>Ga0157378_10001254_pt1 | contig 22859 bp, 26 predicted proteins | sample M65metaG_FD_115309 | JGI IMG/M metagenome (GOLD analysis project Ga0157378, IMG submission 115309) | Miscanthus rhizosphere microbial communities from Kellogg Biological Station, Michigan, USA - M6-5 metaG | ecosystem: Host-associated > Plants > Roots > Rhizosphere > Soil | place: USA: Michigan...
GGAGGTGACGTCGTCGACGTCGACGTCGGCGAGGTCGACCATCCCGGCAGATGCGCCGAGACGGACCCGACCGCGCGGCAGCAGGTCGATCAGCAACGCCCCCTGCGAACCGAGGATCTCGCTGCGCACGTCGTCGCCGTAGCGACAGTTGCGAGAGAGATCGACCGTGGCCAGCGATCCCCCGTCCATCTCCAGCACGGCGACAAGGTTGTCGACGTCACCGATGTCCGCCAGCGATTGGTCGACGATCGGCGCGGCGTGAGCACGAACGCGAACGACACGTCGACCACTGAACCACTCGGCGAGGTCGTACTCGTGCACGCCACAGTCGATCGCCAGGCCGCCGCTCACCGCCGGATCGCAGAAGGTCGCGGGCGGCGGATCGGCGTCCCACTGCGAGAACCGCATGTAGAGCGGCGACCCGATCTTGCCGGCGTCGAGAGCATCCTTCGCGGCCCTCCACGGAGGTGCGAAGCGTCGCCAGAAACCGAGCTGCAGAACCCGTCCGGCTCGAGTCGCGGCGTCGTGCAGCTCCATCGCCTCTGCCGGATCGAGCGACAGCGGCTTCTCGCACAGCACGTGCAGACCGGACGCGATCGCGGCACGAACCTGACCAGGGTGCAGCGGCGTCGGCGTCGCCAGCAGACAGGCTTCGACGCCGTCGAGCCCGAACGCATCGGTGGGTTCGGTGAGCAGGCGTGCAGCCGGAAACAGCTCTTCCGCCGCAGCCCGGGCGTCGGCACTCGGATCGGCGACGGCGACGACGTCGATCTCGGAAAGACCGGCGAGAGCCTTCGCATGCACCGTGCCCATGCGACCGAGACCGACGAGTGCGAGTTGCAACGGATCCGTCATGGCGCGAACCCTAGGTGCGGCCTCAGGACCCGACCTATCCGAATGAGGCGGCATCATTTATCCTTCGTCGATGGGCGGGTGTCGAGCACGCGTGCTCACCGTCGCGTTGATCGCGATCGGTGTCGCGGTCGTGCCACCCCGCGCCGTCCACGCCGCCACCAGCACGCAATGCGCAGCAGGCACGGACACCGCCAGTCTCAATAACTTCATCGCCAACGAGGTCGCCGATCTCGTCGGCTTCGACACCACCCGGGTCATCGCCTTGCCGGACGGGCGATACGTGTGGACCGTGCAGGACGCATTCATCTCCGCGACACCCGGCACGCGGTCCGACACGTTGCGACCACCGACGGGCTTTGCCCACAACGCGTTGATCGTCCAGTCCGGCAACTGCTTCACCACGCTCCACGGCCCTGTCACACCGGGCCCGCACTGCGCGGTTACTGACGCGTCGTACGTCGGCGCCGAGATGACCGCGTCATGCAGCCACTGGTTCTGGCCCATGGGCGGAGGTGTCGATCGAACCGGTCAACTCGACATCTTCTACGTCGAGATGGCCAACGAGCTCGGCTCCGGTGCGGCACCGCCCGCACATCCCGTTTCGGTGTGGCTCGCCCGGTTCGACATCGCCACGTTCGATCTCATCTCGTTCGCCCCGGCGCCGGCATCCGCCGGTGACGTCGTCTACGGCACGGCGGTGGAGTCCGATACGGCCTTCACCTACCTGTTCGGTTGGTCATACGACCAGTTCGATCTGCCCGATCCGGCATCGCCGCCGCCGTCCCAGGTGTTCCTCGCCCGGGTGCCGGTGGGTCGGTTCGACATGCAACCGACCTACTGGAACGGAACGTCATGGGTCGCCAACCGGGCACGCGCTGCTCCCATCAGCACGGCTCCGAACGGACAGGCCAACCCGATGTTGCCCCGCCTCATCGACGGGATGTGGATCTCGGTCGTCAAGGCCGACGAGTGGAACGGCACCGCGGTTCGTGTCGACGTCGCCGCCGCGCCGCAGGGCCCATGGACGACCTGGCACACCGTGACGGTCCCGACCCGCACAGCCGACGGACGAACCAACACGTACGCCGCGCAGTTGATGCCGTGGCGGTCCGACACCGGCAACCTCGTGGTAGCGATCTCCAACAACGCCTGGCAGATGGATCCGCTCGCCTTCGACAACCCGACCTTGTACCAACCGCGGCTGTTCGAGCTCACCGCGCCACCGGAGTTGCCGGCGCCGCAGTGGGCTCCGACCACAGCGCCGCTCGGCTTCATCCCGACATCGCCACCCATCCGCGCCGTCGACACTCGCACCACCGCTCGCCTCGGGCAGGGTCAGGTGTTGCGCGTGAACCTGGCCGGGCTCGTCGCCGATGGCGCGAAGGCCGCAGTCATCGACCTCGCCGCGGTCGATCCGTCGGCGTCCGGCTTCCTCACCGCGTGGTCGTGCGACGAGGCGATGCCCTCGACATCGAACCTCAACTACGTCGCCGGTGGAACACGGGCCACCCACGCGATCGTCACGCTCGCGGCCGACAACTCCATCTGCGTGTTCACGATGGTGTCGACCGACGTACTGGTCGACGTGACCGGCAGCTACTCGACGGATCCATCGGCACAACGCTTCCATCCGGTGTCGCCGACCCGCATCTACGACTCGCGCGCGAACGGCGGCGCGTGGCACATCGGAGAGACACGCGCCATCGCCGTACCCACGGATGCAACGGCGGTGGCGATGAACGTGACCGTCACCGAACCGGACGGACCCGGTTTCGTCACGGTCTTCCCGTGCCAGGCCGCCCTACCGGTGATCTCCAACCTCAACTACGTGACGGGGCAGGTCGTCGCCAACCTCGTGCAAACCGGCGTCGCCGGCGGGTTGGTCTGCGTGCACAGCAGCAACAAGGCCCACATCGTGATCGATCTGCAGGGCACGTACGACGGCGCGCCCGACGGATTGATGTACCAAGCCGTCGCACCGGCCCGGCTGGTCGATACGCGAAGCGGACTCGGCTCCGTGTTCGGCCGCGTGTCGATGGACACCCGCGCGAGCGAGGCACTCCCTGCGAATGCAGCGGTGGGCACGACGGCAGTTCCCGGCAACGTCGAGGCACTGGTCGTGTCGATGATCGCCGTGTCGCCCCGCACCTCCGGGTGGGCCGAGATCGGGCCGTGCATCGAACCGGCGAACACCGCGTCGTACAAGTCGTCGACGCTCAACTTCGTCGCCGGCGACGTCGTGGCCAACCAGGCGATCACTCCGACTCGGCTGGCGAGCGGTGCCGACATCTGCACGTTCGCCACGTCGCCGGCGTTCCACGTCGTCGACCTGAGCGGCTGGTTCGTGTGAGCGGGATCAGCGGTCGAAGTTCTCGAAGTAACGGCTCGGCGTGGGCCCGCGCTGACCCTGGTACTTGGAACCGCGTGCCCCGCTGCCGTACGGCCTGTCGGCCGGCGTGGTCATCTGCATGAAGCTGACCTGCCCGATCTTCATCCCGGGATACAGCGTGATCGGCAACGTGGCGATGTTGGTGAGCTCGAGGGTGATGTGGCCGTCGAATCCGGCGTCGATGAAGCCCGCTGTCGAGTGGATGATCAGCCCGAGGCGACCGAGGCTCGACTTGCCCTCGATCCGACCGACGAGATCGTCGGGGACGCCGATGCGCTCGAGAGTGCTGCCGAGGACGAACTCGCCGGGGTGCAACATGAACACGCCCTCCGGGGCGATCTCGATGGGCTCGGTGAGCGTCGTCATGTCGTGCTTCACGTCGATGACCCTGGCCGTGTAGTTGCGGAACACCCGGAACAGGTTGCTGATGCGCACGTCGATCGACGACGGCTGCACGGAATGATCGTCGAACGGCTCGATGACGATGCGCCCATCGGCGATCTGTTGGCGCAGAGTCCGATCGGAAAGGATCACGGCCCGACGCTAACCTCTGGGTCACCTTCGCGGGTGTAGTTCAGAGGCAGAACATCAGCTTCCCAAGCTGAGAACGCGGGTTCGATTCCCGTCACCCGCTCTCGTTCCCGGCCGCCCGGCTCAAGGAGTTGACGATGACCGAAACGCGATCACGTCTACTCGAAGCCGGGGTCGACCTCCTGCACGAACTCGGGATCCATCCCGGGGTCACCCATGTCCGGTTGACGGAGGTCGCACACCGCGCTGGCTACTCGACCAGCGCGGCCTACCGCTGCTGGGAAACGCAGGCGGACTTCCACCGGGACCTCGCGATTGCCGCGCTGGAATGGCACGATCGCGCCCTGATCGCCGACACGACTCGAATGGTGCGGACGATCATCTCGGCTCACGCCCCCTGGCTGGAGGTACTGCGAGTCGGCGGCAACAGCAACGTTGAACGCACGCCTGCCGAAGTCGAGTTCTACATCGCCTTGGCGATTCGAGCGGCCTCCGGTTGCGACCCCGAGGTGGGTCTCGCCGCGGATCGTCGCGTCACCGAGGGTCTCGACGCGCACGGCGAGCTCTACTCTGTGCTCCTGGAGGTGTACGGACGCGAGATGCGGCCGCCGTACACCATCGACCACCTGGCGGCTGTCATCGGCGCGTTGGCGGACGGCTTTGCCATTCAAGACGTCTCCGGCGACAAGCATCCGCACCTCGAGCGCGACGAGATGGGCGAGGGCGTGGGAAGGGACTGGACTCTGTTCGCGTGCGTGCTGGAGATCCTGAGCGAGCGGATGACGCGGCCGCGCGGCGCGATGTGATCGTCGGCCGAGTAGTGCTCGCATAGACCCGAGCGAGCCCGTTGTCAAGCAACGCGATGATTATTCACCGATCGAGCCGACCCCTCGACTCCCGCGGACGATCGTGTCGTTAGTGACCTTCACCGGCGGGCAGTCCCGCCCACCGGAAGCATCAAGGAGGGTCAATGAAGAAATTCCTTGCCGCCGCCACACTGGTGATATCGGTGAGCCTGGGCGGAGTCACGACCGCCAGTGCCGCAACGCCGGCATCAGCCGCACGCGCAGTAACTACCGAGCGGGTCTACGGATCGCTCTACGGTCACTACAAGGCGATCTATCCGAACGCGCTCGACTGGAGCAACAACGGGTGCAGCTTCCCGTCGTTCATGTACGACATCCGTGGCCTCGGCGCCGTGATCAGCCACTACGGCGCCGAGTTCCAGAAGTCGTGCGACCGGCACGACTTCGGGTATCGCAACCACGGCAAGAGCGGCATCGATCGCCACACTGTCGACATCAGGCTCCGCGACAACATGTATTACCAGTGCGATGTGAACCACATCGACGGACTGCCGCCGTGGTTGGCGTGTCGGGCTGCCGCGAAGTTGATCTTCGAGGTGGTCGATTCGTTCGGGTACCGCTTCTGGTGACAGCGACCGTTCAGTGCTCGGCGGGATCGGACGGTGGGTCCGGTCCCGCCGGAGACGCGCTACGTCTTCGGGCCCACCGCGGTGGGGACGTTCTGGAAGATGACCGTTTGATCGTTGTCCAGGCATTGCCGGGCGAGGTTCGACGCTGCAGCTCCGACCAGAAGATTGACATCCGAGACGAAGAAGTAGCCGCCGCGGCCCTCGACCGCCGTGCCCATTGACATCACGACGCCATCGGGCGTAACGACGGTCTGGTTCTGGGCATCCCACCGAGTGTCCGCCGGCCACACGATTGGAAAGCGTTGGTCGCGCGACTCTTGGACGAGGTACAGGCAACTGCCGTCCAGTTGCAACACGCCATCGAGCAGGGTCGCCAAGGCACCCGACGTCGACGACGAGTCCTGGTACCTCATCACCGGGCCGTCGATTGCCCGTGCTTCTTCGGCCGTGGTGCTGGAGGTGGGGATCACCTTCGGAGCGCCGTTCGATCCCGCACTGCCACACGCTGTCGCCACGAGCAGCAAAGCGACGGCCACGACTCTCACGCTCGCAGACTGCCCGCTCCGGACGAACCGATGCAAGAGAGTTGCGAGACAGACTCATCCGAGCTGGGTCGGCATCACGACGCTGACCGTCCGGTCGATTGTCCTGATCGCACGAACGGCTGTGCACGCGGCGAACGATCACGTGGGTTGACGAGGTTGGCGAGTCGCGGAGATCCTCGAGTTTGCTGCCGTCCAGAACTAGCGTCGTGAGCAGGTTCGAAGGAGGAGTTCGATGATCAAGACATTGCTCGTCGCGGTTGTGGTGTTTCTGGTTGCGACGTTCCCCGCCACCTGGCTGCTGATGCTGTTCCTCGGCAACGTCGGCCCGAACGTCAGCTATTGGGGCGCGCTCCCCGCCGGGATCCTGCTGTCGGTGCTGATCGGCAGCGCCAGCGCCACCAGTTACTGACGCTTCCGGAACGGCGTGTCGCGATCCGGCTCCGGCTCGCGGGGTAGGCCGAGCACGCGCTCGGCGACGATGTTGTGCTGCACCTCGTCGGTGCCACCGGCGATCGACTGAGCCGGCACCGACGTCAGCACCTCGGCGATGACGCCGTCGAACGTCGCGCCTCGGCCGTCGAGCATCCCCGCCGCGCCCGCCAGCAACGAGTGCACGGCCGCGGCACGCCGGGCAACGAGGCTCAGCCCGAGCTTGCCGAGCGAACCCTCGGGCCCAGGCGCCCGACCGGCGGCGCGGTTGTCCGATGCTCGCTGCGCGGTCCACTGGTGGGCGCGCTGCAACGACAGGAGTCCGGCGATCTGCTGGCGCGCGACGGGATCGGTCGAGCGTCCCGTAGCGCGAGCGTGTTCGACGACGAGATCCACGCGGCCGGCGCGTTGCGGATACCAGCGATACGTCTCGAAATGCGATCGGGCTTCTTCCTCCGCCTCTCGCAACGCCCTGCTTCGACCCTCCGCGAATCGGGGACGCCGCAACGAGGCGAAGCCACGCTCGTGGGCCAGCGTCGTGCGGGCCACGGTCCAGCCGTCGCCCGGTCGGCCGACGACGTTGGCGACGGGCACGCGCGCGTCGGTGAGGAACACTTCGTTGAACGAGGCGTGGCCATTCATCTGCTTCAACGGTCGCGCTTCCACGCCCGCTTGATGCATCGGTAGCACCATCCAGCTGATCCCAAGATGCTTGGGCACGTCCCAGTCGGTGCGCGCCAGCAACATGCCGTAGTCGGCGTGATGGGCACTGGTGCTCCACAGCTTCTGGCCGTTCACCACCCATTCGTCGCCGTCGCGTACGGCAGTGGCCGTCAAGCCGGCGAGGTCCGAGCCGCTACCCGGCTCGCTGAACAGCTGGCACCACGTGTCCTCGCCGGTCACGATCCTCGCCAAGAATCTCCGCTTCACGTCGTCGGATCCGTGGATGAGGATCGTTGGGGCGGCCAGCGACATCCCGCCCCCGAGCGGCACACCCACCGCGCCGGCGGCGGCGATCTCGACGGCGACGATGTGATCAGCCCATGCGGGTAGGCCCCGTCCATACCACTCGACAGGCCACGTCGGACATGCCCATCCGCCGGCGAGCAGGAGGCGTCGCCACTCCACCAGCGACAGATCCGGGTCCCAATTGACGGCGATCCAGGCTTTCACTTCGTCACCCAACTGGCCAGGTTGCATCGCTGCGCAGCTTTACCTCGACACAACCTTGGCGCAACCGAGCGCTGAACCCGGCGCGACGACAATCCCGAGCATCCAGGAATTTTCGAAGAGGATGGGAATGTCGAAATCGAATAGTGGTTGGGGCCCGCGGGGGAAAGTCCTGCGGACATTGGCGGCCGTCGCGATTGCGTCGACGAGTTTGGTGTGGATCGACTCGGGAGGTCGTGTCGCCGCGGCCGATCTCGTCGTGTCGACTCCATTTCCGTCGGTCGTTGCCAGTCCAGGCTCGACGGTGAAGTTCGATCTGCAACTGACAGCACCCGCAGTGACCGTGGCGCAGCTCTCGGTCGATCAGGTGCCGACCGGTTGGAAGACGACCCTGCGCGGCGGCGGTTTCGTTGTCAACGCTGTCACGGCGGCGCCGGACACGCCCGGAAAGGTGACCGTCGAAGTCGTCGTGCCTCCCGACGCTACGGCGAACAGCTACACCGTGGACGTAGTCGCCGCTGACGGCTCGGGACAGACATCGATGCCGCTCGCCGTGCAGGTTCAAGCAGAAGTCGACTCGGGTGTGGGGGTGAAAGCGGACTTCCCCTCGCTACGCGGTGAGCCCGGCACGGCGTTCAACTACACGCTCACCGTCACCAACAACACACCCGAGTCGCAAACCTTCACGTTCGCGGCAGAGGGTCCGCAAGGTTGGACCACCACCGTTTCGCCGGTCGCGGCCTCCAACGCGAACACCGTGACGATCGATGCCGACGGCACGTCGCAGGTGAAGGTCACCTCCACGCCTCCCGAAACGGTCAAGGAGGACAGCTACCCGATCAACGTCTCGATCACCTCCGACACCGGCGGGTCGGGCTCGTTGCAACTCACCGCGCAGGTTGCCGGCTCGTCGAAGCTCGATGTCTCGACGGCGGACCAACGCCTGAACTTCAGTGGAACCGCGAACACCGAGAAGCGGGTGCCGATCGTGATCGGCAACTCCGGCACGGCAGCGCTGGACTCGGTCCAGTTCTCGTCGACGCCACCGTCGGGCTGGACGGTGACGTTCGACCCGCCGTCGGTGCAGGAGGTCAAGCCGAACGAGTCGACTCAGGTCGTCGCTCTGATCAAGCCGGCCAAGAACGCGCTCGCCGGCGACTACGCGATCGGTGTGCGTGCGTCGGCCGGCAGCCAGTCGCAGGACCTCGCGCTGAGGTACGGGGTGAAGGGTTCGCGAACCCTCGGCATCGTCGCCATCGTCATCATCGCCTTCGCCTTCCTCGGGCTGGCGTGGCTGTTCCGCCGTCTCGGACGACGGTGAAGCAGTGACGTCGACGAGCACGGCGTCGCCGGTGGCGTCACCCCATTCCGCCACCGACGACGCCGTGGTGTTGGAAACCCGCGATCTCACGAAGATCTACGGAGACCGGACTGCGGTCAACACGTTGAACCTGCGCATCCGCCGCGGCGAGATCTTCGGCCTGCTCGGCCCGAACGGTGCCGGCAAGACGACGACGATCCTGATGCTGCTCGGTCTGACGGAGCCATCGGGTGGCGAAGCACGCGTCATTGGACTCGATCCCCGCAGGCAACCGCTCGAGGTCAAGCGCCACGTCGGCTACCTGCCCGACGACGTCGGCTTCTACGACGATCTGACGGCACGCGAGAACCTCGCCTACACGGCGCGTCTCAACCGACTCACCGAGGCCGATGCCAAGGAACGCATCGAGTTCCTGCTCGACGAAGTGGGCCTGATGTCGGTGATCGATCGACGTGTGCGCACCTTCTCACGAGGCATGCGTCAGCGGCTGGGTCTCGCCGACGCGCTGATCAAGTCGCCGTCGATCCTCATCCTCGACGAACCGACGGTGAACATCGACCCGGAAGGTGTTCGCGAGCTCCTGCGATTCGTCAGCGACCTGCGCACCGTCGAAGGTCTGACCGTCTTGTTGTCCTCGCACCTGTTGCATCAGGTCGAACAGGTCTGCGATCGGATCGGCATCTTCGTCGGAGGGCGACTGGTCGGCATCGGCACCGTCGCCGACCTGGCCGGCACGCTCCACGGCGAGTGGGTGTTCGAGCTCGGTGTCGACCCCGGGCCGTCCGCCGCGCACATCTCCGACGTCATCAAGAACGTCTCCGGAGTGCACGACATCGAGAGCGACGGTCCCGGTCGCTTCATCGTCACCGCCGGTAGCGACATCCACGGCCAACTGCTGGCCGCCGTGGCCGGCATCGGCTGCACGATCGACCACTTCGTTCGACGCGGCGCCGACCTCGACGCGATCTACCACCGCTACTTCACGGGGAGGCCCGATGACAGCGACAACTGAGCGCGAGGCCGAAGCTCCGGTCGAGCAACCCGAGCCGAAACCCGAACGACTTCACGGCGGATGGCGCATCGTCGCCCACAAGGAGTTCACCGACCACATCCACTCCGTCCGCTTCGTGATCCTGGTCGTGCTGATGGCACTGGCCGGGTTGGCGTCGGTCCACTCGGCGAGCGGGCCGATTCGAAGCGCCGCCAGCGCGACGACGGACGTGCCGTCGATCTTCCTCTACCTGTTCACGCTGGCACCTGATCGTGTCCCGGCCTTCCACGAGTTCCTCGGCATACTCGGGCCGTTGCTCGGCATCGCCTTCGGCTTCGATGCGGTGAACGGGGAACGCTCGCAGCGTACGCTGCCCCGGCTCGTGGCCCAACCCATCCATCGCGACGAGGTGATCAACGGCAAGTTCGCCGCCGGAATCGGCGCCATCTCGCTCGCCCTCGCCGTGGTGATGGCGATCGTCGTGGGCTACGGCATGCTGCGACTCGGGATCGGTCCGACCACGAGCGACTTCGTTCGGATGATCGCGTTCTTCGTCGTCGCCGTCGTGTACATCGCACTGTGGCTGGCCCTGGCGATCGCCTTGTCGGTGGTCACCCGTCGAGCGGCAACAGCCGCGTTCGCGGCGATCGCCATCTGGTTGGTCTTCACACTGTTCGGCGGATTGATCGCCGGCCTGGTGGCCGACACGGTGCATCCCGTGCCGAGCACCAATCCGACGCCGGAGGTCGTGTTGGCCAACGCCCGCCTGGAGCTCAACGTGCGACGCATCTCGCCCTCGCAGCTCTATCAGGAGGCGACGGGCGTACTGCTGAACCCGGCTCGGCAGACGACGGGTCTGGTCGTCGACGAGGATCCGACGACATCGCAGGCGCTGCCGAGCACGCTGTCGCTGTCGGAGAGTCTCGTGCTGGCGTGGTGGCAGGTGTCGGTACTGGTCGGTGCGGTCGTGGTGTTGTTCGCCGGTGCGTACGCGATCTTCATGCGTCAAGAGGTACGGGCCTGACAACGTCGCGTTCCGGTTGCGCCGATGGCGCGGGCAGGCGAATCGCGAACGTCGTCGGTGCACTCGAGACCAGTTCGACTCTGCCGCCGTCGGAGCGCAGCAGGTTCCTCGCGAGCAGCAATCCGAGACCGTGGCTGCGATGATCGCCGTCGTGCCCGTTGGTCTCCGGCGTCGCGGACTCGACGAAGGTGCCTTCGTCGCTGATCGCGATATCGACGGCACCGGCGCTCGACTTGGTCACGGTCACCTCGACGTCACCACTGCCGTGCACCAGTGCGTTGTCGAGCAGGATCTCGACGCTCTGGGCGAGGGCACTCGCAGTGACGTACGCGTTGGCGGTCGGCGGAGAGCTGACCTTCACCGAGCGGCCGACACGACTGAACTGGGCACTGATGGCGTGCACGTGTCGCGTCACCAGCGCGGCCACATCGGTACGCACCTGCGGAGCGAGACGACCGGTGCGCGCCAGCTGCAACAACTCGTTGATCCGATCGTCGAGGCCGGCAACCTGCGTCAGGGCCTCCGCCGCCTCGCTGCGGGCGGCGGGGTCGCTGCTGTCGGCGATCAGTTCGAGGCTGATCGCGATCGCCGTGAGCGGCGAGCGCAACTGGTGGCTGGCGTTCGCGCTGAACTGGCGTTCGGCGGCCATCAGCTCGGCAACACGTTGGCCACTGTCCTCCAACGCCTCGGCGATCGCGTCGACCTCGACGAGCCCGCTGCGTGGCGCGACGACGTCGGCGTTGCCGGCGCCGATCTCCACCGCAACCTGCGCAAGCCGATCGAGCGGGCGACTGAGTTGGCGGGCCTGGATGAGCGCCGCGGCCGCAGCCGCAGCGGCGACGGCCGCACCGAGCGCGGCGATCACGTTCCACGCGTGACGCACGCGGTCGTCGACCGGGGCGCGATCGGCCGAGACAGTGGCCGACAGGTCGCCGGGCCCCCGCACGTCGACCGACATCACCTTGTCGGCCAGCACAGGTCCCGTGCGGGCGACCACGGCGCCGGTTGCGTCGCGCAGCACGACCTCGGTGCCGGGCGGTGCCAACCGTTCGACGTCGGCCGCCGTCAGCTCACCGCGCTCGATGGCGCGGTCGGTCAGCGAGATGATCAACGTCTCGGCTCTCCCCGTGAGCCGCAAACGGGCGTCGGCGCGCACTTCTTTGGCGAAGAGGATGCCGCTCGTCAATCCGGCGATCACCACGACTGCCAACACGAGCGCGAGCACAGAGCGGACCATGCGACTGCGCAACCGCGTTGCCATCGGCTTAGATTCGCGCGTCCAGCACGGAAAGGGTGAGCGGATGTCCTCGTTGCTGCTTGTCGAAGATGACGCCGCGATCGCCGGACCGCTGATGCGTGCGCTCGACAAGGCGGGCCACGTGACGACTTGGGTCAGCACGGGCGGCGATGCCGAACTGGTCGTGCTCGACTCAGCTCCGGAGCTCGTGGTGCTCGACCTCGGTCTGCCCGACATCGACGGCATCGAGGTCTGCCGGCGATTGCGCTCGATCGACGACCGCCTGCCGATCATCGTCCTCACCGCGAGGCGCGAAGAGCTCGACATCGTCGAGGGATTCGAGGCGGGTGCCGACGACTACCTCACCAAACCTTTTCGCCTCAGCGAACTGCTCGCACGCGTACGGGCCCGATTGCGCGCCGTCACCGCGACGCGGCTCGAATCCGACGACATCGCCGTCGACGTCGCCGCTCGGCGTGCTTGGCAAGGCGGCCGCGAACTGGGCCTGTCGACGAAGGAGTTCGATCTGCTCGCCGAGCTCCTCCGCGGTGCCGGAACTGTGGTCAGGCGTGAGCACCTCCTCGACAAGGTCTGGGGGTCGGAGTTCACCGGCAGCGCGAAGACCTTGGACGTGCACATGGCCTGGTTGCGACGCAAGCTCGGCGACGACGCCGCGACCTCCGGTTACATCACGACGGTGCGCGGCATCGGCTATCGATTCGAACGGGCTCCCTCGAGCCGATAACCGCGACCGGCCACCGCGGAGATCGTCGGCGCTCCGGGCACGTCCTGCAACTTGGAGCGCAACGCACTGACGTGCACGGCGAGGGTGTGGGTCGATTTCGACCAGTGCGCGTCCCAGACCGTCTCGATCAGCTCATCGTGGCTGACCACCTCACCGGCGCGCACGGCCAGCGCCACGAGCAGATCGAACTCGCGCGGCGCCAATTCCAGCGGTTCGTCCGCCACGGTCACACGCCGCGCCAGACGGTCGATCCGCAATCCGCCCACCGCGATCGTGGTCGAGCAGCGATCGAGGTGGCGACGGATCCGCGCGGACAGGACCGCCAGTGAGAACGGCTTGGTGACGTAGTCGTCGACGCCACTGTCGAGGGCATCGACGACATCGAGCTCGTCGCGTCGACCCGTCACGACGATGATCGGCGTCGTCGGACGGACGGCTCGCAGATGCCGGCACAACTCGATGCCGTCTCCGTCGGGCAACCCGAGATCGACCAGGGCGATGTCGTGACCGTCAGTGTTGAGCGCGGTCGCCGCGGAATCGACTGCCGTGGTGTCGAACCCGTCACGGTCGAGGCCGCGCTGCAACGCACCGCGGACCCCGGCATCGTCCTCGACGATCAGCACGCGTGGTCGAACCACCAACACGCCTCCAGCATGCCTCATCTATCGGCGTAGGCCGACGCGGCGGGCAAGGCGTCCCAACCGTGAACGCACCCTGGCACGCAGACTGCGAGCCTGTGGCACATCGGTCGGCGGCTCGGGACGCGCCGGCGGCAGCGCACCGCATTTGCGCAACACGACCATGAACTCGATGTCCTGGCGAGCGGCGGCCTCGATGTCGAAGGCCCGCCCGCATCGCTCGCGCGCGGCGAGGACGAGTTGCAGGAACTCGACCTGTGTCCACACATGCATGTGGATCGAGTAGGCGTCGCGCTCGAGTTGGCGGGCCCTGGCGATGGTCTGCTCGTTGGTCTCCCCGGACCTGATCTCGACGAACCTGGCCCACTCTTCGTAGTGCTCGCTGCGGGAACGCTCCGGGCCGCCCTCGTGATCGGCGATCATGTGCTCGAGCGACGTCACCGGCCGCGGCCAGTCGAACGTGTAGCGCTTGTCGGGCACCGCGTAGAACAGGATCCCGCCCTCGCGCAGCTTGCCGAGATGGTTCTGTATCGCCGCGATCGGGTCCTCGCAGTGCTCGAGGAAGTGGTTGGCGACGATGAAGTCCTGCGAGCCGTCGGCGACCGTCGACAGGATCTCGCCGTTGTCGATGATGTCGGCTTCGACGAGTGTGCAATCGGCGAGCTCCGGATAGTCGTTGCGCAGCTGCGCCACCGTCAGGCGGTCGACGTACTTCACCACGACGTCGTCGGGGACCGCGAGCGGCAGGTGGAGCGCACCGATCTCCAGGCCTTGACCGAACAGATAGTGCGCGGCCAGTTCGCGACGCCCGTCGAAATACAAAGGAGGAGCCGGCTCCTGCCTTCGCAGGGCCGGCTCCTCGTTTGTGCCGACTAACTCGCTCATCGCCGTGACACTACCGGCCCGGCGTGAAGAGCGATTGTTGGTCTGTCAGTCCTTGTCGACGCGATTCTTCATCGAATCGATGAGGTCGTCGCCCTTGTCCTTGGCGTCTTCCAGAACTTCCTTGGCCTTGCCGGCGCTCTCGTCGAGCTTGCCTTCCCTCTTCAACTTCTCGTTGTCGGTGAGGTCGCCTGCGGCCTGCTTGATGCGGCCCTTGGCCTGGTCGAGATCCTTGTCCATGATGTGTTCCTTCCGGTGAGGTCTTCCGGTCACCGAGTTGCGATGACCGGTGTGAGGAGAAGGGACTACCCGGCCCCATGGGTGGTAAACGGTTTGCCGTGTCGCCCAACTGGGTAGAGATGCCGTCATGTTGCTCGCATCAGGCATCTTCATCAGCGGAGGATTGATCCTCCTGATCATCATCATCGTGGTCGTGGTGCTACTGCTCAGATAGCGGTCATCGATGTCGTGAGCGCACGATGTTGGCAACGGCCACGCCGGCGACCACAATGTCGCCGATGCCCAGCCGTCGTCGACCGAAGAGTTCGCCCGCACCGCAGTCGGGCACACAACCATCCGGCGCCTCGTCTGCAGGAACTCAGCTCAGCGACGCCCAGCGTTTCGCGCAGAGCCTGCGCGAGTCGGAAGAGGCCGATCGCCGCGCCAAGAAGGCCGCTGCCGACGCCAAAGCGGAAGCCGAGCAAGCGAAGGCCGCAGCTCTGGAAGAAGCGAACCGGTTGCAGCGAGCCCAAGCAGCGCACCAGCGCGCTGTCGAGATGGTGAAAGAGGCCAAGCGCACCGGCAAGGGCCGCGCCGAGGCCGACGCGGCGTGGCGTGAGGCCAAGGCCGATCTCTTGGAGCTCGAGACCGGCAAGCGGCCTGCGTGGGCGGCGCGCGCCGCCGAAGCCGCCGAGACCGAAGACGCGTCCGCCGATCTCGACGTGTCTGACGAACAGCCCGCCGACGTCGACTGAATCGGGTCAGAGGATCCGTCGGTCGGCCGCCCAGGCCGTCAGCTCGTGACGGTTGGACAGCTGCAACTTGCGCAACACCGACGACACGTGGGTCTCGACCGTCTTGACCGAGACGTGGATGCGGCCGGCCACCTCCTTGTAGGTGTAGCCACGGGCGATCAACCGCAGCACCTCCTGCTCGCGTTGCGTCAAGCGATCGAGATCAGGATCCGACGCGACAGGCGCCGAACCGGCAAACGCATCGAGCACGAACCCGGCCAGGCGCGGTGAGAAGACCGCGTCACCGGCTCGCACGCGACGGATCGCGTCGAGCAGTTCTTCGCGAGTGATCGTCTTCGTGACGTACCCGCGGGCCCCTGCCCGAATCACGCCGATCACGTCGTCGGCAGCATCGGAGACCGACAGCGCCAGGAACTTCGTGTCACCGCGGTCTTCGGCGAGACCTTCGAGTATCGCCTTGCCGCCACCGTTCGGCAGGTGCACGTCGAGCAGCACGACATCCGGAGACGTGGCCCGAATGGCGACGATCGCCTCGTCGACGGTGCCGACGTCGCCGACGATGTCGACCGCGTCGCCGATCTCCGCTCTCACGCCCGAACGGAACAGGGCGTGATCGTCGACGACGAACACACGGATCCGCTCGGTCATCGCGGCACGACCAGTTCCCACTCGGTGCCGGCGTCGGCGGAGGTCTCCAGCGTCGCCGTCCCGCCGACGCGCTCGATCCGATCTCGTATCGACATGGCGATCCCGCGACGGTCGCCGCCGATCGCGTCGGGGTCGAACCCGACGCCCTTGTCGCGCACGAACGCAGTGATCCTCTCGGATTCCACCTCCAAGTAGACGCTGACCAGATCGGCCTCCGAGTGCCTGGCGGCGTTGACCGTGGCTTCGCGTACGGCCATCAACAGCGCATCGACCGACGGCGTCACCTCCACATCGCCGACGACCACGAGGTCAACCGGCATGCCGTGGTCGAGTTCGACCTCGGCGGCGAGCTCCTCGGCGCGAGCGGCCAGCGATCCTCTTGCCGCGCTGCTCGTGGTGTCGTACAGCCAGCTGCGCAACTCGCGCTCCTGGCGACGGGCGAGCATGACCATTCGGCGCGGGTCGGCGGCGGCGCGTTGCATCAGAGCCAGCGTCTGCAGCACCGAGTCGTGGAGATGCGCGGCCATGTCGTTGCGCTCCTGATCCCTGATCCGGGTGCGCTCCTCGTCGCGCAGTTGCGTGGTCAACCGGCCGAGGTACGGCCCGACCAGTACGGCTGCGCCGGCGAGTGCCATCGCCAGCGCGGCCAGCGCGGCGGGGAGTTGGGCGATCGGCACACCGCGTGCTGTCAACGCGACCACTCCGGCCAGCGCCAGGGCGATGCCGCCGAGTGTGCGCAACGGCGTGACCCGGCCCTGCAACACCCGTTCCAACGGGTCACGTTGGGGCCGCGAGTCGCGACCGCGGTACCACAACAGAGCGGATCCGCCGGCGACGACGACAGCGGGCAGCATGATCGCGTCGCCCGGCCAGACGCCGATCTGGCGCGCCAGCATCAGCAGCCCGCCGGTGGCCACGGCGACCGCGAGAGATCGCGTCGAGATCTCGGCCGGGACGACGGTGCCGTTGGTCTCTGGATCCTCCGCCGGCCTGCTGACCGACCAGCCCACGACGTACAGCACGACACCCAACCCACCGGTGAGGGTCAGCAGCAACAGGGCGATGCGGACGACGTACGTGTCGACGCCGTACCGCTTGGCGAAGCCACCACAGACGCCGAACAACATCCGATCCGTCGAGGAGCGGGCGAACTCGATCCCGGAGTCGCCGCGTCCGGTGGTCGGGGCGATGTCCATGTCCCTATCGTGCCAGCGATCGGGACCTTCCACATCAGGTGTCCACCCTGATATCGACCCCTGCTGGATCAGGGATCAACCAGGGTCATCCCCGATGGTGGGACGAGTGCCTTCGCCGTACCGTGCTCGACATGACACATCTCGAGACGGAGCCCGGTGCCCTTCCGCCTCCCACGCCGGAAACTCCGCCGGCCGACCGGCGGTGGGCCAGGTCCGACGACCGCGTGATCCTCGGCGTCGCCGGCGGATTGGGAAGAGCGTTGGCGATCGACCCGCTGCTGATCCGCATCGCCTTCGTCGTGCTGGCGCTGTTCAGCGGCGTCGGCCTCGCGGTGTACGTCGGCGGCTTGCTGCTGCTGGCCGACTCGCCGCGGTCGAATCCTCCGGGCATGCTCCGCAGGATCGCCGGCATCGCGGTGATCCTCCTGGCGGCGCGCTGGTTGTTCGGCGGTGGCGCCGAACTGCCCAACGCCGGCTGGGTGATCGCGCTCGGACTGCTCGGCGCGGCGGTCGCATTGTGGAGAGGCCGCGTCCCGTTCGAGCACCACGCCACTCCCCCCGCCGTGGATGCTGCCGAACCCGCACCGGCGGCCGGCCGCGAACGTTGGAGCGAGTGGGCCGATCAGCGCCGCAACCGCCGGCGCGAACAGCGCTCGGCACTCGGGTTGCTGACCATCGGAGCCGCAACGGTGGTCGGTGCATCGGTGTGGCTGATCGCCGGCGACGTCTCCAACCGTGGCGCGTTGGCCTTCGGCTGGGCGACGGTCGTGATCGGCTGCGGCCTCGTGGTCGGGGCATTCGTCGGGCGAGCTCGATGGCTGATCGTGCCGGCCGTCCTGACGTCGATCGCCGCGCTCGCCGCCTCCGCGCTGGCCTTCGCCGACGTCGGCCTCAACCGTCACTCCCACGACAGGACCGTCGTGCTCGGAGAGGGCAGCACCGTCGCGAACACCTACCGGACCGGTCTCGGCGACTTCGATCTGGTCCTGTCCGACTATCCCCACGACGTGACGACTCGAGTCGAGATCGGAATCGGCCACCTCACCGTGATCGTCCCCGACGACGCCCACGTACAGGTCGACTCGCGAGTTGGTCTCGGCTCGATCGACGTACTCGGCACGACGACCGACGGGTATCGGCGGGCGCTCGTCGTCAACAGCAACCCGTCAGGCAGTCAACTGATCAAGCTCACACTGCGGGTCGGCATCGGCGACATCGAGGTGCGCCGCGGCACGTTCTTCGTCCCCGACGTGCCGCTGCCGCCCATCACCGTCCCACAGTTCACGCCAAACGCGCCTGCTGCAAAGGTGTTCGCCGACGGCACGGTGCTGTACGCCGACGGCTCGATCGGCTTCGACGACGGCCGGCGAATCGAGCCCGACGGCTCGTATCAGATCACGATCGTGGAGCAACGGCCGGATGGTTCTGTGCAGCTCGACAATGGTGCGGTGGTTCGCGCCGATGGCACGGTCGTGACTCCGGGAGGATTCGTGATCAAACGCGACCAACCGGCGCCGTCATCGACAACGCCGTCACCCACGTCGACGTCGCAGCCGGCAACCACGACCACCACCCCGGCATCCGTATCGACAGGAGTGCAGCCGTGAAAGCGCATCGTTTCGACCCGTTGTCTCTCGTCCTCGGCATCCTGGTGATCGTCGTCGGCGTCGCCGCGACCAGCACCCGGCTCGGCAACCTCGTCAACGACCGTCCAGACGCACTGCTGCCCGGGTTGCTGCTCGCGTTGGGTGTCGTGGTGGTCGCGGTCGCCACCCGCCGATCACTTCAAGATGTTGACCGCCCGGGCGATGACCAGTACGACAGTGCCGAGTGACACGACCGACTGCAGCATCATCGTCATCTTCGCCCAGCGTGCCAGCGGCAACGTGTCGGTGGGACTGAAGGCTGCTGCGTTGGTGAACGACAGGTACAGGTAGTCGAAGAACATCGGCTGCCACTCCGGCGGCGATAGTTCGGGGGCCGTCATCTGCGGGAACAGGAAGTCCGGATAGTTCTTCAGCGCGAGGGCTCTGGCCGCCGGCCCACCGCGGTCGAGGTTCCAGTACCACATCGCGAACACGATGACGTTCGTCAGCCAGATGGCACCGCCGGTCAACAACAGCCGCGCCGCGCTGTCCTTGAACGTGCCGTTGAGCAACGCCGTGATCAAACGGGCAGCCGAACCGGCGTTGGCCAGCGAGATCACGGCGATCAACATGATGCTGACGATTCGCAACTGCGGAGTGTGGCGGGTGATCCGCCGCGGATGGGCGATCGACAGGCCGATAGCCAGAAGTACCCCGAGTGTTGGCAGCAGCCACGTCGGCGGGATCTCGTACTGGTCGGGAATTGCGATCTGCAGCACGATCGCCGCGACCACGGCCCCACGCACGGGCCACGTCGACTCGCCGTCGGTCAACCGTCGCCAGGCGGGAACGATCACGGAGGTCGGGATCAACTTGGCCGGCAGCGCCAGCATCCGCTCCAGCTCGTCGCGAACGCCGCCAGGCTCCTCCGAGCTCGAGTCCGGTTCGGTCACCCGCGAATTCTCGCACGGTCAGCGGCGCGGACTGTATGCCTCCGCCTCGATCTCGACGAGGTGTTCGGGATCGATCAGGGCCGACACTTGCACCATCGTCGACACCGGTCGGATATCGGCGAAGACCTCGCCATGGGCGGCGCCCACTGCTTGCCAATCGGCGATGTTGACGACGAAGATGCGTGTTCGCACCACCTGATCGAATGTCGCCCCGGCCTTGCCGAGCGCGTCGCCGATGATCCGCAGGATGACCCGCGTCTGCTCGCCCGCGTCGCCCTTGCCGACCACCTGGCCGTCCACCGTCGCCGTCGTCCCGGCGACATGCACGTAATCGCCGGTGCGCACGACTCGGCTGTAGCCGACGATGCTCTCCCACGGTCCGCCGGAGCCCCATCGCTCGATGTTCTCGCCCATCGGTGCAGCATTGCACATTGCCCGGCGGGCCCGATCGCGTTCAACTTTGTCCTCTGTCGCGCCGATACAACGTTGATGATCCATGGCGCGGGCACCCACATCGCTGGCACGGTTTCGGCGGCGACGCCGAACCGCACCGTGGTGCTCGCCCTCATCGGGATCGCCGTACTGGCGGCGGTCGGTGCCGGGCTCGGGATCTTCGCGGCGATCCGCAGCCGCCGGAATCGTCACTTCGCCCAATTGGCGTTGTGCGACAGCCTGACCGGTGTGGGCAACCGACGGCGGCTCGATCGTGACCTCGCGATCGAGGCGGGTAACGGCGACATGCCCGTGGCCGTGATCATGGTCGACGTCGATCACTTCAAGCGGATCAACGACGAGCACGGCCACGAAGCCGGTGACCAGGCGCTGCGTGCGGTTGCCGACGTGCTGCGCCGCGAGGTGCGTGCCGGTGACGTCGTCTACCGCTACGGCGGCGAGGAGTTCTGCATCGTGCTGGCCGACACCACCACGGTCGAGGCCGGCCAGGTGGCCGAGCGAATCCGCTTCGCCGTGTCGCGAATGGCATTGGCCTTCGACCAACCGTTGACCGTCTCGATCGGTGTGGCGCTCGGCAAGGGCGTCCACGTCGACCAGACGATGCGTCGTGCCGACGAGGCGCTGTTCAAGTCGAAGGACGGCGGCCGCGATCGGGTCACGCTGGCACCGCAGCCGCTGCTCGGACCGTTGGCGGTCTCACAGCTGGGCGACTGAGACGTCGACACCAAACCCGGCGCTACGTTGGGCTGACCACTCGCCCATCCGGGAGCATTTGATGACCGCAACGCATTCCGTCGGCAGGCCGCGGCCGGCCGTCGACCTCATGCCCGCCTATCGACCCGGCAAGGCGGCGGCGCAGGCCGAGGCCGAGCACGGCATCACCAACGCCATCAAGCTGGCGTCGAACGAGAACCCGTTGCCCCCGATCCAATCGATCGTCGATGCCGTTGCGGCCGCGGCACGGAGCGCCAACCGCTACGCCGACCACCGGGCCACGGCCGTTCGCGAACGGCTGTCGAGTTGGCTCGACGTCGCCGTCGAGCAGGTGACGGTCGGTGCCGGCTCGGTGGGGTTGCTGCAGCAGCTCTTCCTGACGTACGTGGACCCCGGAGACGAGGTGGTCTATCCCTGGCGTTCGTTCGAGGTCTATCCGGTGTACACCCAGTTGATGTCGGGCGTCGCCGTCACCACCCCTCTGACCGCTGACCACGCGTTCGACCTCGACGCCGTGGCCGCGGCCGTCACCGATCGCACCAAGCTGGTGCTGTTGGCGACGCCGAACAATCCGACGGGCACGGCGTTGTCGACCGATCAGATGGCAAACCTGTTGGACGGCATCTCGACGGAGACGATCGTGGTGATCGACGAGGCGTACCGCGAGTTCCTCGACCCGGCGCTGGGCGACCCCGTACGAGACCTGGTCCCCCGCTACCCCAACGTCGTCGTCACTCGCACGTTCTCCAAAGCGCAAGGCATGGCCGGCATTCGTGCCGGCTACGCGATCGCCCATCCCGAAGTGATCGCTTCCGTCGACAAGACGTTGTTCCCGTTCGCCGTCAGCGCGCTGGCCCAGGCCGGAGCGATCGCCGCGATCGACGCCGAGGCGGAGATCGGGCTGCGCATCCGCGACATCCTCAGCGAACGGTCACGGGTGGTCGCCACGTTGACCGACGCCGGCTGGAAGCTGCCCGATGCCCAGGCCAACTTCGTGTACCTGCCCCTCGGCGAACGAACAGATGCCGTGTACCTCGGCATGGAGCGTCTCGGCGTCGTCACCAGACCGTTCCCTGGAGAAGGGATTCGAGTGACGATCTCGACGCCGGACGAGAACGACCGGTTCCTCGACACACTCGAGCAGGTGCTAGCTCAGCAATGAGGCCAATGCCCACACCGCGGCGATGAGGCCGATCACGCCCATCAACACGCTGCGGGCCACCGGGGCCTTTTCGAGGTCGCCCTCCTTCGGCGGCGGCGGCTTCACCAGGGCCATCAGGTTGCCGGCGAACAAGGCACCGCCGAGGGCCAGCACCAGGTAGGCCAACAGGTCATCGCCGAGGAACACAGCTCAAGTCTGGCGGCCGAGTGCGACAGCGCCACCGGACGGCGCGACAATTCAGCAATGGCGTTCCATCACGTTGCCCTTGCCACCCGCGATACGGCTGCCACGTATCACTTCTACACCGAGCTGATGGGCTTCGAGCTCGTCAAGGTCGTGGTCGCCCCCACTCCGGGCGAGCACGGCGGCTGGGCCAAGCACTTCTTCTTCGCGACGAACCCTGCGGTCAGTCGCGACGAACAGCTCATGGCCTTCTGGGAGCTGCACGACGAGCAGATCGGTGCCGACTACAACGTCAACCTCAACAAGGCGATCGGTCTGCCGACGTTCGTCAACCACTTCGCGTTCGACGCAGCGTCGCTCGACGTCCTCCACGAGCACCGGGATCGCTGGCGCAGCCACGGACACACCGTCGCCGAGGTCGACCACGACTTCTGCGTCAGCATCTACACGACGGATCCCAACGGCAACCTCGTCGAGTTCTGTCACACGACGCGACCATTCACCGACGAAGAGCGTCAGCGGGCCATGGACGTGCTGCTCGATCCATCGCCCGCGCTCGACGAGAACCGAGCGAACATGACGATCTGGGAACCGCTGGTGCCGGTCGCCTGACGGCTCACACGCCGCGGGCGGCGTTGCCGAACTTGGTGAACTGACCGCGGAACACCAACCGCACGGTGCCCGTCGGGCCGGAGCGGTGCTTGGCGATGATCACCTCGGCCATCGCCTTGTCGGACGACTCCTTGTTGTAGACCTCGTCGCGGTACAGGAACATCACGACGTCGGCGTCCTGTTCCA
>Ga0157378_10001255_pt1 | contig 22855 bp, 26 predicted proteins | sample M65metaG_FD_115309 | JGI IMG/M metagenome (GOLD analysis project Ga0157378, IMG submission 115309) | Miscanthus rhizosphere microbial communities from Kellogg Biological Station, Michigan, USA - M6-5 metaG | ecosystem: Host-associated > Plants > Roots > Rhizosphere > Soil | place: USA: Michigan...
CAGGTGGTGGCGATCAAATAAGCCCGCCGAACGTTCCTTACCGCTCGACATTTCGGCGGATTTTCGAGTGGTAAGGAACGTTCGTGCGAGTTCGTCGGGCAGGCGCACACCCTCGACGTCGTTGATGCGGTCAGCGGAACCGTCAAGGAGGTGACCCCGCAAACCATCAACTGGAACCGGTCAACAATCAACGGGCGCGCAGCGCTGTCCACCGTCGACAGCGACGCGAGCATTCTCGGCAGATACGGCCTCGTCATCGTCATCGGCTGGTGGCCGACAGCCTGTTCATGGGCTCTACAACATCTTTCCCGCCTACACGTTCTCCGCGCTTTTGGGTGTCTTCGAACTGGCCGCCGCGGTACTGATCGCGCTCAAGCCAATCGCGCCAAGGCTTTCCATCGCGGGCGGCGTGTTGGCGGTCGTGCTTTTCGTCTCGACGATCAGCTTCCTGTTCACGACTCCAGGTTTCCGGATTCGGCACGAAAACCGTCGAAGGCTAGTCCACGGCGGCGAAGTTCACCGTTGCCGTCGCGCCGATCTCGTCGTCGTTGGCCCGGTAGATGTCCACCTGCACGACGACGGACCGCTTGCCGGTGCGCAGGATCCGCGCGACGGCACGCGCGGGCCCGACCTTGATCGGCCGCAGATAGCGGATGAACAAGTCGGTGGTAGCGATGCGCATGCCGAACGGGGTGCTGCGCGAGGCCAGTTGGCCTGCGGTCACGTCGGCCATGGTCGCGATCAGGCCACCCTGAAGACCGCCAGCGGTGTTGACGGTTCGTTCGTCGACCGGCATCTCCATGACCGCTGTGCCGTCAGTCGACGGGACCTCCTGCAGACCGAGCTGATCGAACAGCTCCCGGAGGGACTTCGGCGCCGTCATGGAGAACGACATTACCGGCCTGCCGTAGTGTCGTTGGGTGTGAGCGCACGCGCCGGCATCGTTGTCACGGGGACCGAGGTGCTGACGGGACGCGTCCAGGACCGCAATGGCCCTTGGATCGCCGACCGGCTGCTGGAGCTCGGTGTCGAACTGGCCCACATCACCATCTGCGGCGACCGCGAGCGCGATATCGAGGCGCAGCTGCGGTTCCTCGCCGACGAGGGGGTCGACCTCATCGTGACGAGTGGCGGCCTCGGACCGACCGCCGACGACATGACGGTGGCAACCGTGGCCCGCTTCGCCGGTCTCGAGCTGGTGCTGGATGCGGCCCTCGAGGACCGCATCACCGACATCCTCAAGCGACTGATGGCGCGCTTCGACAACGTCGACATCGAGGCGGTCCGCGCCGCCAACCGCAAACAGGCGCTGATTCCGCTAGGGGCGCACGTGATCAACCCGGTCGGCACCGCCCCGGGAGTCGTCGTGCCTGGCAAGCCGACGATCGTGGTGCTGCCCGGCCCACCGCGCGAGTTGCAGCCGATGTGGCCGGTCGCCGTGGAAACCGAGGCGGTGCAGCGGGCGATCGCCGGGCGGACCACGTATCGCCAGGAGATAGTGCGGATGTTCGGGCTGCCCGAGTCGGGGCTGGCCGACACGCTGCGGGACGGCGAACACAGCATCGACGGCTTCGACCGGCTCGAGATCACCACCTGTCTTCGGCGCGGGGAACTCGAGATCGTCACCCGGTATGAACCAGACGCCGCGGCTGTCTACATGAAGCTCGTCCAGCTGCTGCGCGAGCGCCACGGGCGCGAGATCTTCTCGGAGGACGGCTCCCTCATCGATGACCAGATTGCGCGGCTGCTGACCGGCCGCCGGATCGCGACGGCCGAATCCAGCACCGGCGGACTGTTGGCCGCTCGGCTGACCGACCGGCCCGGATCATCGGCCTACGTCGCCGGGGCAGTCGTCGCATACGCGAACGAGGCCAAGACAGAACTGCTCGGCGTCGAACCCGACCTGATCGCGACGCACGGAGCCGTGTCCGAGCCCGTCGCCGAGGCGATGGCCGACGGCGCGCTGAGCCGTTTCGGCGCCGACACCGCGGTCGCGATCACCGGGATCGCCGGGCCGGTGGGCGGTAGCGAGGACAAGCCGGTCGGCACGGTCTGTTTCACCGTGAAGCTCGCCGACGGCGATACGCACACCCGCACCATCCGACTGCCGGGCGACAGGTCAGATATTCGCGAACGGTCGACGACCGTCGCGATGCACATGTTGCGACGCGCGCTCTCGTCAGCCTGACGATTCGACGGCGTCTCGGAACGCCCGCTCGGCCTCATCGCCGTGCACGGCGAACACCACCCGCTCGAGAGATCGCGGGTCGTGTCCGCGCGCGGCGTCGACCATCAGCCGCGCCGCTTCGTCGAGCGGGAAGCCACCGACCCCGGTCCCGAACGCGACCAAGGCAAGCGTCCGGCAGCCCAGATCGTCCGCCTTGGCCAGGGTCGAGCGCGTCGCTTGGGCGATGACCTCCGCCGACGTGGGCCCGCCGAGTTCCATCGTCGCGGCGTGGATCACATAACGCGCAGGCATGTCGCCTGCGGTGGTCTCGACCGCGTCACCGAGACCGATCGGCGCCTTCTCGGTGGACTCCCGCTGCACCGCAGGACCCCCGGCACGCGAGATCGCCGCGGCCACGCCGCCGCCGTGTCTGAGTTGCGTGTTGGCCGCGTTGGTGATCGCGTCGACCTCGAGCCGGGTCACATCGGCCTGCTGAACCTCAAGCACGATCATCGATGTATCGTCTCGCACCGACGCGGGCGCCACAGGAGGAACACCGATGACTGCAACCGACGAGCGGCAGACACTAGCCGAGCTCGCCGAGGTAGGCGGGTGGCACCGCAGGAACGTCGAGCGCACCGACTACTACGACAAGGCCGGGACCCGGGTACAGGTGATCTGGCAGGGCGCGGACGCGATCAGCGGCGGCTCGCTCTACTACGACGACATCCTCACCACCTACACCCGCGAGCTCAGCACGGTCCAGGGCTGGCTGCGGCGCTGATCAGCTGAGCGCGGCCTTCGCTTCGGCCAGGTTGTCGGCCGCCAGCACCAGCCGGGTGTTGGTCGCCAGATAAGCGGTGGTCAGGTTGACCCTCGCATTGCCGAGTCTGCGCGCCACCTCACCAAGTGCGCCGGGCCGGTCCTCCATGTCGAGCACGATCACTTCCTGCTCGGCGACGATCTTGATCCCGGCGTCCTGCAACGCCTCGAACGCCGCCGTCGCGTCCTGCACCAAGATGTGCACCTCGGCCTGCCCTCCGCCGGTGGTGAGCGCACACAGGCCTGCGATGTTGGTGCCGGCCTTGCCAAGCACGTCGCCGACCCGGGCCAGCTCGCCGGGTTGGTCGTCGAGGTAGAGCGTCAGATCGGTCGCCATGACGAGCGCTCCTTCCGTGCCATTCAACGGTATCGGCTGAGCACGAAATTCGGATGCGCTCGGGCATCGCTGTGTGGCACCGTCGAGTTCTGTGTTCGCCACCGACACGTCGACTGCCATAGAGATCCGGTCCGCGACCGACGCCGACTGGCCGGCGATATCGCTGTTGGACGCCACCAGTTTCGGCAGGTTCGGGCATCCCGAGTCCTTGACCGCCTGGCGGTCAATGATGCCGTTCGACGGCACTGTCCTCGCCTTCGACGGCGGCGACATCGTCGGGATGGCCCACTACCTCGACATGCGGCTGACCGTGCCCGGCGGCGCGGTCCTGCCGATGGCGGGCGTCACCATCGTCGGAGTCGCGCCGACCCACCGCCGTCGCGGCATCTTGCGCTCGATGTACACCGAGCTGCACGACCGAATCGCCGACGCGCAGTATCCGGTCGCCGGCCTGACCGCCAGCGAAGGCGGGATCTACGGGCGCTTCGGGTACGGGCCTGCGACCATCGAGCAGGTGCTCACCATCGACCGCCGCTTCGCCCGGTTCCGCGATGATGCGCCCGATCCCGGCGGCGTCCGGATCATCAAGGCCGCCGACCACCGAGACGAACTCGAGCAGATCTACGAGCGCTGGCGACAACGCACACCTGGTGGCGTCGCCCGCCCCGAGGCGCTGTGGGACGACCTGCTGGCCGATCATGAGTGGGATCGCCGCGGTGGGACCGAGTTGTACACGTTCCTGCATCCCGACGGCTACGTCATGTACCGGGTGTTCGGCGAGGACCCGATGATCGTGCGGGTCTGGGAGTTCGTCGCCGCGACCACCGACGCCGGTATCGCGTTGTGCCGGGCGCTGCTCGGACTCGACCTGATGGAGACGGTAGCCTTCGGCACGTTCCCCGGCGACCCGCTGCCGTACCTGCTGACCGATCCTCGGGTAGCCCGGCTCACGCACTGCGAGGACGACCTCTGGCTGCGGATCATGGACATTCCGAAAACGCTTGAAGCGCGCACGTATCGGGCGGATGTCTGCGCCGTGATCGAGATTTCTGACGGATTCCGAAGCGATGGCGGGCGTTTCGCGTTCGAGGTCGATGACGGCCGGGTCCGCTGCACGCCGACGAACGCGCCCGCCGATGTGTCCATGGGTCTCGACGTTCTTGGCAGCCTGTACCTGGGTGCTCACAGAGCGTCGTCATTTGCCAGCGCAAACCGGTTGCACACTGACGAGGCCGGCCTCCTGGCTCGCCTCGACGCCGCGTTCGTCAGCGACGTCCCAGCCGTTCTCGGATACGGTTTCTAGTCACACCCCAAATCTGCGATGGACGCAATTTGCGATTGCATACATTATGAGATGTGAGGAGCCTTTGCCGTATTCGCTTTGGAACGGAGCGCGCATGGATCGACGGTCGTTCGCCGCGGCGGTGGCACTCGGCAGTGCCGCCGCCCTGTTCGGGTCGCAGCGGGCGGCTGCGGCGCCGCCGTCCGGTCCATTACCGCAAGCCCGCAATGTGGTGCTGGTGCACGGCGCATACGCTGACGGCTCATGTTGGTCAGACGTGATCCCGTACCTGCAGGCGCGGGGGCTGAACGTGGCGTCGGTGCAGAATCCGCTGCGCACGCTGGAGGAAGACTGTGAGTTCGCCCGGCGCACACTGGCTTTGATGGACGGTCCGACAGTGCTTGTCGCGCACTCGTATTCGGGCATGATCGCCACCGAGGTCGGGGTCGACCCCAAGGTGACGGCGTTGGTGTACATCGCCGCCCGCGCACCCGACGCCGGCGAGGACTACACCGCGCTGGCCGGTCAGTACCCGGCACCGCCGGCGAGTGCAGGTCTGGTGAAGGCGCCCGACGGATACGCGCAACTATCGGAGTCGGCGTTCCTCAACGATTTCGCGCAGGATGTGCCACCGGCCCAAGCCAGGGTGTTGTACGCGGTGCAGGGCAGGATCTCCGATGAGCTGTTCAACGGCCGCACCACCCAGGCGGCGTGGCGCGACAAGCCGACCTTCTACGCGGTTTCGAAGAATGACCGCACGATCAATCCCGACCTTGAACGGTTCATGGCCCAGCGGATGAACGCCAAGACCATCGAACTCGACGCCAGCCACCTGTCGATTGTGTCCAAGGCCAAGGACGTCGCCAACCTGATCATCGAGGCCGCAGGAGGGTGAGCGAATCAACCTGGACCCGCCGACGAGCCGACAAGCGCGACCGGCTCTCCGCCGTCGCCGGCTACGTCGACGGCAAGCTGATCGAACAGGGCCGTTTGCGCGACACGCTCGAGGGGCTGCTACGGCCGGGTGATCGCGTCGCACTGGAGGGCGACAACCAGAAGCAGGCCGACTTCCTGTCCCGCACGCTGGCCCAGTGCGATCCCGGCAAGGTCAACGGCCTGCACATGCTGATCTCGTCGGTGTCGCGGCCGGAACATCTCGACCTGTTCGAGAAGAAGATCGCCGCAAAGCTCGACCTCGCCTACGCCGGACCCCAGAGTGTCCGCATCGCGCAAATGGTGGAGGACGGCCAGGTCCGCATCGGCGCCATCCACACCTACGTCGAGCTGTACGCGCGGATGTTCACCGACCTGAGCCCCAACGTCGCGCTGTTGTGCGCGACGAAGGCTGACCGCGACGGCAATCTGTTCACCGGTCCCAACACCGAGGACACGCCGACGATCGCGGAGGCCGCCGCGTTTCGCGACGGCGTGGTGCTCGCACAGGCCGACGAGATCGTCGACAGCGGCAAGCTCCCGCGAGTCGACATCCCCGGCGACTGGGTCGATCTAGTGGTCGAGGCCGACCGGCCGTTCGCGCTCGAGCCGCTGTTCACCCGCGACCCGCGGTTGATCGGGCCGGTCGAGATCCTCAAGGCGATGATCGCCATCCGCGGCGTGTACGAACGACATGAGGTGACGTCGCTCAACCACGGGATCGGATTCGACACGGCGGCAATCGAATTGCTTCTCCCCACCTACGGCGACCAACTGGGGTTGAAGGGCAGGATCGCCAAGCACTGGACGCTGAACCCGCATCCGACGCTGATACCGGCGATCGAATCGGGATGGGTGGAATCGATCCACAGCTTCGGCGGCGAGGCGGGGATGGAGCGGTACACCGCGGCCCGGCCCGACGTGTTCTTCACCGGACGGGACGGATCGCTGCGGTCCAATCGGGTGTTGTGTCAGCTGGCAGGCCAATACGCGGTCGACATGTTCATCGGATCCTCATTGCAGATCGACGGCGATGCGAACTCGTCGACCGTCACCGACGGCCGGTTGCCCGGGTTCGGCGGCGCCCCGAACATGGGCCACGACCCACACGGTCGCAGGCACTCGTCTCCCGCGTGGCTGAGCCTCGCGCACGGCGAGGCCTACGCGCTACGCGGCCGGAAACTGGTGGTGCAGATCGCCCAGACCTTCCAGAAGGGCGGCATCCCAACGTTTGTCGAATCACTCGACGCCGTCGAGGTGGGCAAGAACGCCGGCATGCCGATCCCACCAGTGATGATCTACGGCGACGACGTCAGCCATGTCGTCACCGAAGAGGGCGTCGCCTACCTGTTCAAGGCACCGTCGCTTGCCGACCGCCGGGAGGCGTTGTCGGCGATTGCCGGTGTGACGCCGATCGGGCTTGGCGCCGAGGCGGCGCGCACGGAGCAACTCCGCCGCGACGGGTTGGTCGCCTTTCCTGAGGACCTCGGTATCGCTGCGCGGCAAGCGGATCGATCGCTGCTCGCCGCCCGCAGCATCGAGGACCTCGTCGCGTGGTCCGGAGGACTCTACGATCCCCCCGCACAGTTTCGGGACTGGTGAGCGCTATGACGAACACTGCGAATGCAACCCGACTGCACCGCCTGTCGGCCGAACGGATCGCCGACGCGGCTGTCGATGCCTTGCTCGCCGAGGCACTGCTGACACCGAAACCCGGGCTGGTCGACACATCCGGCAGGCACAGCCACCCCGACATGAGCCTGGCCCTGTTGGCGACCTCCGCCCACGCGGTGCGAGATCCGTTGCGGGAGTGCGCGGAAGCCGCCCGATCGATGCCGTTCGGCCCCGGCCTGCGTGAACGCATCGGCGACATCGGGCGCGCAGGCGAGCGCCGCATGCTCAGGACAACCGATGGCGTCAACACGCACCGCGGGGCGTTATGGGCGCTCGGGCTCCTGTCGGCGGGCGTCGCGGTCGCCGAAATCATCACTGACGCAGTGGCTTTCGCAGCACAGCTGGCGCGGCTCCCCGACCCCGCCCGTATCGTGGGCGCCGGTGGCCTTTCGCATGGTGAGCACGCTCGGCTTCGGTACGGCGCGGGCGGAGCGGTCGCCGAAGCACAGGACGGCTTCCCGCACGTCGTCGGCCACGGGTTACCGATGCTGCGGTCCTGCCGCCTGCGCGGTGAAGCCGCCGACGCCGCCGCGCTCAACGCGCTGATGGCGATCATGGCGAGCCTCGACGACACCTGCGTCCTGCACCGCGGTGGTTTGCGAGGACGGGCGTTCGTGCACCGCACTGCAGCGGGGGTGCTGCGCAGTGGCGGGTGCGCAACCCCCGAGGGCCGCCACCGACTCGAGCGGTTCTGCCGCCAGGCCCAGAAGCGGGGACTCTCCATGGGCGGCAGCGCAGACCTGCTCGCGGCGACATTGTTCCTCGACGCAGTCACGCCGGCGGAAGGAAGCTGACGCGCATGCAGACACTGAGGTACCGGTTTCCGGCGAACCGCCCCATGCAAAGGCGTACGCACATCGGCGTCGTCGCATCAGGCGATCTGGAGGTGCTGCTCGACGAGGGAGAGGACGCGGATGTCGCGGATGTCCGGGTACGCACCAGCGTCGACGGCTTCGACACCGTCTGGCACGCCACGCTGGAACGGTTCTTCACGCATACCCCGCTCGCCGGACGCTGGGAGCTCAACGACTTCGGCGCGACGCCTGCCGTCGTCACACTGCGGCTCCGCCAGGCCGCGGAGGCCGCGACCACCGCACAAGGGGATGCGCCATGACTGCCGGAGCCGCGGCGCAGGACTGGCATCAGATCCTCGCTAGGCGCAGCTTCCTCGAAGGCGACGCCCTGGAGCGCGCCACGGCGCTCCTGGACCCGGACAGCGTACGGGTGCTGTGCGGTCCTTTCGACCGGCTCGAATCACCATGGCTAGAACCGCAGGGAATCGTGCCGCAGGCCGATGACGGTGTCGTCATCGCGCGCGGCACCATCGACGGCCGTCCCGCGGTGATCGCCTCCATCGAGCAGGGTTTCCAGGGTGGCGGCACCGGCGAGGTGTCGGGCGCGAAGATCAGCGAGGCGCTGCGACTGGCGGCCGACGACTGCCGCGCCGGCACGCCGACGGCCGCGGTGGTGTTGTTCGAGACCGGTGGCGTCCGCCTGCAGGAAGCCAACCTCGGGCTGAACGCTGTCGCCGAAATCTGCTCGGCCGTATTGGATCTGCGGCCGATGGCACCGGTCATCGGCGTGGTCGCGGGGGAGGTCGGCTCGTTCGGCGGCATGAGCATCGCCGCCGGGCTGTGCACTCGCCTGATCATCACGCCGCAGGGCAGGATCGGGCTGAACGGCCCCGCCGTCATCGAACAAGAGGGGGGCATCGACGAGTTCGATTCCTCCGACCGCGGGCTGATCTGGAGCATCGACGGGGGCGAGCAGCGGGCGGCGATCGGGTTGGCGGACAAGCTGGTTGCCGACGATTGCGACCTCCTCCGCGCCGCGGTCATCGAAGCCGTCGCCGCCGGAGTGCCACCCGCCGGTAGCTACCGCAGCGAGCGCGTCGACGCCCTCGGTTCGCGCTTGGCCAGCTTCGATCCACGAAATGCGCCTGCACCGCAGGACCTTCGGCGGTTGTGGGGTACGAAGTTCGAGCCCGTCGACGGTGCCGCGCCTGCCACGGCCGCGACGTCGTCGGCGACAGCCAGTCGCGGACGGCTGTGGCTGTCTGCCCTGGCCGCGACCGAACCTGTCGCGGTCATCCCGTCGGTGATCAGCGCCGACACCTCCGGTGCGACCTATCTCGCGGTGGTCCCGGATCCACAAAACCCGTTCCACCGTGCGCGCAACGGGGAAGTCGGGCTCACCGAATCCTGGGCACTTGCCGCGGCGATCGACGACGTCATCTCCTCAGATGCCGCGGTGGACACCAAGCGTGCAATCGTGGCCGTCGTCGACCTGCCCAGCCAGGCCTATGGCCGCATCGAGGAGATGGCGGGGCTGCACCACGCCATCGCCACCGCCGTCGATGCGTATCACCGCGCGCGCAACGCCGGTCACCCGACGGTGGCCATCGTGGTCGGGCACGCGCTGTCCGGTGGATTCCTCGCTCACGGTCTGCAGGCCCAGCAGATACTCGCCCTCGATGACCCCGGCGTGGAGATCCACGCAATGCACAAGGCCGCGGCCGCGCGCATCACCCTGCGCACGGTGGAGGAACTCGAGAAGCTGGCCGAAACGGTTGTCCCGCTGAGCTACAACGTCCGGGACTGGGCGCAGCTCGGCTTATGCGACGGTCTGCTACCGGTATCCGATGCCGACCACCCGACCGCGGATGACGTCAGCGCCGTGCGCGACGCCGTGGACGCCGCCATCGCCGCCGCCCGCACCGGTCCGCGTGATCTGTCGAATCGGCTCGACTCGCCAGGCGCCCTGATCAACCGCAAGGCATCGCGGGCGATTCGCGACGCGATGTCCGCCCAATGGCACGACACCGAAAAGCGATGAGCAGCCCGCGGCCGCACGACCTGTTGCGCGTCGCATCGGTCGCGCAACTGAGTCGGGCGGGTCCGGCATGGGTGACACCCGCATTGGCGCAGGCGCCGTGGGTGGTCGTCCGTCGCGCTCGGTGCGCACCGGGCTATCTGCCGGTGGGGATCCGGGGACCGAGCCGATCTCATCGCCATGCGACCCTGATCGAGGCCGGCTTCGTCACGGAGATCCTGTCGCCGGCAGACCTTGCCGAACGAGTCGACGGGCTTCCCGATCTTCCTGTCAGCGAGGCGCTTCATCGCGCCGCCGCCCTGCTCGCGCCGGCCGGGCTGCGATGGGGCCCAGCCGGAAGCGTCGGATTCACCCTTGCAACAGGGGTTTCGGCGGTCACGGCGAGCAGCGACCTCGACCTGGTCCTGACAATGGACGAGGTACCGCGGCTGGTGATGCTTGCCGAGCTGCGGGAGGCGTTCCGTGAGCTGCCCGCACGTGTCGACTGCCAGCTCGATCTGCCGATCGGCGGCGTCGCGCTCGACGAACTCCTCGGCCCGGCCGACCGCGTACTGGTGCGCACCGCCGACGGCCCGTTGCTGATGCGCGTCGGCCAGCTGACGCCATGATCGCGTTCCTGTATCCCGGCCAGGGCGCCCAGCGCGCGGGCATGCTCGCCAACCTGCCGGACAGCGTGGCAACGCGAAGGACGATGGAGGAGGCCGCCGAGTTGCTTCCCGCAATCGGCGAGTTGGACACCACGGAAGCGTTGACGTCGACCACGAATGCGCAAGTGGCGCTGCTGATCTCCGGAGTCGCGACGGCTCGCACGCTCACCGATGAGCACCGGGTGAGTCCCGATATCGTGGCCGGGCACTCGGTCGGGGCCTTCGCCGCGGCGGTCGAGGCCGGCGTGCTCACGTTTGCGGAAGCCGTTGCGGCGGTACGGCTGCGCGGTGATTCCATGACTCGGGCGTGCGCGTCAGGACAGTGGGGGATGGCCGCGCTCACCGGACTGCCGCTGCGGGCGGCGCGCGACCTCGTCGCCTCCGAGGATGCCGACGACAGGCTCTGGATCGCCAACATCAACGCCGTCGACCAAGTGGTCCTCGGCGGCACGCTCGCCGCATTGGACGCCGCACGCCAGGCGGCACGGCGTGCGGGCGCGCGCCGCTTCGAGATGCTCGACGTCGCCGTCGCATCGCACGGGCCACTGCAGCGCGATACCGCAAGCGCGGTGGCACAACACCTTTCAGCCATCCCGCACCGCGAACAGCGGTCGGCCTACATGACCAACGTCGGCGCCCGCAGAATTCGCGACGATCCCGCTGCCGTGCTCGACGACCTCGCCGACGCAGTTGCCCGTCCGGTGCGGTGGTTCGACATCATGCGGTTACTGCCGGAACTCGGCGTCATCGCCACCGTCGAGATGCCGCCAGGGGAAGTGTTGAGCCGACTCGTGACTGCCACGACACCGGCGGTCCGCGTATTCAGCGTCGACCGCGATGGGCTCGCACCCATTTCGGCACGGGTCCGATCACTTCTGGTCGACGCGGTCCCAAAGCTCGACCATCGTGCCCAGGATCTCCTCGGCCCGGCCTAAGCCGGCCAGGTGGCTTTCGCCGGGCAGGTGAGTCAGCTGGGCGTCGGGCAGCCTGGACACGACGTGCTGCCCGTGCTCGAACGGGACGATGTGGTCGCGGTCCCCGTGCCACCAGCGGATCGGCACCTTCACCTCGTCGAGCCGGAAGCCCCAATCGCGGGCAAACACCACCACATCGGCGAACGGTGCGGCGAGCTGCTTGCGGCTGCCGTTGAGCAGGTCGTCGAGGAACATTGCCTTGAATTCCGGGCGGACCAGCAGGCGGCGGTCGGCCTCCGGTGAGATCCGGGCGTACGCGTAGAGCGCGGGCTCCGCGACCGGCCGGATCAGCCGGATCAGCTGGCTGGCCACCAACCGTAGCGGCGCGCCCGCCACCTCGACAACCGGCGCCGCCGCGGTGATCAGTGTCGACACCCCGCCGCCGATCGCATCTGCTCCGCGTACCGGAGCGACCCCGCCGAGCACTCCGGCCGCCACCACCCGATCGGGCATCGCCGCCGCGCAGGCCAGCGTGTAGGGGCCACCGCCCGACAGCCCGATGACCTCGAACCTGTCGATGCCGAGGGTGTCGGCGATCGTGCGAAGGTCCTCGGCGAACGCGAACACCGTGTCGTACTGATATGGCGACGACGACCCGATGCCGGGCCTGTCGACACCGATCAGCCGGATCTGCCGCTGCTCGGCGTAGACGCGGGCCTCCATCGGGATCTGCCTGCGGGCACCCGGGGTGCCGTGCAGCCAGAACACGGCGCGACCCTGCGGGTCGCCGAACTCGGCAAACCCGATCTGACGGTCATCACCGACGGCGATGTTGCCTTCCAACTTCGGACGGGCAATTGCGACAGCCATGCCCAAAGTGTCTCATTCGGCCGAATGGAACAGATAGGACCCCACGCTTGTGATCCGTCAGCTCACGGATATCGCGCGTGACACTACATAGTGGGGCGCCGTTGTATCCATGGCATCGCTGTTTCGAGTTGGGCGGCGAGCTGGAGCAGGATCGTCTCGTCGGGCGCCATCAGCTGAACCCCGATCGGCAGACCGTCCGAGGTGACCCCGAGCGGCAACGAGATCGCGGCCCAGCCGGTGACATTCGCCAACGACGTCCAGCCCGTGGTGGCGAACTCGACGTCGAAGAACGCCCTCGTCGTGCCCCGCGGCTGGTCCAGCAGCGCGTAGGGCGGCGGGGAAGTCAGCAGGGTGGGCACGAGAAGCACGTCGTAACCGCTCATTCCCGCGGCGAATCGCCGGGTCTGCGCGTGCACCGCCGCGATCGCCTCGGCGTAGGCCACCCCGCTCGTGGTGAAGCCCTCGCGGACCATCACCCAGGTGCTCGGCTCGAACTCGTCCTCATGGGGCTCTCGCCCGAGGTGGGCGGTGGCCAGCGCGTGCAACTGCGCATTGCTGACGTCGTGCAGGACGGCGATCGCGTCGGCGACGGCGTCGGCGTCGATCGTCGGGGCGCCGGGTTCGACGACATGCCCGAGGCCGGCGAGCACGGCACCTGTCTTCTCGACGGCGACGACGACCTCGGGGTGCGTGGTCGGCCCGGGAAACGGTGATGCCGTGGCGATCAGGATCCGCGCATCGGCCGGCTGCTGCGTGATCGCTTGCAAGAAAGGCACATTCGGTGCGGGTGCGGTGTACGGGTCGCCGGGAGCCGATCCTGCGACGGCGTCGAGTAGTGCGGCGCTGTCGCGGACCGTGCGGGTGAGGGCGTGCTCGTTGACCAGCCCCTCGAGCCCATGGCCGGCGCCAGGCGCGAATGAGGTACGGCCGCGGCGCGGCTTGAGACCGACGAGGCCACAACACGAGGCGGGCACCCTGATCGAACCGGTGCCGTCGCCGCCCGAGGCCGCGGCCACCACTCGAGCCGCCACCGCCGCGGCCGAACCTCCGCTGGATCCGCCCGGCGTGATCGACGGCGACCACGGGTTCACCGTCGGCCCGAACAGCGAGGGCTCGGTCGTACAGTGGTTGCCCCATTCGGGCGTGTTGGTCTTGCCGAACACCACGAGTCCCGCGGCGAGGTACCGTTCGACGATCCAGGCCGACTCGGTCGCGACGTGGGTGCGCAACGCCCGCGACCCCATCGCCTCGGGCGCTCCGGCCAGCGAAGCCCCAAGATCCTTGAGCAGAAAGGGAACTCCCGCCAGCGGACCTGACCGGCCGGCGCGCAGTTCGCCGGAGGCGTCGAGTGCTGCGGCCTGCTGGCGGCCGCGGTCGAAGAGGTCGGCGATGACGGCGTTCAGGTCGCGTGCGCCTTCGAGGCGCAGGATCGCCGCCTCCAGCAGTTCCGTCGCCGACACCTCACCCGTGGCGACCAACCCCGCCTGGGCGATGGCGTCGAGGTCGGCGAGTGCGCGGGCATCGGTTGCGTCCATGGGCACGGATCATTCAGCGCGCTCATCCGCACGGCAAGTCGGGGCGCGGTGCAGCGCTGTGTAGTAGTCGAGCCAGCTGTCGGAGATCGCTTGCTCGGTGGCGCCGTCGTCATAGGCGGGGGAGATCAGTTCCGCGACCTCGGTCACCTCGATCACCACGATCGAGCGCACCCGATCACGGTTCGCCGTCGATCCCTGGTCCCGCAGGAGCTGCAGACCTCGGTCGTACGCCTCGCCGCTGGTGTACACCGTCGCTGTTCCCTTGAAGCGGAAGCCCTTTCGCCGGATCGGATCGACGACGTTGACCTCCACGCGCGGGTTGGCGCGCAGGTTGGCGACGGTGCCCGGCGAGGCGATGTCTGCGAAGAACAGCCGTTCGTCGTCAAATAGCCGGGTGGTCCCTTTCGGGGACAGACTGGGCCTGCCGTCCGGCGTCACGGTGGCGACGAAACCGAGCCGTTGTTCACGCACGACCCGCTGCATCTGCTCCGAGAGCTTCACGAAAAAACGATATTCCTGCGATGTCTTTTCGGGCTGTCCCCGGTCGTTATAGGTGTGCGGCCACCGAATCCTGTGAAAGGGCGACTGATGAGCGAATCGCTAGACCGGCAGTTCACCGCGAAACTGCAGGAGAGCGACAGCAAGGGCGGCTGGACCTACGTGGTCATGCCCGACTCGGCTACGTTCTTCGGGACCCGTGGGCTTGTCAAGGTCCGTGGCACCGTCGACGGCCAACCGTTCGCGAGCTCCTTCATGGCACTCGGCGACGGCACCCACAAGCTGCCCGTGAAGACCGACCTGCGTCGGCGCATCGGGAAAGAGGCAGGCGACGAGGTGACCGTGCACCTACAGGAACGCGTCCGCTGAATGTTCCTGCGCTTCGCGGACCGGCCCTCGGATTCGCCGTACATCGAACGGGTGTGGCGGGCACGCAGCAACGGCGGCGGCCCGTTCGTATCGGTCGCCGCCTGCCATCTCGAATTGGTGGTGACGCGGCTCGCCGACTCAGCCATGGTGACGGTGCGCGGGCCCGAGACCAGGGCGTCCATCATCGAATGCCCACCCGACGGTCAGTGGGCGGCGATCCGGTTCCGGCTCGGCGTGCACATGCCCTCGCTCCCGACCGGTCTGCTGCTCGACCACCACGACGTACATCAGCCGGTGTCGGCCGACGGAACGTTCGAGCTGCACGGATTGCGGTGGCCACTGCCGGATCTGGAGAACGCGGAACGCTATGTCGACCAACTCGCCCGGTGCGGCGTCATCGCACGGGAACAGGTGGTGGAGGCCGCGATACGCGGGGACACGCAACCGCTCAGCATCCGCTCGGTGCAGCGTCGCTTCCGGCGCACCACCGGGTTGACCCACGGGTTGTTCCGCCAGATCGAACGGGCGCGTCACGCGACCAGCCTGCTGCGCGACGGTGCGTCGATCCTGGACACGGTGCACGAGACCGGTTACTTCGATCCGGCCCACCTCACCCGCTCGTTCAAGGTGCTGATCGGCGAGACACCGGCGAGCGTCATTCGGCAAGACACACAGCTGTCGTTTCTGTACAAAACAGGCCGACCTGCGCCCGGCTAATCTGCCGGCATGCGGGTCGAGCCATACGTGTACTTCCAAGGCCGCTGCGAGGAGGCCCTCGAGTTCTATCGCGGCGCCATCGACGCCGATGCCACCGTGTTCGCGCGGTTCGAGGACAAGGTCGCGCACGCGGTGCTGCGGGTCGGCGACACGGTTGTGCTGGCCTCGGACGGCCAGGGCTCGGGTCAAGCCGAATTCAGCGGCTTTTCGCTGTCATTGACTGTCTCTGAGGATGCCGAGGCCGAGCGGCTTTTCGATGCGCTGTCGGATGGGGGAAGCGTGCAGGTCCCGATGGCACCGACGCCGTTCGCGTCGCGCCTCGGCCTGGTCGCCGACAAGTTCGGTGTGCCGTGGATGGTCCTGTCACAGAATGCGGCGGGGTGATCTACCCATCTGATAACCGGCGGGAAACGACATCTCGATGACGCGGAGCCGGTCATTGGCTTTGGATTCGAGTTCCAGCACGACGCAACCGCCGCCGAGGATCTTGGATTCCAGAACGATGTAATGCTGGCCGCCACCGTTGACGTCGGTGACGTGTTCCCCCGAGCGCAGCGCCTCGACGGGCACAAGCTCGGGGGCTTGCAAATGGTGTGGTTCCACGCTCGCCACCGTAGGCGAATCGACAGGGCCGGGGGCCGGTTTTCGCCCGCAAACGCACACAACCGACCTATCGGTACACGGCGTTTCGCGGATTCACTCCGCTTCCGCAGCTGATCGACAATCATGGCGGCCAGCAACCATGGGGGTGGACATGCACAGCACGATGCAGGACTTTCCGCTGACCGTCACGAGCATTCTGCGGCACGGCACGGGCTGGAATTCGAGCCGCAGGGTCACGACCGCGACCGCGCACGGATATCGCGAGATCAGTTATGGAGAGCTCGGGACGCGCGTCGGGCAACTCGCTCACGGGCTGCGCCACCTCGGCGTGACGGACGGCGATCGCGTCGCGACGTTCATGTGGAACAACCAGGAACACCTCGAGGCCTACTTCGCTGCGCCGTGCATGGGCGCGGTGCTGCACACGCTCAACATCCGCCTTGCCGGCGAGCAGATCGCGTTCGTCGCCAACCAGGCCGAGGACCGCGTTGTGCTGGCCGACATGTCGCTGGCACCGCAGTTGGCCGCGGTGCTGCCGGAGTTGACGACGGTGCACACGGTCGTGGTCGTCGGCGAGGGTGACCTGGCCGCGCTCACCGACTCGGGGAAGACGGTGATCCGGTACGACGATCTGCTGGACGGGCAACCACTCGAGTACAGCTGGCCCGATCTGGACGAAAGAAGCGCCGCCGCAATGTGTTACACCAGCGGCACGACGGGAAACCCGAAAGGTGTGGTGTACAGCCACCGTTCGAGCTACCTGCATTCGATGGCGGTCTGCGGGGCCAACGCGTTGGGCCTCACCGACGGCGACCGCGTGCTGCCGATCGTCTCGATGTACCACGCGAATGCGTGGGGCCAGCCGTATGCGGCGGTGATGGCAGGCTCCGACTTGCTGTTGCCCGACCGCTTCCTGCAGGCCGCCCCGCTTGTCGACATGATCGAACAGCGCCGACCGACGATCGCCGCGGCCGTTCCGACCATCTGGAACGACGTGTTGCAGCACCTGCAGGCAAATCCCGGCCGCGACATCTCGTCGCTGCGATTGGTGGTCTGCGGAGGATCTGCGGTTCCGCTCGGAATGATGAAGGAGTACCAGCATTCTCACGGTGTGCACATCCGCCAGGGCTGGGGCATGACGGAGACCTCACCGCTGGCCGCGCTCGCCGCCCCACCGCCGGAAGTCACAGGGGAGGACCACTGGACACTGCGCGGCACGGCGGGGCGGGTGTTGTGCGGTGTCGAGGTGCGCTTGGTCGACGACGCAGGCTGTGTTCTGCCGAACGACGGTAAGGCGGTGGGAGAGATAGAGATTCGCGGGCCATGGATCACCGGCTCCTATTACCAGAATGCCGATCCATCGAAGTTCGACGACGGGTGGCTCCGAACCGGGGATGTCGGCCGGATCGATCCGCAGGGCTTCATCACGCTGACGGATCGCGCCAAGGATGTCATCAAGTCCGGTGGCGAATGGATTTCGTCGGTTGAGTTGGAACTGCTGATCATGGACCATCCCGCGGTGCTGGAGGCCGCCGTGGTCGCGGTGCCCGACGATCGCTGGCAGGAGCGGCCGCTGGCGGCGGTCGTCGTCAAGAAAGACGCCGCAGTCACCGTTCCCGACCTGCGAAAGCATCTGTGCGACAAGGTCGCCCGATTCTGGCTGCCGGAGCGCTGGACGTTCATCGACGAGGTTCCGAAGACGAGTGTCGGCAAGTTCGACAAGAAGCTCATCAGGTCCCGATACGCCGACGGCGTCTTCGACGTCATCGAGTGCCGGGACTGAAACCAGTCAATCCTCGCTGGTCTGCTGCCGCCTCTGCCGCTGCTGGGTCTCCGACTTGGTGAGCGAATTCGTGAGGCCAAGGGCGATCAACACGTCGGCCGCCGTGATGAACAGCCCCCACCAGTACATCCACTTCAGCGTGGGGTCGGGTTGCGCGGCGAAGTAGCCGACCAGGAATATCGGCCCGACGATGCCGAATACGAGCGTCATCGCCTGAATGACGACGTATCGCTTGAACGTGGACATCAGCGCTCAGGGTAGCTGCTCAGCGGCCTGCGGTCATCGCCCATCGGATACCACCGACCAGCACGCGTCCGGCCATCCGGATGACGGTGGCTTCCACCGGCGGGAAATACGGCAGCAGCAACGGCATTCGCGCCCATGCGGGCAGCATCGACACCGACGTGGCGGCGAGCAGACCGTACGGCGGCCTCGCGGCGATCGGCAGCGGGGGAGTCAACAACAGGAAGCGGGCGGCCTCCCGCGCCGCGGGGGTGCCCGACAGCTCCGGCCGGAACGCCTCGATCCGTTCGCGCAGTTGCGCCTCGGAAAGCGGCGGGTCGGGTACGCCGAGTGCCCTTGCGACACGGGCGGTATCGCCCACATACCCGTCGCGGCCGCGCTGGTCCAGGGGGTTGGCGCCGTAGAGCTGATGGGCGAGAAGGAAGCTGTCTACCTCGGCGATGTGCACCCATTCCAGGAGGTGCGGGTCCGACGCCCGGTACGGCCTGCCATCGGCGGCGATTCCGTGGACTCGCTGGTGGATCCCGCGCACCCTGTCCACCGCGCGCTGCGCGTCGGTGGCGGTGCCGAACGTCGTCACCGCGAGAAACGTACTGGTGCGCTGCAGCCGGCCCCACGGATCACCGCGGTAGTCGGAGTGCTGAGCGACACCCGCCATCGCCAGAGGGTGAAGCGACTGGAGGAGCAGCGCGCGCAACCCGCCGACGAACATGGAGGCATCGGCGTGCACCCGCCGGATCGGCCGGTCTTCTCCGAACCAGTGCGGGCCCGGCGTCTCGTGGATGCGCGCCCGGTTGGCGGTCCCATCCGGGCCGGCAACCATGCCGAACAGGCTGCGACCAAGGGTCTGGCGCACGACCTCGATGTTGCGGAGGTCGGGCAACACCGTCATGCCACCGACGGTACGCGAATTGATTGGTGGTTTTGACGTCTGAAGAAGCGTCAATTTCTTAATGTCGGGAACACGTGGCCGTGGACGAAATGGGAGCCCAACGATGCGTCATCGGGTGCTGAACACTGTGGCAGCAATGGTTGTGGGGGCGCCTGCGGTGCTGACTGCCGGCGTTGGAACGGCGCATGCCGAAGGGGCAAAGTTTTTGACGTTCACCCAGAATTTCCGGCGGTGCGACTACAGCACCAACACCCATATCGGGCCGACGGGAGTTGCCCGCCCGACCGCCGTGCTGCGAAGCACCGGCTCCGAACTCATCGCCGACGTGCAGGTGGCGACGGCCATCCCGAATACGCCTTACGACGTGAGGATCATCGAGATGCCCCGCTCGTCGGCGTCTGGCTGCAATGCCGGTGACCCAGGCGTGATCGCCGGCGTCCTGATGACAGATCCCGCGGGGGCGGGCAGCGTGACCCTTCACGGCCCCGTCGCAGCGGGCGCGACCGGCGCCTGGATGTTCATCAGCCGACCGGGCGAGTTCGCGCAGACACCGGACGAGTTCTACACCTCAGATTTCGTGGTGTCGCTGTAGCGCTGTCTAGGCTTCGGAGCCGCAGTAGTCGATCATCGGCGACGCCTACGACCGGTGTTCGGGAAGGCTCCCCGCGGTCGATGAGACGCCGCAGGTCGTTTGCCGACGAAATGTCGTTTCGGCAGTGGGCGGAATCTGCTGATTGCCAACGGATTTCGGATGATCGCCGTGCTGGTGCCGACACAGTGGTGTTGCTCGTGCAAGGACTATAGAGGCCCGGCAAGGCCGGTCCCGTCAGGCGGGGACCACCACTGTCAGCTCGTTGCGTGAACGCTCCACCTGCATCCCCGCACGCCTGGCGACCGCGGCCACCTGTGCGGCGTCGCCGGGTTCGGATCTGGTCGAGGCAAGGGCGCGGGCCAGACGGCCCTTGTGCGCCTTGTTGAAATGGCTTACCACGGTGCGGCTGCCGTCAGCATGTTCGGCGACCACGTCGACTCCGACGGCGCCGGGCAGCCTGCCGAGGGCGGCGTAGGAACCCGATCGCAGATCGACGACCAACTCGTCGGCGGCGAGGTCGGCCAATACGGGTTCCAGCAGCGGTCGCCATCGCGCGGCCAGGGTCGGCCGTCCCGGCAGCTTCGACGTCGCCGAGAGGCGGTAGGCGGGTACCGGGTCGTCGGCGCGCAGCAGGCCGAACAATGCGGAACCTATTGCGAGCCGCGCCCGTGCGCGGGCGGCGGCGGCGCCGCGCAGGGATTCGATGTCGAGCGCGTCATACAGCACGCCGGTATACCGGTTGATCGCGGGAAGTGTCGCCGCGGTGCGCAACGCCGCGTTGCGGTCGATCTCGGCGTCCTGCGACGCCGAGATGCCAAGTGCACGTCGACAGGCCGATCGATCGGCGGCCAACTCGACCAGCTCGTCCACAAGCGAGGCACGCAACGATCCAAGCGCCGGCGAACTGAGCGTCTCCAATGACAGAGGCGGCCCAGTACCGCCGGCACGTTTGGTTTCCGACGGCGGCAACAGCACGATCACCGTCGTGACGCTAGCCCAGGGGCTGGCCCGTCACCGACCCTGTGTCGGGTCAGGCAGGCGCAGGGATATCCGCGGGCGCCGACGGCGCGAACGGATCGTCAGGCGGTGGCGGCGGCGCGAAGGGATCGGCGGGCGGTGGCGGCGGGGCCATTTCCGGTTCGGGAGCAGGCGGCGGCGTCAACGGGGCCTCTTGTGCCATCATCACCACCGGCGCATCCGGGGCGGGAGGCGGCGGCACCATGTCAGGCGGCGGAGGCAGGAACGAGTCACCGACCGCTGGCAGCCCGTCGGGAGCGGGCGGTACTTCTTCGGGTGCCGTAGGAAGGAACATGTGGCGGCTGAATTGCCTCTGGAAAGCGCCACCGCCACCGACCCTTATGCCGCCGCCCTCGCCGGAGGAGGCGGGTGTTCCATCGGGCAGCGTCGCGGCCGTGTGGCCGCCGTTCCAGCCGACGTTGAGAGCACCAGGCTGCGACCCGTACTGGAAGCCGCGGGCGAGGAGTGCCCGCTCGATATTGCCGGTGTTGAACCGATCGCCATAGATCGGTCGGCCACTTGCCGCGTTAGCGACCCACGAAACCAGTCCCGAGCAGTCCGTGCCCCGGGGAGAGTCCCCGCCGGAGATGTACGGCGTACCCGAAACCGAGTTGACCAGCGTCAACAGCGTTACGGTAGCAAACATGCGGCCGGACGCTACTAGAGCGTTTTGTAACGCGCCAAAATCTGTGACCCCCTTCACAACTCGTGCGTTGTATTGCCTAGTTCACGAATTGCGCTGGACGATGGAATGATTCAATCCGACACCGCCGCTTCAGATTCCGCAAATTAGTGCTGGTAGTCGCTAGTAGTAACATGCGCAATCGCCGTCTCGCACAGGCCATATAGATACAGAAGCGTTGCGAGTTCGTATTCAGCGCAGCTCACGATCGACACACTGAAGTCCGGTGCCGAGTGGCAGGCATCACATTTCAAGATCAACGAATGTGACGCGCGCCACACCCTCGGAGCGCATGAAATCCCCCATCGAGCATTGGCGATTGCCATCCCGTGAGTACGGGTGCGGATTACGCTCCCAACGAACCCTGTGAGGTGCGTAAATGGCTGTCAGGACGATGGTGAGACGTTGCCTGACGCTCTCTCTATGCATGCTGATGGCAGGCAGCGCGCTGACCGCGACCGAGTCCCTGGCGGCCGACTGCGACACCGTTCCGATCGACGTCGAAACCACCGACTATTCGTTGCCTTTCGAGATGCCGAGCGGGCTGATGCCCGATCCGCAGTTCGACGGCCTGCCGGCACAGCTCGAAGTGCACCGCGTGCGACCGGTTTACGCCGACAAGTGCCCTTCGGTGCCGAATAGGGCAGTGGTGCTCGTTCACGGCCGCTCGGTCACCGGCCCCGTGGCTTTCGACCTGCGGTACCCGGCACCTGGCGGCGGCACCCTCAGTGTGCAAGAAGACTTGGCGCGGGCGGGAATTGACACGTTCGCACCGAGCCTGCTCGGATACGGCCGCTCCACGAGATTCGCGCGTGGGCTTGACGATCCGGGCAACGCGAGCCTGGCGCCCTTCGCGTCGAACGGTGTCTGCCCCAGCCCGCAAGGGTGCGACCGAACCCACAATCCGATATTTCCGCTCGATCAGCAGCGCACCTTGCTTGCTGCCAATCCTCTTGGCGGACATCGTCACACGCATTCCAGCGATATGCGATTCGCGAACACCGATGTGTGGGTTCGCGATATCGCCCAGACGATCGACGATGCGATCACCCGCGCGCACCCCGCTGACGACAAGGTGACGCTCGTGGGCTACTCCGTAGGCGCGCTGCGGGTCGGTCGCGCCTTGTACACGGCCAAGTATCCCGAGGTCGCAAGCAAGGTCGATCGAGTTGCGTTCTTGGCCCCGTTCTTCGGCGGGCCGACCGAAGAGACGCCACCGCCGCAGGGCTTCGTCTCCTTTCCGTTGACCCTCATGGAGCGCGCGCAGATCGTCGAGGGCGGCCGGATGGCGAGTCCCGAACGTGAAGCAGCCTGCACGGGTTACACCGTCGACGGCAGCGGCGAACGGGCCTGGACGCAGCTGATGGACCTCGATGCCATAGGCCGCAACTGGGGCGGTGAAGACGTTGAGCATCCCGCCGGGCTGTTGCGCTTACCGACGTTCTC
>Ga0157378_10001259_pt1 | contig 22835 bp, 16 predicted proteins | sample M65metaG_FD_115309 | JGI IMG/M metagenome (GOLD analysis project Ga0157378, IMG submission 115309) | Miscanthus rhizosphere microbial communities from Kellogg Biological Station, Michigan, USA - M6-5 metaG | ecosystem: Host-associated > Plants > Roots > Rhizosphere > Soil | place: USA: Michigan...
GGTTTACAGGGCCAGTACAAAACATGGTTCCTCGATTATGCTTCTTATGTGATCCTTGAACGGGCCGTACCCGCCATAGAAGATGGCCTGAAACCGGTGCAGCGCCGTATCCTTCACGCCATGAAAGAAATGGATGATGGCAGGTTTAACAAGGTTGCCAACATTATCGGTCAGTCTATGCAATACCACCCGCATGGAGATGCCAGCATTGGCGACGCATTGGTTAACCTCGGTCAGAAGGATTTGCTGATAGAAACACAGGGCAACTGGGGCGATGTACGCACCGGCGATGAAGCGGCTGCTTCGCGTTATATAGAAGCCCGTCTTTCCAAATTTGCGCTGGAAGTGGCTTTCAATGCAAAAACAACGGAATGGCAACTGAGTTATGACGGAAGAAAAAACGAACCCATTACCCTGCCAATGAAATTTCCGCTGTTGCTGGCACAGGGCGCGGAAGGAATTGCTGTTGGACTGTCTACAAAAATATTACCGCATAATTTCTGCGAACTCTGCGAAGCCGCGGTAAAATACCTGCGGGGCAAACGTTTTGAATTGTATCCTGATTTTTTGACGGCTGGCATGATCGACGTAGACAATTACAATGAAGGAAAACGCGGCGGTAAAGTGCGGGTGCGTGCCCGCATTGAAGAACTGGATAAAAAAACGCTCCTGATAAAAGATGTTCCTTATGGTGTTACCACTGCTACCCTGATGGATAGCATCGTGAAAGCCAATGACCAGGGTAAAATCAAAATTAAAAAAGTAACCGATAATACGGCGGCAGATGTGGAGATCCAGGTTGACCTGGCGCCGGGCATCTCGCCCGATATTACCATCGATGCCCTCTATGCATTTACCGACTGTGAAGTAAGCATATCGCCCAATGCCTGTGTTATCATAGAAGATAAACCTAAGTTTCTGGGCGTACACGAACTGCTGAAAGTATCTACCGACAATACCAGGGAGCTTTTAAAAAAGGAATTGGAAATCCGCCTGGCCGAATTACAGGAAAAATGGCATTATACATCGCTGGAAAAAATATTTTTTGAAGAAAAAATATACAAGGAACTCGAAAAAAAGCATGCCACCTGGGAAAAAGTGCTGGATGCCATTGCACAGGCTTTCGGTCCCTTCCGCAAACAACTGCGCCGTGATATTACCCGTGAAGACGTGCTGAAGCTAACGGAGAAACCTGTACGCCGTATTTATAAGCTGGATATTGACGAACTGAACGAACAGATCAAAGGCCTGGAAGCTGATATCAAAAAAGTGAAACATGACCTGGCCAACCTGGTGGATTACGCAGTGGCTTATTATGAAGGTTTGCTGCAGAAGTATGGAAAAAACCGCCAGCGCAAGACAGAGATCAAACAGTTCGACACCATACAGGCAAAACAGGTAGCCATTGCCAATGCCAAATTATACATGAACCGTGAAGACGGTTTTATTGGTACCGGACTGAAAAAAGATGAATTTGTGTGCGATTGCTCCACATTCGATGATATCATTGTTTTTACCAAACGTGGCATCATGAAAGTGGTAAAAGTGGCTGATAAAACCTATATCGGCAAAGACATCCTGCATGCGGCTATATTCACAAAGAATGATGAGCGTACCACTTACAATATGATTTATGCCGATGGCGCTACCGGTACCAGTTATGCAAAACGTTTTAATGTAACGGGTGTTACCAGAGACAAAGAATATGATCTTACCAAAGGCCATGAAAAAAGCAAAGTGCATTACCTGACAGTTAATCCAAACGGTGAAGCGGAGGTAGTAAAGATTGTATTAACGCCCGGTAGCTCTGCGCGTATTAAGGAGCTCGATTTTTATTTTGAAGAGCTGGAAATCAAAGGCCGCAGCAGCATGGGCAACCAGGTAACCAAATATCCGATTAAGTCGGTGAAATTTAAAGAAGCGGGCAAATCCACTTTGAGCGCAAAAAAATTATGGTTCGACGATAAATTCGGGCGCCTCTCAGCCGAAGAAAAGGGAATCTATCTCGGTAGTTTTGAGGCTGAAGACCGTATAATTATTTTTTATAAAGACGGTACGTATGAAATTACCGACCAGGAACTAACGCAGCGCATAGACCCGGAGAAAGTATTGGAAATTCAGAAATTCGGTCCTGATAAAATTGTCACCGCGGTTTACCTGGATAAGGAAAAAGTGCAGTTCAATATCAAGCGTTTTAAAATTGAAACCACTACCCTGCACAACAAATTTTCTTTTATCAGGGAAGGTGAAGGCAATTACCTCGAAGCTGTTTCTACTGATGAAGAACCGATACTGGCGGTGCAAACGGGAAGAGGCGACCAGGTACGAAAGGCAAAATTCAAGGTGATTAAAATGGTTGAAGTGATGGGATGGAAAGCCGTCGGTGCCAAACTGGTAGATTTTAGTAAAAGTGTAAAAATGGAATGGGAAAAAAAGAAAACCAGCAGTGATCAGCCGGAACTATTCTAACAATTAAATAAGTTGTACGCTGCAACGAAAGCTTGCCCGACTCTGTCAGGAAAAGAAAAAGGCTATGAGGGTATTATTAGTTGTGTTTCTTGGCTGCGTTTCAATGATTGCATGTTCAAAGAAAACTCATGAAGGAAATACCGATGCTATTACCGGCAAATGGGAGGTAAGAAAAGAAGTGGGTGGATTTGCAGGCATCATTCAGTATGAGCCCGGACAGGGTCCTTTGTATGCGTTCAGTGCTGATAATAAATTCAGCGTAGACCGTATATTTTTGCCGGGTGGCGGTCAGTGGTCGGGCACTTACCAGTTAAAAGCATCCCGCAGGCCGGGAGATTGGTTGCTGGTCTTAAGTTACGTAAACGCCCAAACCGGCCAAACACAAATGACAACCGATTCTATCCGGTTTGAAAAAAAACAGTTGATCTTTCTTCCGGCGGCATCCTGCTGTGATATCCCCACCACATTCCTTGAACGTGTTTTGCATTAAGAAACCGTACTACCTTTTTTTGCGTTTCAGCACCACCGAAGAATTCTGGGTAAGACTGCTCGATAAAAAGACCTCGTGCATTTTGGAACCATCGGTGATAATCATCAAAGCGGTATTGGGAGGATAAATGCCCAGGTTTTCCGCAAACATGGTGATTTCTGTATCAGCGTGTGCGCTGTCCATAGCCAGGTACATATTCAATGCTTTTTCAGTCAGCGGCTGATGGGTAAGCACCGGTACTTTATTGATGAATACAGAAATACTATCACCATCAATATCGCCATTGTCATAAAATCCTATCCGCACAGAATCGCTCTCTATCTCTATTATCTTGCTGAGAATGGTTTTTCTTTTATCGAACGAAATACGTAGCTGTTCCAGGTCCCTTTTTTTAGCAGAATCGACAGCTCTTTTCCTGGCTGAATCCGGTGTTATATTAATTGCAGAATCTATCTGCAGGTTATTGGATGCAGGCGCTTCGTGGTTGATGGATGGCACGGAAATATCTTTGGTATTGATCACCAGTTCCTCATGACGCGGCTTCCAGTATTTTTTCACCATACTTCTTCCACTGGATCGTATCAAACTATCCTGGTTCTTTTCATTCACATCAAGTGTATAGCTGAAATTGAGTTGGGGACAGGTGTATTTGTATTTTTCCTGGCTAATGAATGCACCTTTCAGGGTGCTTTGCACTTTCGACGTAAACAGCGATGCTGTAAAATCCATGGGGCAATCGATGCCATCGATATCAAGACTTTTAAAATAGGTAACAGGAATATTTTTAATGGTCAGCACCCTTGTCTTTGGATTGTAATGACCCCTGACATAATAACTCTGGTATCCGCTCCGGAAATAATAGCCGAACACGCCCTGAACCTCATTTCCCTTTTGCTTAATAATAAGCTCAGTAAGATAATTGTTATTGTTAATGCCCTTTGCGTTGGCTTCTGCAATACCATACCAGCTACCGGTAACAGTTTGCGCCTGTGTACAAAAAGAACAGGGTAAGAGCAGTAAAAGAAATAATAAACGCATGGCATGAAGATAAGAGAAATGTTTGATGTCTGATTTTGAGATGTCTGATTTCTTCGGTGGCGGAAGGCTTGTTTAGCGTATAGTTAACAAGCCTAGGAGCTGTATAGATATCATATTGGAACTGCAATCGCAATATACCGCAATTACAAAATCAGCAATGTATTACTGATACTTGTTCAAATACCGTTTTATCTCCCGATCGGTATCTTTCTGCTTCAGTGTTTCCCTTTTGTCGTGATGTTTCTTTCCTTTTCCAATACCAATTTCTATTTTGGCAATGTTTTTTTCCGTGAAGAAAATTTTCAGCGGAACAATGGTATAGCCTTTTTCGGTGGTCTTTGCCTGTAGTTTTTTCAGCTCGCGTTTTGTCAGTAATAATTTTCTTTCCTGCGTAGGTTCATGTTTCTGCGTGGTGCCAAAAGCATATTCAGAAATATGCAGGCTTTTCACAAACAACTCCCCATCCACAAAATAACAGTAGCTGTCTTTAAAGCTGGCCTTGCCGGAACGAAGTGATTTTACTTCGGTGCCTACCAGCACCATTCCCGCTATATAGGTATCCTCTATAAAATATTCGTGAAAAGCCGATCTGTTTCTCAATTCTATCATATCCCGTTAATTGGTTGCCGGTCAGATTAAGTCAGTATTCTGCCGCGCAAAAGAAATCAGACATCGTATCATCAGCCATCTGACATCTTTGTTAGTTCTTAAACAGCACCAGCAGCGTTGCAAGTTTGTCTTTTAGTTCTTTACGATCCACTATAAAATCAAGAAACCCGTGTTCCAGCAGGAACTCACTGCGCTGAAAACCTTCGGGCAGATCTTTTTTAATGGTTTCTTTAATTACGCGGGGACCTGCAAACCCAATCAATGCACCGGGTTCAGCAATGTTTAGATCGCCCAGCATGCCGAAAGAAGCGGATATACCTCCGAAGGATGGGTCTGTTAGTAAAGAGATATATGGAATCTTTGCATCGGTGAGTTGTGATAGTTTACCCGAGACCTTCGCGAGCTGCATCAGTGAAAAAGCGCTTTCCATCATCCGGGCGCCACCGCTTTTACAAATAATCATAAGCGGAATATGATGTTCCAGGCAATAGTCAACTGCCCTGGAAATACGTTCCCCCATTACACTGCCCAATGAACCGCCGATAAACTCAAAATCCATACAGCCGATCACGATGTCCTGTTCTTTTATCTTTCCTGCTGCCACCCTGATAGAATCCGTAATATCTGTTTTATTCCAGGTTTCTTCAAGCCGCTTTTCGTATGATTTCAGATCAGTAAAATGCAGGAAATCTTTCGACCTGATTTGTTCAAACATCACCTGGTATTCATTGTTGTCGAACAGTATTTCAAAATACTCATCACTGCCGATACGATGATGGTGGTTGCATTTAGGACAGGTAAACAAATGCTCACGCAGCTCACTCACCGTGCATATATAGTTACATTCGGGTCATTTAACCCATAATCCTTCCGGTGCTTCTTTTTTTTCGGCTGTAGTGGTTAAAATGCCTTTCTTAATACGTTTAAACCAACTGGTCTTGGCTTCATCCTGCTGTCCTTCCTCTCCTGCCAGGTTCGCATCAAAATCTTCCACTTTTTTTGCCATGCCTATATAGTTTAGGGCGGCTAAGATAAGAAACTACTGCCATTTATAACCCAGGTCAGGGCCAGCATGTTTTAGCTCAAAAAAAAAGTGCAATTGTTATTGAACTAAGCGTTCCTGTACTATTTTTGCGCAATCGCTTTCAAACCCTTATCTGCAGTAAACAAAGAGAGCCCCAGTTTGTTTCTTAATTAATACTTCACAAATGAAATGGTCCGCGTTTTTTACGTCATCGGTAGGCAAGAAATTAGTCATGGCAATAACCGGAATTTCCCTTATATTATTTTTAATCGTTCATGTTGGTATCAATTCCTGCATCTGGGCCAACGATGGCGGCGAAATGTTTAACAAGGCCGCGCATTTTATGGGGGCAACAATTGTTGTACGCATTTTAGAAATAGGATTATTTGCCGGATTTATTATTCACATCATACAAGGGTATGTGCTGACTGCACAGAACACCCGCCGCCGCCCCGTAAAATATGCTGTCAACTATGGCAACCGCGGCAGCAAGTGGTATAGCCGCAGTATGGGCTTACTGGGTACCTTGCTCTTGTTATTTTTAATCCTGCACGTTTCACATTTCTGGATACCCAGCCGTTTTGGCGGTTCATTGGGTGTTCATCCTCTTGAACCGGTAACCTATATGGATGGAAGGGAAATTCATAACCTGTATGGCGAAATGCTGAAAGTCTTCCAGGACAATCTGCTGGTGGTGATTCTATATGTGCTGGGATGCATCTCACTGGCCTATCATTTAATGCACGGTTTTCAAAGTTCATTCAGAACCTTGGGTGTTCACAACAACAGGTATATTTCCTTATTAAAAGCAACCGGTTATATTTTTTCAATTGTTGTGTCAATTGCTTTTGCGATGATGCCCATTGGGATGTACCTGCACTGGGTATCATAGTGTGATTTATGAGTTGCGGTCTGGAAATAAAAACCCTCACCTGCATCAGGAAAAGAATTGAAGATCTTTACAATAAAGGAAAATGAAAGGAGCTTATTCCCACATTTTCATATTTACACATTTTCACATTGTTACCTATGCTGAATTCAAAAATTCCTTCTGGCCCGCTTGATGAAAAATGGACTGATTACAAAGGCCATGTAAAACTGGTAAACCCGGCCAACAAAAGAAAGATAGAAGTGATAGTGGTGGGTACCGGTCTCGCTGGCGCTTCCGCGGCCGCTTCCCTGGGTGAACTGGGTTATAAAGTGAAAGCTTATTGTTTCCAGGATTCACCCCGGCGAGCCCATAGCATTGCGGCGCAGGGTGGTATCAATGCAGCAAAAAATTACCAGAACGATGGCGATTCTGTTTTCCGCTTATTTTATGATACCGTTAAAGGGGGCGATTATCGTTCAAGAGAAGCCAATGTGCACCGCCTGGCGGAAGTAAGTGCCAATATTATTGACCAATGTGTGGCACAGGGTGTTCCTTTTGCGCGTGAGTATGGTGGTTTGCTTAGTAACCGGAGCTTTGGTGGTACACAGGTACAACGCACATTTTATGCAGCCGGACAAACAGGCCAGCAATTATTGATAGGCGCCTACCAGGCGCTGGAGCGGCAGGTAGCCCTGGGAAATGTAAAAATGTACGCACGCCATGAAATGCTGGATGTGGTGACGATAGATGGCAAGGCCCGGGGTATTATTACCCGGAATTTGATCAGTGGTGAACTGGAAAGGCATTTCGGTCATGCCGTACTGTTATGCACCGGTGGTTATGGCAATGTTTTTTATCTCAGTACCAATGCCATGGGCTGTAATGTAACAGCGGCCTGGAAAGCACATAAAAAAGGGGCTCTTTTTGCAAATCCCTGCTTTACACAAATACATCCCACCTGCATACCCGTTAGTGGCGATCACCAAAGCAAGTTAACCCTGATGAGCGAGAGTTTGCGGAACGATGGACGGATCTGGGTTCCCAAAAAACAGGGGGATACCAGGAAAGGAAATGAAATACCAGAAGAAGAGCGCGACTATTACCTCGAACGCAGGTATCCCGCCTTTGGTAACCTGGTGCCCCGCGATGTTGCCTCCCGTGCTGCCAAAGAAAGATGTGATGCCGGCTATGGTGTGGGTTCTTCCAAACAAGCGGTGTTTCTCGATTTTGCGGCTGCCATTGAACGTTATGGCAAAATCGAATGTGGTATCCAGGGCAAAGAAAATGTGCCGAAGGAAGAAGTCATCCAACTCGGAAAGGATGTGGTGAAAGAAAAATACGGGAACCTGTTTGATATGTACCAGAAGATCACCGGCGAGGACCCGTATGAGCAGCCAATGCGTATTTACCCGGCCGTACATTATACCATGGGCGGACTATGGGTGGACTACGAATTACAAACCAGCGTGCCCGGCCTGTATGCATTGGGAGAAGCCAATTTCAGTGATCATGGCGCCAACCGGCTTGGCGCTTCCGCATTAATGCAGGGATTGGCGGATGGTTATTTTGTTATTCCTTACACAATAGGCAATTACCTGGCCGATGAAATAAGTGTGAAAGCCATTCCAACAGATCACACTGCGTTTGTTGAAACAGAAAAAGCGGTGGCGGAAAGAATCAGTAAGCTGATGAATATTAAAGGCAGCCAGACCGTAGAAAGTTTTCATAAACGCCTGGGAAAGATCATGTGGGAAAAATGCGGTATGGCACGCAATGCACAAGGTTTGCAGGAAGCCATTACAGAAATTCAGCAACTGAAAAAAGAATTCTGGAGCGATGTAAAAGTACCAGGCGAAATCAATGGCATGAACCCTGAACTGGACAAAGCCAACCGTGTAGCAGATTTTATAGAGCTGGGAGAATTGATGTGCAAAGATGCGCTGAACCGGAGTGAAAGCTGTGGAGGCCATTTCCGCGAGGAAAGCCAGACCGAAGAAGGTGAGGCAAAAAGAGATGATGCCAATTACGCATACGTATCTGCGTGGGAACTGAAAGGCGACAGCGACTGGGAACTGCATAAGGAGATGCTGGAATTTGAAGTGGCGAAACCGAGCCAGCGGAGTTATAAGTAAGAATGTGGAAATGTGAAAATATGGAAATGTGGAAATGAAAACACTTGCAGAAAATGAGGTTTATAACAGAAGATCCAGTGAACAATGAATTAATTTCTTTTTCACTAAAAACCTTATTCAAATGCAAACAAAAAATGTCATTGTAGAAAAATCGCTGGATTTTTCGGTTGAAATTATTCAGTTCTGTGAGTTACTGGAAACACATAAAAAATTTGTAATTGCCAGGCAATTGCTGCGTTCAGGCACTTCAATAGGCGCGAACGTTTTTGAAGCACAACATGCGGAAAGCAAAGGAGATTTTGTTCATAAAATTAAAATCGCAGTTAAAGAAGCAAATGAAACCTTGTACTGGTTATTATTGTGTGAACGAAGCAATAGCTACCCAACGAATACTCATTTGAAAAGTTTAGTTGAAGAGTTAATCAGAATAATATCAAAAATTATTGTATCGTCGAAGAAATAGATTAATCAGGGTGTTGTGGATCTCAATTTTCACATTTCCACATTCGCCACATTAGCACATTTACTATGGAACATTACAACATGAATCTCACGCTCAAGATCTGGCGCCAGAAGAACAGTACAGACAAAGGAGGCTTTGTAACCTACCAGGTGAGTGATATCTCTTCCGAGATGTCTTTCCTGGAAATGATTGATGTGCTCAACGAGCGGCTTATACGCGAAGGTGCAGACCCGGTAGCATTTGATCACGATTGCCGTGAAGGAATTTGTGGTATGTGCTCGATGGTGATTGATGGCAAACCCCATGGCCCCTGGAAAGCAAATACCGTTTGCCAGTTGCACATGCGCGCTTATAAAAATGGCGATACCATTGTAATAGAACCCTGGAGGGCCGACCCTTTCCCGGTAATAAAAGATTTGGTGGTGGATCGTTCATCTTTCGATCGCATTATCCAGGCCGGTGGCTTTATCAGCGTTAATACAGGCAATGCAGTTGATGGCAATGCTATCCCTATTAATAAAGACAATGCCGATCTTTCGTTTGCCAACGCCATGTGTATTGGCTGTGGTGCCTGCGTGGCCGCCTGCAAAAATAGTTCGGCATTGCTGTTTGTTTCGGCCAAGGTGAGCCACCTGGCGTTGCTGCCACAGGGCGCACCCGAACGCAAAAGCCGGGTGCTGAATATGGTGGCGCAGATGGACAAGGAAGGATTTGGCAGTTGCACCAATACCGGCGCCTGCGAAGCCACCTGTCCCAAAGAAATTTCTATTACCAATATTGCCAGGCTGAACGGCGAGTATTTCGCCGCAGGATTAACAGTTGACAAATAAAATTTCAAAGAGGCTGCCTCAAAAGCATCATACGGCCTCTTTGATTTACATTTATAGCCACAGATTCGCAGATTTACTACTACAATCTGCGAATCTGCGGCTATTTTTTATTCGGGTCCAAAGCTAAAAATTGTTTAGCCTGCCTTGGCAGATCCTTTTTGCTTTTGTGACAGGCTCCTTATTGAATTGTATGAATGCTATTGTTGCGGCTGTTATATGAACCGCCTGCAACTGGTATTAATATTCTTAGTACATTCATGATACAATCATTTTGTATGCAACCAAAACTAATGGCAGGCATTATTGTAATTATGAGCCTGCTGTCTTCCTGTCTTCTTAACAACAACGATGTGAAAAAAGAAACCTATAAATGGCCGCAGGGCATTACCGCGCCGATAGCAGATATTAAACCGCATAACCGCAGCATTCATGGTGATACTGTACCCGACAACTATTACTGGATGATCGATTATTTTAAAAAGGGACCCGACAGCACCAAAGTAGTTGATTACCTGAAAGCGGAAAACAAATACCTGGATACCATGATGAGTGGTACCAAAGACTTTCAGAAAAAGTTGTTTGAAGAAATGAAGGCGCGTATTAAAGAAAAGGATGAATCGGTGCCTGTTTTCAAAAACGGCTATTTCTATTACACCCGGAATGAAGAAGGCAAACAGTACTATAAATATTGCCGCAAAAAAGGATCGCTGGATGCCAAAGAAGAAATTTTACTGGACGTAGACGCTATGGCAGAAGGGCACCCTTATTTTGCTGCCACCGGTTTTAGCGTAAGCGAAGATAATAAGCTGCTGGCCTATGGTATCGATACCGTATCGCGACGGCAGTACATCATTCATATAAAAAACCTGGAGACCGGTGAAATATATCCCGACGCCCTGCATAACACCAGTGGAGGTTCAGAATGGGCGAACGATAACAAGACACTGTTTTATACAGAAAACAACCAGGAGACATTGCTAACGGAGAAGATCAAACGGCATACACTGGGTGCACCCGAAGCTGCCGATGCCGTTGTATACCTGGAAAAAGATCACAGCAATTATATTGGCGTTGATAAAAGCAAATCGGGTAAGTTTATTTTCATCGTATCACAGGCTACCATGTCTTCCGAATATCGCATACTGGATGCAAATAAACCAACTGGCAATTTTATCGTTTTTCAACCGCGCATGAAAGATGTATTGTATGAAGTAACAGATGAAGGATCAAAATTTCTGGTGAATACCAACTGGAATGCAAAGAATTTCCGGCTCATGGAATGCGGTTATGACAAAACAGATAGTGCGTCCTGGAAAGAAGTGATACCCAACCGGCCTGATGTTTTGCTGGAAGGTGTTGACGAGTTTAAAGATTTCCTGGTTATTATAGAACGGAAAAATGGCCTGCGCCAGATGAATATTAAAAGCAACACCACCGGAAAAGAACATTATCTCGATTTTGGCGAACCTGCGTATTCTGCAAATCCGGGGTCAAACCCGGAATTCAACAGCAAAGTGCTCCGGTACAACTATACATCGCTCACCACCCCTGCTTCTGTATATGATTATAATATGGAAACCGCTGAGAAGAAACTGATGAAACAGCAGGAAGTGGTAGGCGGTTATAACAGCGCAGATTATGTAACAGAAAGAATTTATGCCACAGCGAAAGACAGTACCAAAGTGCCCATCTCCATTGTCTATAAAAAAGGATTTCAAAAAGATGGTCATGGGCCGTTGCTCCTATACGGGTATGGTTCTTATGGCGCCAGCATGGATGCCGGTTTCAGCAGCGCACGCCTGAGCCTGCTCAACCGTGGTTTCGCATTTGCCATTGCGCATATACGTGGTGGACAGGAAATGGGTCGCTATTGGTATGAAGACGGTAAGTTGATGAAAAAGAAAAATACGTTTACCGACTTTATAGATTGTGGCGAATACCTGCTGGCGCAGAAATATACCAGCAAAGAACATCTATATGCACAGGGTGGCAGTGCAGGCGGACTGTTAATGGGCGCCATCGCCACCATGCGGCCCGATCTCTGGCATGGTGTAATAGCACAGGTACCTTTCGTAGATGTAGTAAATACCATGCTGGATGAAAGCATTCCATTAACCACCAACGAATTTGATGAATGGGGCAATCCGAAAAATAAAGAAGCTTATGAATACATGAAATCATATTCTCCCTATGAAAACGTCACTAAAAATGGCTATCCCAATATGCTGGTAACAACCGGTCTGCACGATAGCCAGGTACAGTATTTTGAGCCGGCTAAATGGGTGGCTAAAATAAGATCATTGAAAACAGACAATAATCTTTTGCTATTGTACATCAATATGGAAGCCGGTCATGGAGGAGCATCCGGCCGTTTTAATTACCTGAAAGAAGTGGCGTTGCAATATGCATTCCTGTTTGCATTGGAAAATATCGTTCGATAATTTTTGTTGCAAGCTGCACTGCTTTGTGCAGCATTGATTGCGTCGCACACTTGTACTGATTATCCAGTTTCAGCGGGCTAAGATCAGTAATACTGTAAAAGAGTGCGACGCAAGAATGCCCGGCAATTTCCGCCTGCTGGCATACCAATAAAAATCTTCAGTCAAGGCTATAACCTGTAATTAACGCCCAGCTGAAAATGCACCGCATGTGTAGCCACATTAAACTGGAAATAGGTAGTGGCTTTCTGCACCGTAAAATGATACGTGTTTGAAAAATACAACAGATCATCGTGCTGGTGATAATAATTATTAATGCTGGCATCGGTATAAGACAATCGCCGCAGGTAAGAGCCAAATGCCAGCTTGATACCAAATTTATTCTGTGATCGGCCCTTAAAAATAATTTCGGTATTCAATCCCACCGAACCAAAATATCTTTTCCGGTCTATTTCGTCTGCAGAAGAATCGGGCAGGTTTTTCCGGAAAGAATAATATTCGCCAAACTCGTTGAACAGGTTGCCTTCTACGCCGATATACCGCCATTCACCCCTCCTGCCGTTTCTGCCCAATGGCATTGCCGCGCTAACGCCTCCATACACGCCATAAGCGCCGAAAAATTTGCCGCCTGTTCGCAATGCAGAATCGATATAGTTATTGTAATACCTATTGTAATCATAGTAGGGTTTAACATGGTAAGAGCCCAGGGTCAGGGCCGCCCCGTAATTAAGCCTGAAATTATCTAACGCATGAGCCCGGTGTATGCCGGTTTGCAACGTAAAAACATTGTCGCGCAAATTTTCGTTCATGCTGCCTATGCTCAACGCGCCATGCACATAAGTAGCCGATTTAATGGAGTCGGAACCGACGGGTGTTGCATGGTAAGTGGCAAGGTTACCCTGTAGTGGACTATGAAAAAAAGCACGCTCGATACAGGAACTGAAAAAAAACATGCAAGCCAGTACAGGCAGCAGTAGTAGAGGTTTGTTTTGAGTCATGCCCGATTGACAACCTGTTAGAAAAAAATGCTGCACTTTAAAAGCAAAAACCCTCCTAAATTCCCTTTCTCCTTGAAAAACAATAGCTTCGGGCAATAAATACTGCTTTTCAGCGCTAATAAATAAACCATTTCAGGGCTGTGGGGAAGCTGCTTATTTTATGTTTGATCGTGTCTTGTATAAGCTTGTCGCTGCGGGCGCAAAATCCCCGTACAGGCCTGCCTGTATCCAACCTGCGCAAAAAATCATTCAGCACGCAACCTGACTCGCTGCGCATCGACAGCCTGAGTATATTGCCCAATACGTTTTCACTTCCGGGAATTAACAAAGACTGGTATTCGATAGACTATATCAACGCCGTGCTCAAATGGAAACAAAAACCACCTATTGATAGTGTATGGGCCGAGTACAGGGTGTTTGATACGCGTTTGAACGCCGTAACAAAACACCTGAGTTACGACAGCATCATGAATTATTTTATTGGCCAGCCCTACGTTTACAACGATAATTCATTCCGGCAAAGCGACCGGTTCTTCGATTTTGGAACTATCAACTATACCGGCAGTTTTGGCCGGGGCATTGCTTTTGGCAATAGCCAGGACGCAGTTGTAACCAGCAGCCTTAACCTGCAGTTGAATGGTTTTCTGGCAGACAGTATTGAAATTGCAGCAGCCATTACCGATAACAATATTCCCATACAACCCGATGGTACCACGCAGCAGTTGAATGAATTCGATCGCATTTTCCTGCAATTTAAAAAGAAGAGCTGGGCGTTAAGCCTGGGTGATATCGATATCAGGCAAAACAAAAGTTTTTTTCTGAATTTTTATAAACGGTTGCAGGGCGCTTCCTTTGAAACCACCAGTAATATTGCGCCGCATGTTACCAATACCAGTTTGCTGAGCGGCTCTATTGCCAAAGGAAAATTTACGCGGAATATATTGCAGGGCCAGGAAGGCAACCAGGGTCCCTATCGCCTGCAGGGCGCCAACAATGAATTCTATTTTGTATTGCTGGCCAACACGGAAAGAGTATACATCGACGGTGAATTGCTGCAACGTGGCGAAGACCGCGACTATGTGATCAACTATAACACCGCAGAACTGACTTTCACGCCCAAAAGAATGATCACAAAAGATAGCCGCATTCAAATTGAATTTGAGTATGCAGACCGGAATTACCTCAACGCCAATTTATATTTCAGCAACCTTACCAATTTCAATAACAAATTAAGGCTTACCGTTAGTGCCTTTAACAACAGCGACGCTAAAAGTTCGCCCATCAGCCAAACACTGGATCCCAGTCAAAAATTGTTTTTACGAAACCTGGGCGATAGTATCAATAATGCCTTCTACAGAGTAGCCAGCCTGGATACTTTTTCTGCAGGAAAAATACTATACAAAAAAATTGATACCAGTTTTAATAATGGCCTGGTACATGATTCGGTATTTGTGTATTCAACCAATGCCGACAGCGCCATATACAGTCTTTCTTTTGCAGATGTGGGTGTGGGTAAGGGTGATTACCTGCCCGATTTCAATGGCGCCAATGGAAAAGTATACCGGTGGATAGCTCCGGTGGGAGGCGTAAAGCAGGGGCAGTTTGATGCGGCTGTCTTTCTGGTCACTCCCAAAAAACAACAACTGGTCAGCGTGCTGGTTGATTATGATATCAGCAAGAAAACAAATATCAGCACCGAGCTGGCCTATAGCAACTATGATATCAATACTTTCTCCAATATTGACAAGGCGGACAATAAAGGATATGCAGCTAAATTCAAACTAACCAATCAGAAAGATTTTATTGGCGCGCGAAAGTTGAAACTTTTGACTGATGCAGGCTTTGAATATGTAGATGCCCGTTTCCGTCCACTGGAACGCTTAAGAAATGTAGAATTTTTAAGGGATTGGGGGCTGCCGTATGTATTGCCATCCGCTACTGAAACCATCGTGAGTGGTGGTGCGCAACTGGAAGATAATAAAAAAAATAGTTTTCGTTATCAGTTGACGAACTATAAAAGAAACAGCGATTTCAACGGTGTGCGAAATACCATTGTTCAGTCGCAAAACATCGGCGGCTGGCAATTCAATAACCAGTTTAGTTTATCGAACACGAACAGCACTGCGGAAAAAGGATTCTTCCTGCGCCCGGTGATTGATATTTCCAAGCAATTTAAAAAATTAGGCAATTACACGATCGGCGTCAATTATTCTGTAGAACACAACGAAGTGCGAAACAAGCAGGCTGATTCGGTGACCGCCACCAGTTTTTCTTTTCAAACGATTCAATTCTCACTGAAATCGCCTTTGAACAAATCCAACCGCTGGGGTATTACTTACATGACACGGACCAACAAATATCCTTATGGAAAAAGTCTTGTCACCAGCGATATCAGCCATAATATTAATATCACAGGTGAAATCCTGAAGAACCAGCATCACCAGTTCAGATGGAACGCAACCTACCGGAAACTGGATATTCTAAACAGCGCGGTTACCACACAGAAAGCCGATCAAAGTATACTGGGCCGCGGCGAGTACCAGGTAAACGAATGGAAGGGATTGCTAACAGGTAATCTTTTATATGAAGCCGGCTCAGGACAGGAACAAAAACGCGACTACGCATTCCTGGAAGTACCGGCGGGGCAGGGACAATATACCTGGAACGATTACAATAATGACGGCGTGCAGCAATTGAATGAATTTGAGGCGGCGTTGTTCCAGGACCAGGCCAAATACATCAAAATATTTACACCCAGCAATCAATTTATCAAAGCCAATTACAATACTTTTAATTACAGCGTAAATATAAATCCCCGTGCAGCCATTGAGCTGAGAACCGCCGGCAGGGGAAAAAAATTTATAGCAAGAATTAATTTGCAGTCCTCTCTGCAAATTGCAAAAAAAGAAATCGCCAGCGGCATCGTACAGTTAAATCCATTTAAAACGCCTTTAAGCGATACAGCGCTCATCAACCTCACTTCCATATTTATCAATAGTTTTTCCTTTAACCGGTTCAGTACGCGCTGGGGTCTTGATATCTCCAATTCGCGTAACAGTGGTAAATCGCTTTTAACCTATGGCCTCGAAAGCAGAAGGCTGGAGGAATGGAGCAGCCGTGCAAGGATCAATATAAATAAATCGCTCTTGTTTGATATCACAGGTAAGACGGGGACTAATTCACTTGGTACCGACAATCAAAAATTTGAGAACCGCAACTTCCATATAAATCAGTATTCACTCGAGCCACGTATCAGCTACACCAGGGGCACTTCGCTCCGTTTTATAACCGGCTACAAATACAGCAACAAGAAAAACAAAACCGGTGGCCAGGAAGTGTACGCTTCCAATTCCATCAACACAGAGATAAAGTACAATATCCTGCAATCAGGATCTGTTTTAACCAAATTCACTTATTCCAATATCAGTTTCTCTCCCGCAGCCAATGCCAATTCTACGGTCGGCTACAATATGCTGGATGGTCTTTTACCCGGTAAGAACTTTCTGTGGAGCATTGAGGTAACCAAGCGGCTGGCCAATAACCTTGAAATCAATGTACAGTACGAAGGAAGAAAACCGGGCGAGGCAAGGGTGATACATATTGGCCGCGCCTCGGTGAGGGCATTGTTTTAAAAGAAATAAGGTATTGAGTTCTTAGTATTCAGTACTAAGACGGTCGATTGCCATGTCAGCTATTTTTTAAGCAGCTGCTTGCCGGATAGCTGCATCTTGTTCCATTCTATATGCTTTATACCTGGTTCTGCCGGAACATAGAAAAGCCGCCCTGTTACAGAGCGGCTTTTCAATATAGAGACTATATATATGGAGACGGACTATTCCTATCCAAACAAACCACCTTTCTTCAACTCACGTGTTCCTTCACCAATTTTGAAACCGTTATGATAGATTTCAATCTTGTAATTACCACGCTGAAAATCGCTGTTTTGTTTCCAGGCAAACTGAACATTTTTCTTTTTACCGGCTTCAAATTCAACGGGAATTTTTGCAGTAAATAATTTATCGCCTTCATCGCGGGTTGTGAAAGTACCTGACCCAAGGGCTTCAACTGTTACAGGCTTGCCGTCGGGACCGGTGATGCATACATAGATGTCTGCAGTACCTGACTGAACAATGCGGTTGTCAACATCAAAAGCGATAACCAGTTTGTCTACACGTTTTGCGGTAGTAGTCACTTTTTCGCGACCATTCTTCTTTTCATTGATTGGTGTAATAGTGATGTTGGAAGCATTGAAGGTAGACGCAATTTCAACTTTTTTATCAGCCTCTGCTTTTGCAGCAGTAGTAGTTGATAAATCGGCAGTCAATTGAGTCGTTTTAGTTTTTTCAGTAGTTAAATCTGTATTCAACTGCGTGTTCTGTGCAGTGAGTTCAGTAACCTTTTGCTCAAGGCCGGCAATTTTATCATTCAACTGGCCAATTAATTCTTTCGCTCTTGTAAGTTCGGCAGCGGTAGCATTTTTCTTGCTCAGGATGCTGCGGATTTCTGCTTTCCTTTTTGAGATATCATTGGTTGCTTCTGTAAGTTTGGTTTGCAATTGGTTATTGCTGCCGGTTACAGAATCAAGACGAGCCAGTGACGCATCGAAGCTGCGTTGAATTTCACTTTTTTCGTCAGTTACTCTTGCAATCTGGGTGTCTTTCTGAACGATGCTTTGTTCATTTTTGTTGTTGTTCCAGAGCAAATAACCCCATGTACCTAAAAGACCTACAGCTAAAAGACCAATTATTAGTCCCCTGTAATCTTTCTTTGGTGGTTGGCTCTGTGATGTGGCCGATGGATAATTAGTTGTACTCATATTGATTTTGTTTTAGAAAAAAGGTTATTAAAAAAGTCCCGGTGAGAAGCTGATTTTTTCAGCTATCTACCCTTTAGACTAAAACCATGCCAGAATCTTTTTAATACCATTTTAAAGCGCAAACATCGTCGAAAATCCTGTCTAAAAAAAGGCTTGAAAAGCACTACCAGCAAGGATTCCGTCAATTTTATCGATTTTTTAAACCCCGGCCCGGATTAATAAAAAATCCGCCCTTAAAAACCCTCGATTTATTGATTAATATTGCAGGATTATGTCTGTTGAAAAAATTCTGAGCGACTGGAAAAAGAAGTCTTTCAAACCTGTTTATTGGCTTGAAGGTGAAGAAAATTATTATATAGATAAGGTGATGAATTATGCAGAGCATCATATATTGAGCGATGCGGAGGCTGGATTCAACCTTACTGTTTTTTATGGTAAAGATGCAGTATGGGCCGATATTGTAAACGCCTGCATGCGGTATCCGATGTTTGCGGAGCGGCAGGTGGTATTGCTAAAAGAAGCCCAGCAGATGCGCGATATAGACAAGCTGGAAGGATATATCAACAACCCGCTCCTCTCTACTGTCTTTGTAGTTTCTTATAAGGAAAAGAAAATAGACGGTCGCAGCAAACTTGCAAAACTACTCAAGGAAAAAGGAGAACTGCTATCCACGAAAAAGATGTATGAAAACCAGTTGCCGGAATGGATCAGTGCCCTGGCTGAATCAAAAGGTTATAGTCTTTCCGAAAAAGCGCTGATGTTGCTGGTTGCACATATCGGCAATGATCTTTCAAGAATAAATAATGAAATTGAAAAATTAGCGGTAAACCTTGGCAGCAGAACAACCATCACAGAAGATGATATTGAAAAATACATCGGGGTAAGCAAAGAATACAATGTTTTTGAATTGCAGGATGCACTTGCAACAAAAGATCTTTCACGCGCAATACGTATCATCTCCTATTTTGAAAGCAATCCAAAAGCGGCCCCCGTTCAACTGGTATTGCCTGCTGTCTATAATTATTTTGCAAAAGTATTTGCACTTTCCGGAATGGCCGATAAAACCGAAACTGCAGTAAAGCCGCTGTTTTATAATAATATTTTTGCCGCAAAACAGGCACTGGCAACATTGAAGAATTATGGCTATGAAGGATTGGAAAAAACCATACTGTTGCTGCACCATTACAATCTCAAAAGTTTAGGTGTTAATGATGCCGGAACTGCTGATGGTTCGTTGCTGAAAGAACTGGCCGTAAAAATGCTTATGTAGTCATTAAGACATTAAACCAATGCTTCCATAGCGGCCTTCTGATCCCTGGCGAGTTGTTCCTTCAATGCATCCAGCCCGGCAAATTTTTGTTCGCTGCGCAAATAGCTGTGCAGGTATACCCTTATTGTTTGCCCGTAAATATCTGCATTGAAATCAAACAAGTTTACTTCGATCATTCTTTTGGTACCATCTACGGTAGGACGGATTCCAATATTCATCATGCCTTTGTAAGGTAAAAAGTCAACTATGGGATTCAGTCGGCCGTTGATGTTTTCACTATCGGTATTTTTTACGACTGTTGCCCTCACTGCATATACGCCGTTACCCGGAATCAGCTTGTCTTCCGTCTGCGGTTGCAGGTTAGCGGTAGGATAACCTATGGTACGGCCCAGTTTGTTTCCTTCCACTACTATGCCATCGAAAAAATAGTCGTAGCCGAGAAAACGATTGGCCTCTTCTACCCTGCCTGTGAGAAGGGCCTCCCGTATTTTCGTAGAGCTGATGGCAGCCTGGTCTACCAGATGAACGGGTATTTCTATCAGTTCAAATGCGTGCTGCCCGGCATATGCCTCTAATAACTTGAAATCTCCGCTGCGATCCTTCCCGAAATGGTGATCATATCCTATAATAACAGTATGCGGATGAAATTGCTTCACCAGGAAATCTTCTACATAGGCATTGGCCGGCTGATCCGCAAAAGCCCGGGTAAAAGGAACAATGACTAGGTTGTCAATCCCCTGTTTCTCCAGCAATTCAATTTTTTCGGAGAGGGTATTTATCAGCTGAAGCGGCTTAGTGCTGACGATTTTGCGTGGATGGGGCTCAAAAGTCACCAGCACCGTTTCCCCGCCTATCCGGAGAGCCTCTTTTTTCAATTGGGCGATTATTTGCTGGTGACCGAGATGCACTCCATCAAATGTGCCGATTGTTACCACTGATTTATTGAATACCGGCAACCGGTCTATCGTATTGTAAACTTTCATTGTAAAGTGGTGCAAAACTAATTGATAATTGAAATTGATAATTGAAAATTGAATATTTAGTTTTGCCCCCTTAACCTGCAGCATGAGTTTATATTCAAAAAGAGGCGTATCGGCACAAAAGGAAGAAGTACACAAAGCCACGGAAAAATTAGATAAGGGGATTTATCCCCATGCTTTTTGTAAACTATATGCTGACTACCTGGGCGGCGATGCGGCCTGGGTGAATGTAATGCATGCTGATGGCGCCGGCACCAAGAGTATACTGGCTTACTTATATTGGAAAGAAACCGGTGATATCTCTGTATGGAAAGGCATTGCGCAGGACGCGGTTGTCATGAACCTCGACGATTTACTTTGCGTGGGTATTTACGACAAATTATTGTTTTCTTCCACCATCGATCGCAATAAACACCTGGTACCCGGTGAAGTGCTGGAAACAATTATCAATGGCACACAGGAATTGTTTGCAAGCCTCGAAAAATTTGGTGTAAATATTGCCTACCTGGGAGGCGAAACCGCTGATGTGGGCGATGTTGTAAGAACCATTGCCGTAAACGGAACGATGGCCGCCCGCTGGCCACGTAATAAAGTAATTAGCAACGAAAAAATTAAGGACGGCGACCTGATTGTCGGATTCAGCAGTTATGGACAAGCCGCCTATGAATCCATTTACAATAGCGGTATTGGCAGTAACGGGCTTACCAGCGCACGGCACGATGTCTTGCATAAAAGCTACGGCGAAAAATTTCCGGAATCATACGATAACGCGCTTGACAAAGACGTGGTCTATATCGGCAGTCATTTCTTTAACGATAAAATCCGGACCGAAGATTTCCGGCCGGGAACTTTGCCTGCCGACCAGAAACTAAGCATTGGTCAATTGCTGCTGTCCCCTACCCGCACGTATGCGCCCCTGCTAAAAGCAATTCTTGAAAATTACTTCGACGCGGTACATGGGCTTATCCACTGCAGTGGTGGTGGACAAACAAAGTGTATGAAATACCTGCCTGGCAATTTCAGAATTATTAAGGATAATCTTCCCGACGTGCCGCCCGTTTTTGATATTATTCAGCGTTCTTCCGGGACCAGCAACCGGGAAATGTACCAGGTTTTTAATATGGGTTGCAGGCTGGAAATTTTTACCGATGAAAAATCTGCTGCTACACTTATCGGCATCGGCAAACAGTTTGGAATAGAAGCCCGGATTACAGGGCATGTGCACGACAATGACCGGAAGGAACTGGTGCTGAAGGTAGATGGCGAGGAGATTACTTTTTAGTTCGAACCTTCGCGCAACAGCTATGTAATAAAGTCCCTATTTCTTATGTTCTGTCATCAGCAACATGTCGCTGTAAGAAATATTAATCAGGTCTTCCTCCCTTATACCAAACTGCTGGATGTAAAAATTACATTGTTCGTTAAGCTGCGCATTCGATAATGGCGCATACCGGTTACTGGCCTCTATTTCAACAAAAGAACCCAACTCATCCAGCATGTCCAGATGGAACTTTACATTTTCGATAAAAAAGATCTCCCGCGTTTTTTTCACCGTTATTTTTATGCCCATAGCGGAAGCCAGCATTGCCTCCAGTGTTGCGGCATCGTCTACTTTTACCAGGCTGAAATCGGATTGCTTTGGCCCGGTCTGGTCGCTTCTTTCATAATAAATCAAGTTATTTTCTATATTTCCCTGCCTGAGTTTCAGGCGGCCTTTGTTTGTATTGAAATAGGTGTCTGTCTGGTAATCAGTGCCCTTACAATCGGCGCCATGCTCCACCAGGTATCGCCGTATTTCAGCCGATCTGCCGGTCCTGGCTTTAATTTCAATATTTACAAACATGTATTATTTTTCGCGAAAATAAAATAGCCCGCGTGTTGCGCGGGCTATTTTATAAAATATCTTTTTTATCAAACCTTTTCTATCTGCCGGGCCCTTATTCTGCCCGTAGCAGCAGGTACCGCTATTGTTTTGCCTTTTTTGAAACGGTTGGCCACCCATACATTATCCAGTTCCACCTTATCAAGATCCTCGTAGCCAGCCCCGGTAATACAATCCCAACTGCAATTGCGGTTTAAATTGGTAGCAATTTTGGAAGTGGCTTTGGGATAAGCAATCCACAATTTTGCATCAGTTTTTAATGCAGGTAATACCTCGTGCAAAATACCTGTCAACTGACTTTCACTAACAGCAAAAACAAGTGCAAAATCGATTTTGCGGCTTTTTAGCAAAGGCGTCACATTTTTTGAGAAAGACAATTTAGCAAACTGTTTTTCAATGGAAGATGGAAGCCCTTGAATCAGCAAATTTCTCTCATCCTGTATCAGGAGCTTTTCAAACAAAGTTTGAGACATATTTAGAAATTTTTGTTTTAGGGTGTTTTGTTGGGGAAGTGCAAAGGTAAAA
>Ga0157378_10001262_pt1 | contig 22775 bp, 18 predicted proteins | sample M65metaG_FD_115309 | JGI IMG/M metagenome (GOLD analysis project Ga0157378, IMG submission 115309) | Miscanthus rhizosphere microbial communities from Kellogg Biological Station, Michigan, USA - M6-5 metaG | ecosystem: Host-associated > Plants > Roots > Rhizosphere > Soil | place: USA: Michigan...
CCTCGCCGTCTTCGTGGGGACCTTCCTCGAAGGGGAGACGATCCTGGTCATGGCCGGCTTCTTTGCCGAGCGCGGCTATTTGAGGCTCCCATTCGTCATCGCCACGGCCTGCGCAGGAGCCTACTCGGGACACGTTTTCTGGTTCTGGCTCGGTCGGACCCAGGGGGTGAAGCTGCTCGATCGCTTCCCGAGGATGAAGCGCCACTTCGGCAAGGGCATCCGCCTTTTCGAGCGTTACGGAGCGCCGGCCATCTTCATCACCCAGTGGCTCTACGGCCTGCGCATCACCTGCGCCGTGATCATCGGCATCTCCAAGGTGTCGACGATCAAGTTCCTGCTATATGAAGCGTTTACGTGCATCGTCTGGGCGATCATTATCGGGACGGCGGGCTTCTATTTCGGCCGCGCCGTCGAGCGGGTTCTCGGCCGGGCAGCGCACATCGAAAAGTATGGGCTGCTGGTGCTCGTCGTCGCCGCGCTCGGGTTCTGGGCGTACCACAAGTGGAAAGACAAGCGGGAGGGCGACGCCGGGATTACGTAGGTCGGACTCTCCAGTCCGACCCCTCGCGAAACACCTCGTCACTGTAGTTTCAGACCCGGGTCAACCGGTCGGACTGAGAGTCCGACCTACGTTTGCTACCCTTCGAAGTGCTTGAACTCAAGCTCCGCCTGCGCGGCCGCCAGACGCGCCACCGGCACCCGGTATGGCGAGCACGACACGTAGTTCAGCCCGCAAGTCCGGAAAAAACGGATCGAATCGGGATCGCCGCCGTGCTCGCCGCAGACGCCGACTTTCAGCTCTTTGTTCGCTCTGCGGCCGCGCTCGGTACCGAGGCGGACCAGCTGGCCGACGCCTTCCTGATCGATCGACTCGAACGGATCCTTCGGCAGGATCTTCTTGTCGACGTACTCGGGGAGAAACGACCCGGCGTCGTCGCGCGAGTAGCCGAAGGTCATCTGCGTCAGGTCGTTGGTGCCGAAAGAGAAGAACTCCGCAACCTCGCCCAGCTTGTCGGCGACCAGCGCCGCGCGCGGGATTTCGATCATCGTCCCGACGATGACCGGCATCTCGACGCCGCGCTCCTTGATCACCTCGGCGGCGATGCGTTGCACCATCTCTTTCAGGATGGCCAGCTCTCGGACCGTGCCCACCAGCGGGATCATCACCTCGGGGCGGGCATCGATGCCGTCCTTCTTCACATCGCAGGCGGCCTGGAAGATGGCCCGCACCTGCATCTCGTAGATCTCGGGGAACGTGATCGCCAGCCGGCAGCCGCGGTGGCCGAGCATCGGATTCGATTCGTGGAGCTGGTTCACTTTCGCGCGCAGCTCGACGAAACCCCAGCCCATGTCCCGCGCCACGGCCGAGATCTGTTGCTCGCTGTGCGGCAGGAACTCGTGCAGCGGCGGATCGAGAAGGCGGATCGTGACCGGCAGGCCATCGAGCTCGCGGAAAATCCCCTCGAAGTCGGCCTTCTGAAACGGCAGCAATTGTTCGAGCGACTTGCGCCGTCCGTCCTCATTGCGCGCCAGGATCATTTCGCGAACGCGGAGAATGCGATCCTCGGAGAAGAACATGTGCTCGGTGCGGCAAAGGCCGATACCGGCCGCTCCGAACAGACGCGCCACGCGGGCATCGTTCGGCGTATCGGCGTTCGTGCGCACGCCGAGGGTGCGGATCTCGTCGGCCCACTTCAGGAGGCGATCGAAATTGCGGAAGGTCTCCGACTTCTCCGCCGGCAGCGATCCTTCGAGCAGCACCTGGACGACCTCGGACGGCCGCGTCTCGACCTTGCCGCCGATGATCTCGCCCGTCGAGCCGTCGATCGACACCCAGTCGCCTTCTTCCAACGGCTCGTGCCCCTCGCTGCGCAGCTCGCCCTTGCCGTAGTCGACGCGCAGCGATCCAGCGCCGACGATGCACGGCCGCCCCATGCCGCGGGCGACGACGGCCGCGTGCGAGGTGAGCCCGCCGCGCGTGGTCAGGATTCCGGCAGCGCTGTGCATGCCGGCGATGTCCTCGGGCGACGTTTCGATGCGCACCAGGATGACCGGCTCGTCCTCTTTGGCCATCTGCACCGCGCGATCGGCGTTGAAGGCGATGCGCCCCGCCGCCGCGCCGGGACCGGCCGGAAGCCCGCGCCCGAGGACGCGGCCGCCGGAAGTGGCCTTCTGCTTTTCTTTCGCATCGAACACCGGAGCCAGCAGCTGCACGATCTGGCCGGCTTCGACGCGCGAGACCGCTTCGATGTTGTTGATGAGGCCCTCGTCGACCATATCGCAGGCAATCTTCACCGCGGCAAAGCCGGTGCGTTTGCCAGTGCGCGTCTGCAGGAGATAGAGCTTGCCGGACTGGATGGTGAACTCGATGTCCTGCATGTCGCGATAGTGGCCTTCGAGTTTCTTGTAGACGTCCTCAAGCTGGCCGTAGACCGCGGGCATCGTCTCTTCGAGCGACTTCTCGTGCTCCAGCGCCTGCGCGTTCGAGATCGGCAGCGGCGTGCGGATGCCGGCCACGACGTCCTCGCCCTGCGCGTTCGGCAGGTACTCGCCGAAGAAGCGATGCTCGCCGGTGGCGGGGTTGCGCGTGAAAGCCACGCCGGTAGCGCAGTCGTCGCCCATGTTGCCGAAGACCATCGACTGCACATTGACGGCGGTGCCCCAGTCGTCGGGGATCTGGTTCAGCTTGCGGTAGGTGATGGCGCGCTGGTTGTTCCAGGAGTTGAAGACCGCGCCGATGGCGCCCCAGAGCTGCTGCTGCACGTCCTGCGGAAAGTCGTTACCCGTTTTCTCGCGGACGATCCCCTTGTACGTCTCGACCAGTCCGCGCAACCCGTCGGCCGGAATCTCGGCGTCAGTCTTGACGCCCGATTTGTCGCGCAGGGCGAAGAGCTCGTGCTCGAAGTGGTCCTTATCGATCTCCAGGACGACGCCGGAGTACATCTGGATGAAGCGCCGGTACGAGTCGAGCGCGAAGCGTTCGTCTTTCGATGACGTGGCCAGCCCTTGCACAGTCTCGTCGTTCAGCCCGAGGTTGAGGATCGTGTCCATCATGCCAGGCATCGACGCGCGCGCGCCGGAGCGGACGGAGACGAGCAGCGGCTGATCGCGATCGCCGAACTTGCGCCCGACCGATTTCTCGACGCGGGAGAGATTCTTCGCCACCGCGTCCTTCAATTCGGGCGGATAGGTTTTTCCGTGGTCGTAAAACCACGTGCAGACGGCGGTGGAGATGGTGAAGCCCGGCGGGACCGGAACGCCGATGTTGGTCATCTCGGCGAGGCCCGCGCCTTTGCCGCCGAGGACGTCTTTCATTTTGGCGTTGCCCTCGGCGTGCCCATCGCCGAAGTAGTAGACGTATTGCGGCTGCTCCATCGCGGGCGCGATTATCTCCGAACTTCCACCTCGACGCTGGAGTAGATCGCGCGAGCGGCGTCGGTGGCCGGCGTCTGGCGCGGAGAGTCGCTGCCGGCGGCGAGGAAATCGACGCGTGCGAGATCGGCGCCGAGGGCTTTGCGGACCGATGCGATCTCATGCTCCGCGAATTCTTTGTTGCGTCTCGCATCCGGCTGCCGAAACTCGTGCGCGACGACGCGAAGGGGAACGGGCGCACCGCGGATGATGGCCGCCAGCTCCTGCAGCTCTTCGCGGCTGGATTCGGCGAGCAACTCGCCGGCCTGATCGAACTGCAAGCCGAACATCCCCACGTGGCCGGCGCGGTGTAGTACGGCCAGTAAGACGTCAGAGCGCAACACGTTCGGGGCGCAGGGCGTACGATCGCCAAACCATGGGATCGCCGTGAAGAGCGGGATCGCTTCCTCATGCCAGTGGAGAGCGCTGAGATGCTTGCCGTCCGGCGACACAGTCAGGGCGGTGAAGCCGTAGTCGTTGCCGCGAATCCAGTTGAATCGCCACATGCGGCCGTTCGTGCCGCCGGCGAGAAACAGCGCCTGCCCGCCTTGCATCAGGATGCCGGTCGCGCGCATGCCGTGCTGCACGAACGCTGCACTCTCCCCGTTGACCGACCAGCAGCCATCGAGCGGCGGATCGATTCGCGGCGCGATCTCCGTGCCGTGGGCGAGGATCGATCGCAGGCGTACGTCGCGCACGGGATGCTTCGCATCCGGTACCGTGACCCGCAGATACGCGGCCTCGGATGGCGCGACGTCGAGCCACTGCGCTTCGCTGACCGAGCGCGCGGTGATCGTTCCTGCCGGCTGCCAGTTCGCGCCATCGAGTGAGCGCTCGAACGCCACGTGGTTCGCTTCGTACGCGCCCGCCACGAGCGTGCGGAAGCCGACGCGATCGACGCGGCTGCGCGCGCCGAGGGCGATGACGATCGATTGCGGGTAGTCGCGGGGCGGCGGCGTCCAGAACGAGCCGATCTCGCCGTCGATGGTGTCGATGGCCGAGGTGACCAGCATGGCCTCGCCGGTACGGGAGACGATGGTGGCGCCGCGGGTGATGTCGGTAAGGCTCGACTGTTCGTTGATGATGTCGGTTGGCGGCTTGCCGGGATCGGAACGGGTCGCGGCCTGCTTCGGCGCGGGACGCCCGCAGGCCGCGATCAGCAGCACCGCCACGAGCGCGCGTTTCACGCCCGGTACTCGCGCCGGTCGACCACGATCTTGGTGACGTCGGCGATCTTCATGACGGCATTGCCGACGCTCCGCAGCAGCGCCATCCGGTTGCGGCGCACGCCTTCGTCTTCGACCATGACCATCACTTCATCGAAGAACTTCTCCAGCTCCGGCGCCATGGCGGCGAAGGTTTCCAGCGCCAGCTTGTAGTTACGCTCGGCGATCATCTCGTCGATCTGATCGCTCATCAGCGGAACCAGCTCGGCCAGCCGCCGTTCGGTGTCGTTCTCCAGCTTCGAAGGATCGACGCGCACCGCCGACTCCTGCCCCGACGTGATGTTGGCGATGCGCTTGGCGGAGTCGAGGATGGAGAGAAAGTTCGGCTCGTTGCGCATGGCCTTGAGCGCGGAAATGCGGTCGACCAGATCGGTGAGCGACGACGCCCATCCCGCTTCCATCGCAGCGGCGATTTCGTCGTAGGCGAATCCCCAGGCCGATGCTTCGAGGATCGTGCGGACGCGCTCGGCGAAGAAGGAGAGGAGGTCGTCTTTGGGTTGCCCGGTTGCCGGGTTGCCTGGTTGCCCGTGCGCCGCGATGGCGATGTCGATCAGCTTGTCGACGCCGATCTTCACAGACCGTTTGTCGCGGTTGAGCAGGATCTGGACGACGCCTTGCGCGGCGCGGCGCAACGCGAACGGATCCTTCGAGCCGGTCGGCTTGGCGCCGATGCGGAAGAAGCCGGCCAGCGTGTCCATCTTGTCGGCCAGTGAGACGATCGCGCCGCTGAGCGTGCGCGGCAGCGCGTCATCGATGTTGACCGGGAGGTAGTGATCGTAAATGGCCTGCCAGGTGTTCTCCGGCAGCCCTTCTTCACGAGCGTAGATGCCCCCGATTTTCCCTTGCAGGTCGGTGAACTCCTTCACCATTTCCGTCGGCAGGTCGGTCTTGCAGAGCCGCGCCGCCGCCAGCGTTTCGGCGTCGTCAGTGATCGCGGCGGCGATCGTCTCGATGCGTTTGGTCTTGTCGAGATAGTTGCCGAGCTTCTCCTGAAACTGCAGGTGCTCCAGCTGTTCGAGGCGCGATTCGAGCGTCCGTTTGCGATCGGTCTCGTAGAAAAACTTGGCATCGGCGAAGCGGGCGTTGGTGACGAACGAATTGCCGTACGCGGCGTTGCCATCGGGATCGCCGTCGTTATCGAGCACGGCCAGGAAGGAGCTGGTGAGACGTCCGTCCGCGGTGCGGATCGGGAGCTGCTTCTGATGGACGCGCATCACCGTGACCAGCACTTCGTCCGGCAGCGATAGATACTCGCGTCCAAACTCGGCGCGCACGACGCCGGGATACTCGGTGAGGTACTGCCACTGCGACCAGATCGAGGCGTCTTCCGTGGGCGATCCGCCTATCTGCTGAGCGAGCACAAACGCTCTCTCGGCCATAACATGGCGTCTCCGCTCGGCATCAACGACAACGCGCGACAATTCCATCTTTGTCACGTAGTCGTTGTACGAATTTACCTCGATCGGCTTCGGCGCAAGCGTTCTGTGGCCGCGCGTAGTCACTCCCGAGGCGATGCCAAAGATTGTGATTGGTAGAGGCTCGCCATCAAGCAGGGAAACTATCGAATGTACTGGGCGAATATAGGAATGCTCGCCCCTGCCCCAACGCATCATCTTCGGCCAGCGGAGCGACTGCACGATAGCGGGGACTGCGTCTCCAAGTATGCTTTTTGTGTCGCGTCCGCGAAGGAGAACGCGCACCCAAACGTACTGGTCTCCTTTCTCTTCGCGTGGCACGATGTCTTCAGCGAGAGCTCCGTGCTTTTTGAGAAAGCCGTGCAGCGCCGCGGTCGGTTCGCCGTCTTTGTATGAAGCTGCCCTCGGCGGTCCCTTGACCACTTGCTTCTCGTCTTCCTTCTTCAAAGGAAAGTTTCGAAGCACGAACGAGAAGCGTCGCGATCCGAAGGAGATGACTACGAACTGCTCGCCGTCGGTTTCGGCCGGTGTGATACCGAGAGTGGCCATTAGATTTGCGAGCGCGTCGCGTAGCGTCGCCTGCGCGGCGTCGTGCATCCACGCCGGAATCTCCTCCGTCAGCAGCTCGAAAAAGTACTCAGCCATTGGACGCCTTCAGCAACGGAAATCCAAGCGCCTCGCGCGAGGCCAGGTATTGATGCGCGCATCCAACTGCCAGTTCGCGAACGCGCTTGATGATGCCGACGCGCTCGGTCACCGACACCGCGCCGCGGGCATCGAGCGTGTTGAAGACGTGCGAGCACTTCAGCGTCCAGTCGTATGCGGGGAGGACCAGCTTCGCATCGAGACACTGTTTCGCTTCCCCTTCGTACATTTCGAAGAGCTTCCAGTGCAGATCGATGTCGGCGGTCTCGAAGTAGTACTTCGAAAACTCGTACTCGTCCTGCTTACGTACCGGCCCGTAACCGAAGCCGGCGCCCCATTCGATGTCGTAAACAGACGGTTGGCGTGAGAGGAACATCGTCAGACGCTCCAGGCCGTAGGTGATCTCCGCGGAGATCGGCGCCAGATCGATCCCGCCGGCCTGCTGGAAGTAGGTGAACTGCGTGATCTCCATCCCGTCGAGCAGGATCTGCCAGCCCACACCCCACGCGCCGAGGGTGGGCGACTCCCAGTTGTCCTCCTCGAAGCGGATGTCGTGGCGGGTGAGATCGAGCCCGAGCGCGCGCAGCGAGTCGAGATACAGCTCCTGCACATCGAGCGGCGACGGCTTGAGGATGACTTGAAACTGATAGTGCTTGCCGAGCCGGAACGGATTGTCGCCATAGCGCCCGTCGGCGGGACGCCGCGACGGCTGGACGTAGCCGACATTCCACGGCTCCGGCCCGAGGACGCGAAGGAAGGTGGCGGGATGCATGGTGCCGGCGCCGACCTCGAGATCGAGCGGCGTCTCGATCATGCAGCCGCGCTCCGCCCAGAAGTTCTGGAGGCGAAGGACGAGGTCCTGAAATGCGAGTCGGGGCATCAGGGCGCGCATTCTAGCGTAGCGCCGTCGGCTCGACGGCTGGACCGCCAGCGGCTCGCTGGCGGTTGCGGGTTCACGTGCCGCCGAGCCGGCGGCGGTCCAGCCGGCGCGGCCGCCAGCGCTACGCTTGTTGGCCTCTTGTTCCCGTCGTATCCGTCGCTGGTGGTGGCGGAGGCGGCACCTCATCCGGCTTCTTCTTCACATCCGGCGAGGTCGTCGTCGCCTTCGGCGATCGCTGCGTGTCGGTTGTTGTCGTCGTCGGAACGGACACGGTGTCAGTCTCCGTCGCCGTATCCGTCGTCATCGTGGTATCGGTTGCCGGCGCGGGCTGCAGTTCCTGCGGACGCGGCTGAGGAGTCACGTGCGGTCGCGGCGGACGCGAAGCAGGGATCCAAGTCGGTGCTGGCGTTGGTGCGGAGCCCGACATTGCCGTCCCCGCCGTGTCGTTGCCCAGCGGATTCGGATTGGTCGGGATCGTGAACGCCGTGGTGGTATCGAGGCTCGTATCCGTCACCGGCGGCTTGGTCTCGCCCGGCGCGTTGATAGTCGAGGTCACGCCGCTGGCTGAGCCTTCCTGGACCACGTCGTACTGCTTCTGGTCGCGCTGCATTTTGCCGGAGCGGCTGCATCCGAAAACGAGGAGAGCTAACGCGGCCAGGGTTGGGATTTTGCGGATCATCACGCCGAATTCAATCGCAGCTTCGGTGCCAATAACAAAGCGGGAAGAAGCCTCGCCGTGTGACAGTTGAACAAACCGTACCGTAGTGGTACTGTTTCGCTCCTTTTCGAGAACGCCTGATGCTGAAAATCTCCAAACTCACTGATTACGGCCTACTTGCAGCCGTCTACCTTGCCCGCCACAACGGCGAAGTGGCCTCGGCGCGCGAGATCGCCGAGTTCTACCACCTGCCGGTTCCGATGATCACCAAGGTCCTCAAGACCCTGCATCAGGCCGAGGTCATCGACTCGCAGCGAGGGGTCGGCGGCGGGTACACATTTCACGGTGACGCCGAGTCCGTCACCCTCGGCCAGCTCATCGAAGCGCTCGAAGGTCCGTGGGATCTCGTCGAGTGCGAGACGACCGACGACCAGGGCCACGCGGCCTGTGCCATTCGCGTGGCCTGCCCGTCGCGGCGGTTCATGTTCGGCATCAACCGTGCGGTAAAGGGAGCGTTCGAGCAAGTCACGCTCGGCGACCTCACCCGCGGCGTCATGCCGGTGGCGCGGGTCGACAAACCGATGTTGTCATTGAGAGTTGGAAATCCATCATGACCAGCACCATCGAACAGATTGCCAGCCAGGAGTACAAATACGGCTTCGTCACCGATATCGAATCCGATCAGGCGCCTCCGGGGCTGAACGAAGACATCATCCGTCTGATCTCGGCGAAGAAGAACGAGCCGGAGTGGATGCTCGACTTCCGCCTGAAGGCTCTCCGCCACTGGTTCACCATGAAGGAGCCGACGTGGGCCAACGTGAAGTACGGCCCGATCGACTACCAGTCCATCTGCTACTACTCGGCGCCGAAGCAGAAGAAGAAGCTCAACTCACTCGATGAAGTCGATCCCGAGCTGCGGGCGACGTTCGAAAAGCTCGGCATCTCGCTCGAAGAGCAGAAGCGGCTCTCCGGCGTTGCCGTCGACGCGGTCTTCGACTCGGTATCCGTCGCCACCACGTTTCGCTCGGAGCTGGCCAAGGTCGGCGTGATCTTCTGCTCGTTCTCCGACGCGGTGCAGAATCATCCGGACCTGGTCCGCAAGTACCTCGGCAGCGTCGTCCCCTACACCGACAACTTTTTCGCCACGTTGAACGCGGCCGTTTTCACCGACGGTTCGTTCTGCTACATCCCGAAGGGCGTTCGCTGTCCGATGGAGCTGTCGACTTACTTTCGCATCAACTCCGCCGGAACGGGCCAGTTCGAGCGGACGCTGATCGTGGCCGACGAAGGCGCCACCGTCAGTTACCTCGAGGGCTGCACGGCGCCGATGCGTGATGAGAATCAGCTGCACGCGGCCGTCGTCGAGCTGGTCGCGCTCGATAACGCTTCGATCAAGTACTCGACGGTGCAGAACTGGTATCCCGGCGACAAGGAAGGCCGCGGCGGCATCTACAACTTCGTCACTAAACGCGGCAAGGCTTTCACCAACGCCAAGCTCTCGTGGACGCAGGTGGAGACCGGCTCGGCGATCACCTGGAAGTATCCGAGCTGCATTCTGCAGGGCGACAACTCGGTGGGCGAGTTCTATTCGGTGGCGCTGACGAATCACCGGCAGCAGGCCGACACCGGCACGAAGATGATTCACCTCGGCAAGAACACCCGCTCGACGATTATTTCGAAAGGGATCTCGGCCGGTTTTGGTCAGCAGACCTACCGCGGCGAAGTGAAGATCATGAAGTCGGCCGAGGGCGCCCGCAATTACTCGCAGTGCGATTCGCTGCTGCTCGGCGACAAGTGCGGCGCGCACACGTTCCCGTACATCGAAGTGCGCAACTCCACGGCGCAGATGGAGCACGAAGCGTCGACCTCGAAGATCGGCGAAGACCAGCTCTTCTACTGCCAGCAGCGCGGCATCTCCGCCGAGGATGCGGTCTCGATGATCGTCAACGGCTTTTGCCGCGAAGTGTTCAAAGAGTTGCCGATGGAGTTCGCGGTGGAAGCGACGAAGTTGCTTGGAGTGTCATTGGAAGGATCAGTCGGTTAATGCTCGACATCAAAAATCTGCACGCCGGAATCGACGGCAAGGAAATTCTCAAAGGGCTCACGCTGCACGTCGGCGTGGGCGAAGTACACGCCATCATGGGGCCGAACGGCTCCGGGAAATCGACGCTAGCGAACGTTCTCGCCGGCCGTCCAAAGTACGCCGCCACCTCCGGGTCCGTGACCTACGAAGGCAAAGACCTGCTGGCGCTTCCCGCCGAGGAGCGGGCGCGCGAGGGAGTCTTCCTGGCCATGCAGTACCCGGTCGAGATTCCGGGCGTCAACAACATCTATTTCCTCAAGGCCGCGCTCAACTCGATCCGCAAACATCAGGGGATCGAAGAGCTCGATGCCATGGAGTTCCTGCAGCTGGCGCGCGAGAAGATGAAGCTCGTCGAGCTCGATGAAGCATTCATGAACCGCTCGGTGAACGAAGGCTTCTCCGGCGGCGAGAAAAAGCGCAACGAGATCTTCCAGATGGCCGTGCTCGATCCCAAACTGGCCATCCTCGACGAGACCGACTCAGGACTCGACATCGACGCCCTGCGCATCGTCGCCGAAGGCGTGAATGCGCTGCGTAGCGAGAAGCACTCGGTGCTGGTGATCACGCACTACCAGCGGCTGTTGCGCTACCTCGTTCCCGACTTTGTCCACGTTCTGGCTGACGGAAAAATCGTCAAGTCGGGCGGAAAAGAGCTAGCCGAAGAGCTCGAGCAAAAAGGCTACGAGTGGATCGAAGAAGAGGTAGCGGCGGCGCGATGAGCAGCATTCTCGAAGAGCGGTTAGTCGAACCGTGTCACATCGACGGTGAGCCGGACCGCGTCCGCCGAATCCGCGCACAAGCCGCCGAACGTTTCAACGCCCTCGGCTGGCCGACGATGCGGCTCGAAGAGTGGAAGTACACCTCGCTGACGTCGCTCACGAACATCGACTGGAAAACCGATCCGTCCAAGGGCGACGATCCCGTTTCTCCGTTCGGCGATCGCCCCATCGCGGAGCTGATTTTCGTCAACGGCGCGTTGCGCGCGAATCGTTCGACGCTTGCCAATGAGCATCCCGGAATCCGCATCCTGCCTATGCGCGAAGCGATGGAGAGCGAGTCGTTCGCCCAGCATTTCGCTCGCTACGCCGACTACGAGAAGCACGCCCTGACCGCACTGAACACCGCGCTCTGGCAGGACGGCGCCTTCATCGAGATCGCACCGGGAACTGCGGTCGAAGGCTTCATCCACCTGCTCTTTATTGGTGATGATGCCGCTGCCTCACATCCGCGAAACCTGATCGTTGCGGGGCGCGGCAGCCAGATCACCGTCGTCGAATCGTTCCTCGGCAAGGGAACCTACTTCACGAATGCGGTGACCGAGGTCGTGGCGGGCGACGGCGCGGTCGTCGATCACTACAAATTCGAGAACGAATCGCTCCAGGCCTTCCACATCGGCACGGTGCAGATTCACCAGGAACGGGCGTCAAACGTCGCGTCCCGTACCATCGCCATCGGCGGTGGGCTGGTGCGCAACGAGATCAACGTCGCGCTCACCGGCGAGGGCGCCAGCCTGTCGATGGAAGGGCTCTTCGTTCTCTCCGGCAAACAGCACGTCGACAACCACACCGTCATCGATCACGTCGCGCCGCACTGCGACAGCCTGGAGCTCTTCAAAGGCATCCTCGACGAAAACGCCCGCGGCATTTTCGACGGCCGGATCATCGTCGAGCCTGACGCGGTGAAGACCAGCTCGCGGCAGACCAACCGCAACCTGCTGCTTTCCGAGACCGCGATCGTCGATTCCAAACCGTCGCTGGAGATCCACAACGACGACGTGAAGTGCAACCACGGCTCGACCATCGGCCAGCTCGACGAGGAGGCGCTTTTCTACCTCCGCGCCCGCGGGATCGGCGAGGAAGACGCGCGCAACCTGCTCGTATACGCCTTCGCCAGCGAGATCGTGGAGCGGATGAAGATCGACGCCGTGCGCGAAAACGTGGGAAAGGCGCTCTTCGCACGGTTGGGCCGAGGAGAAACCCAATGACCGCTTCACTCCAGACGTTCCCTCATCCCTCGTCCCTCGTCCCTGATCGCATCCGTCGCGATTTCCCCATCCTCCACCACCCCGCGCGCAGCGGTCGGGCGCTGGTCTACCTCGACAACGCCGCCACCACGCAGAAACCGCTGCAGGTCATCGATCGCATCGTCCGCTACTACACCGAAGAAAACTCGAACGTGCATCGCGGCGTGCACTACCTCAGCGAGGTGGCCACCGACGCCTACGAGAAAGCCCGCACCACCGTGAAGCGATTCATCGGCGCGCGCGACGAGAAAGAGATCGTCTTCACCCGCGGCACTACGGAGAGCATCAATCTCGTGGCGCAGTCGTGGGGACGGAAGAACGTCGGCGCGGATGACGAAGTGCTCATCACCGCCATCGAGCATCACTCCAACATCGTCCCGTGGCAGTTGCTCTGCGAAGAGAAAGGCGCGCGTCTTCGCGTTGCGCCGGTGAACGACGCCGGCGAAATCATCCTCGACGAGTTCGAAAAACTTCTCACCGCACGCACGAAGATCGTTGCCTTCGGCCACGCTTCCAATGCCCTCGGCACGATCAATCCCATCCGCAAGATGATCGCCATGGCCCACGCCGCCGGCGCGGTGACGCTGATCGACGGCGCTCAGGGCGTTCCGCACCTTCACGTCGACGTCCGCGATCTCGATTGCGACTTTTACGCGTTCTCCGCGCACAAGGTCTACGGCCCCACCGGAACCGGCGTCCTCTACGGCAAGGAATCGATCCTCGAGGCCATGCCGCCGTGGCAGGGGGGCGGCGACATGATCCTCTCCGTCAGTTTCGAGAAGACCACCTACAACGCCCTCCCCTACAAGTTCGAAGCGGGAACGCCGAACATCGAAGGGGTCATCGGCCTCGCCGCCGCGCTCGACTACGTTTCGTCGATCGGCATCGACGCCATTGCCGTCCACGAGCAGGACCTGCTGCACTACGCCACCCGGCGCCTGCTCGAGATCGACGGCCTGCGCATCATCGGCACCGCGGCGGAGAAGGCCAGCGTCATCTCCTTCGTCCTCGAAGGCGTCCACCCGCACGACATCGGAACCATCCTCGATGAAGAGGGAATCGCCATCCGCACCGGCCACCATTGCGCCCAACCGCTGATGATGCGCTTCAACGTGCCCGCTACCGGCCGGGCCTCGTTCGCCATGTACAACACCCGGGAAGAGGCCGACGCGCTGATCGGCGGATTGCAGAAGGTCCTGGAGTTGTTCAGGTAGCTCCATGTCCGATCTTCGCGAGCTCTACCAGCAGGTCATCCTCGACCACAACAAGAACCCCCGCAACTTTCACGAGTTGCCGAACGCCACGCGCGCGGTCGACGGCTACAACCCGCTCTGCGGCGATCACTACAAGATCTTTGTCGAGATCGATGGCAACACCATCAAAGACATCGGCTTCACCGGCAACGGCTGCGCGATCTCCAAGGCCTCGGCCTCGGTGATGAGCTCGTCGCTCAAGGGGAAGACCACAGAAGAGGCACATCAGCTCTTCGACGTCTTCCACAAGCTCGTCACCGGCGAAGCCAGCAGCCTCAGCACGGCAGAATTGGGACGCTTGGCCGCGTTCTCCGGGGTATCCGAATTCCCGGCGCGGGTTAAATGCGCGTCATTGCCGTGGCACACGCTGAACAGTGCCATCGAAGGCGACAAAGAAACGGTGTCAACCGAATAACGCGGTCTGCGAATCAGCCCGAGAGACGTAGGACAAGCGAACATGAACATGCGCGAAGAAGTAACCCTGACCCGAAACGCCGAAGCGGTGATGATCCCCAGCGGGGAGAAAGTCCTCGTCCCCGAGGGCGCCCGCGCCACCATCACGCAATCGCTCGGCGGCTCGTACACGCTCATCACCCAGCGCGGACTGATGGTCCGCATCTCCGGCCGCGAGGCCGAAGCCATCGGCAAGCCGGTCGAGACCGCGCCGGAGGTTGCCGCCGACGATGAATCGATCCCCGAGAAGCTCGAAGAGATGGTTTGGGATCAGCTCAAGACCTGCTACGACCCCGAGATCCCGGTGAACATCGTCGACCTCGGCCTGGTTTATCTCTGCGAGCTCGAAGACGCCGAAGGCGCCAAGAACGTCAAGATCAAGATGACCCTGACCGCCCCCGGCTGCGGCATGGGCCCCGTCCTCGCCTCGGACGTGAAATCGAAAGTGGAATCGCTCCCCGGCGTGAAGGAAGCCGAGGTCGAAGTGGTCTTCGACCCGGTCTGGGACCGCAGCATGATGTCCGAGGCGGCGAAGCTGCAGCTGGGGATGTACTACTAGCGCGTCTATCTGCGACATCTGCGGATAAACTTTCATCCGCAGATGGACGACCGCCTCCTCTCCCCGATCCCCCTCGAAGACGACGCCACGATCGAGCTCTCGCTCCGTCCGCGGCGTCTGCGCGAGTACATCGGCCAGCACAAGGTCAAGGCCAACCTGGAGATCTCCATCGCCGCCGCCCGCAAACGGCGCGAGACCCTCGATCACGTCCTCCTCTTCGGCCCCCCCGGTCTCGGCAAGACCACGCTGGCCAACATCATCGCCAACGAGATGGACGCCGCCATGCGCTCGACCTCGGGGCCTGCTCTGGAGAAGCCCGGCGACTTGGTGGCCATCATCACCAACCTCGAAAAGGGCGACACGCTCTTCATCGACGAGATCCACCGCCTCCCCGCGCCGGTCGAGGAAGTTCTCTACTCGGCCATGGAAGACTTCTACATCGACGTCGTCATCGGCCAGGGCCCGGCCGCGCGCACGCTGAAAGTCGAGCTGCCGCCGTTCACCCTCATCGGCGCCACCACCCGCGCCGGCCTCCTCAGCGCGCCGCTCCGGGCGCGATTCGGCATCGTGCACCGTCTCGATTTTTACGACGTCGAATCTCTCGAAATCATCGTCCGCCGATCCTCCGACATTCTCGGCATCGAAGTCACCACCGACGGCGCCCACGAGATCGCGCGCCGCTCGCGCGGCACGCCGCGAATCGCCAACCGCCTGCTTCGCCGCGTCCGGGACTTCGCCGAGGTCAAGCGGGAAGGGAAGATCGACGTCGCAATCGCCCACGACGCCCTAGTCATGCTCGAAGTCGACGAATTCGGCCTCGACGAGATCGACCGCAAGCTCCTGACGACGATCATCGAACGCTTCAGCGGCGGCCCCGTCGGCGTAGGCGCCCTCGCCTCATCGATCGCCGAGGACCGCGGCACGATCGAAGATCTCTACGAGCCCTACCTGATCCAGATCGGCTTCCTGCAGCGCACTCCCCGCGGTCGCGTGGCCAGCAAGCTGGCCTACGACCACCTCGGATACGCGATGGGGGCGACGCGCAGGCAGACGGATTTGTTTTCCTAGCGAATGGAGCCCGAGAGTGGCTGGAGTATCCCGAGGGTAAAGAGAACCGCGTACTCGACCTGATGCAGCAAGTCGGCCGGCAACACGCCGATTCGTCCGTGGAGGCGAGCCTTGTCGAGGACCCGTGCCTGATGGCACAACACGACCGAATCGGACGGAAGACCTGCACCCGCGGCCGGAACGAAGACCGCGGAAGGAAGTTGCGCTCGGCGGAGGCTGGTCGTTAGGGGAATGGCGATGACTGTCGTCGTGAATGAAGAGATCGCGTCGTTCTGAAGAACAAGAATTGGTCGCCGGCCGCCCTGTTCAGAACCGACGATCGGATCGAGGCTTGCCCACCAAAGCTCGCCTCGCAGAACGATCAATCGCGATCCTCGGCAGCAAGAGCATTGGCGTAGTCAGCCATCCCTTGTTCGGCAAGCTGACTGTCTTCAAGCGCAAACTCACGGTAGAGAGGACCGTAGACCGCCGGATCCCAGGACGGCAGCGGCGCTTCGCTCGGCCTGAGGTGAAGGGAACTCACGAGCCGCGCAACGTATTCGAGTTCGCCTTCATCGAGAGACTCCACTTCATGAATCACGCGTTCGCGAGACGTCATGCTCCGCATTGTAAGGGATCTGCCGTCGATTCTGCCGAAGTGACAAAGTTGAGTGTCATGGCCCATCCACCGAAAGAGCTACAGCTGCAGTCTACAAACAGTAGAGATCATTCCGTGTTGCGCGCCTTCCTCACAGACTTCCGGCTAAGTTCGCAGAGTCGCTAAGCTTTGCAGTTTGAAGTGGATAGACGATTCGCATCGAACGTCAGAACTGCGGCAACCATTTCGAACGTTTGAGTTAGCTGAGAGCGCCGCTATCATTTGCCCTGTCGGCTATCTACGCAGGCAAGGAACGGGGTTTGACATAAGACATAAAGGGAGACGGTATGCGAGTCAAATTTGCTCATCTTCGTCAGCCATCAACGAGCGGCGGCGATATCAACTTTGCTGTCTTTGATGCAAACGCGACCAACAACAGCGACGCGGGCCGTTCTGAAGTGTTAGCTAATCTCACTATGAAGGCTAGATTAAGCGGTTTACGAGTCGATCAGTCGGCATTGGCCTATAGCGACAGCGGGCGAATTCGATTCTATGGCTCAACGCATTTGGTTGAATATCTCGCCAAGCGAGGAGTCCCTGGCTGGACCAACTACATGGACATTTAGAACAGCCAATCCAACGTACATGGGAGTCTCAGTCCGACCGATTCTCACGTAGCATCGTTTCCAGGCTGCCTTTTTTCACGTTCGGTAGGACTGGAGAGTCTGACCTACGTCTTGCCTTTCAAGCCGTGAACGGTGAGAAATGCGGGAAGACGGACGCCCGCGGTCTTCATCCTTGGGATTCCCTTATCTCTCGCCCCGAGCCGACGGCGCTACGATGGCACTATGCCGCGCTCAAAGCAGGTTGCAAGGATCATCGTCGCACTGGTCATCATCGCCGCGCTCATCATCTTCTTCCACTTCCTACCCGTCGCTACCTGGCTCAAAAACTTCCAAACCTACGTCCGCTCCCTCGGCGCGCTCGGGTATGTCGTCTACATCGTCGTCTACGCAGCATGCGTGGTCGCCTTCGTCCCGGCGTCGATTCTGACTCTAGGCGCTGGCGCGATCTTCGGGTTCGTTGGCGGCACGATCGTCGTGGTCATCGGCGCGACCATCGGGGCGACGATGTCGTTTCTTCTGGCGCGCACCGTCATGCGCAAGCGGATCGAGGCGATGACGGAGAAGAACGCCAAGTTCCGGGCGCTCGATCGGGCCATCGCCAGCGAGGGGATGAAGATCGTGTTTCTCGTGCGGCTGGCGGTCGTTTTTCCGTTTACCTACATCAACTACGCCTTCGGGCTGACGGCGATTCCGCTCGGGCGGTACGTCCTGGCCACCTTTGTCGGCATCCTTCCTGCGACGGCTGCATTTGTCTTCGTCAGCAGCGCGGCGACGAGTGCGGCAACCACGTCGGCGAGCTCGGTGACGAAGGTCGTCTACATCGCCGGCGGGGTCGTCGCCGTCATCGTTAGCGTGCTCATCGGACGCATCGCAACGAAGGCGATCCGGCGCGCGGGTGTTGAAGACGAGTAGCGATATGCTTTCCACCCTCCGGAGGTTCTGATGAGCAATCCACTAGTTGAGTTAGCGAAAACCGGCCAGAGCGTCTGGTTCGATCAGATGGAACGGCGGCTGGTCAGCAGCGGCGATCTGCAGCGGATGATCGATGAAGACGACCTGCGCGGGCTGACCTCGAACCCGACCATCTTCGAGAAAGCCATCAGCGGCAGCGACGACTACGACGCGCAGCTGCGCGGGCTGGCGGCGCAGAACAAGTCGCGCGAGGAGATCTACGACGCCATCACCATCGAGGACATCGGCAAGGCCGCCGACGTTTTCCGGCCGGTCTACGATCGCTGCAAAGGGGGCGATGGATTCTGCAGCCTGGAAGTTTCGCCGCTGCTGGCGAACAACACCGCGGATACGGCATCCGAGGCCAAGCGGCTGTTTGCGGCGTTGGGCCGGCCGAACGTGATGATCAAGATTCCGGCCACGCCGGAAGGGATTCCGGCCATCGAGGAGTCGATCGCCAACGGGATCAACATCAACATCACCCTGATTTTCTCGAACGAGGTCTACAGCCAGGTGATGGAAGCGTATCTGCGCGGGCTGGAGCGCCGCGTGGCGCAGGGGCTGCCGATCAACGAGATCGCATCCGTGGCCAGCTTCTTCGTCAGCCGCATCGACGCGCTCGCCGAGAAGCAGATGGAAGCCAAGCTCAAGGAGCAGGACGATCCCGAGATCCGTTCGCTCATGGGCAAGGTGGCCATCGCCAACGCCAAGCTGGCCTATCAGCTCTTCAAAGGTGTCTTCAGCGGCGAGCGCTGGGAGAAGCTGAAGCAGCACGGCGCGAACGTGCAGCGGCCGTTGTGGGCCTCGACCGGCACCAAGAATCCGTCCTATAGCGATGTGCTCTACATCGAGTCGCTGATCGGGCCGGACACGGTCAACACCGTTCCGCCGGCGACCTACAAGGCGTTCAAGGATCACGGCCGCGTCACCATGAGCCTGGAGCAGGACCTCGATGCCGCGCGCGACGTGTTGCGCAAATTTGAGGAGAAAGGCTTCAGCCTGAAGGCCATCACCACCAAGCTCACCGAGGAAGGCGTCAAGTCGTTCGATGAATCGTTTGCGTCGCTGATGATGACCATCGAAGCGCGGCGCGACGAAGCCATCCGCGGGCTTGCAGGCCGCCTCTCACCGCACCTCGGCGCGGCGCAAGCGACGGTCGATCAGGCGGCGCAGCGCGTCGAGAAGGAGAAGTTCGTCGAGCGCATCTGGAAGAAAGACACGACACTCTGGAAGAACGACGACGCGCACAAGAAGATCATCAGCAACGCCCTCGGCTGGCTGACCGTGGCCGAGGAGATGAGCAAGGTGGCGAAGGAGCTGATGGCGTTTGCCGACTCGGTCAAGGGCGACTTCAATGACGTCGTCGTCCTCGGCATGGGCGGCTCCAGTCTCTGTTCCGAGGTCACGCGGAGGTTGTTCGGAGCACGCGCGGGGTATCCGAGGCTGAACGTGCTCGACTCCACCGTTCCGCAGGCCGTTCATGCGCTGGAAGCCGGGCTCGATCTCGAGCGGACACTGTTCATCGTCGCGTCGAAATCGGGGACGACCACCGAGCCGGCGATGTTTCATCGCTACTTCTACGATCGCGTGAAATCGGTCAAGGGCGACAGGGCTGGCGAAAACTTCGTCGCTGTCACCGATCCCGACACGCAGCTCGGCAAAGATGCCAAGGCGGACAACTTCCGGCACATTTTCATCAACCAGCCTGACATCGGCGGCCGCTACTCGGCGCTCTCGTATTTCGGAATGCTGCCTGCGGCGATCTCCGGAGTCGACGTGGCCACGCTGCTCGACCGCGCGGTGCACGCGGGTCACGTCGCGCAGGTTCCGGGGGTGAAGAGGAATCCGGCGGCGATGCTGGGAACGATCATTGGATCGCTGGCACTGCAAGGCCGCGACAAGCTGACGCTGATCACGCCTGCGCCGCTCGATACGCTCGGACTCTGGATCGAACAGCTGATCGCGGAGTCGACCGGCAAGGAGGGGAAGGGAATCCTCCCGGTCGCCGGCGAGCCGATTCTGAATCCTGGCGATTACGGCAACGACCGGCTGTTTGTCTGCGTGCGCATGCGCGGCTCGGACATGACCTCGACGCTGAAGGGACTGGCGGAGGCCGGCCATCCGGTAGTCGATCTCGTGCTCGATGACGCGCTCGACATCGGCGAGATTTTCTTCACCTGGGAGTTTGCCACCGCCGTCGCCGGCACGCTCCTCGGCATCGACGCCTTCGATCAGCCGAACGTGCAGGAGTCGAAGGACAACACCAAGCGGCTGCTGGAGGAGTTCAAGAGCAGCGGCACGATGAAAACGGATCTGTCGCAGGTGAAGCCTGAGGACGCGGCAGCGATCGGCGCGCTGCTCGCCAGCGTGAAGCCGGGCGATTATGTTGCGCTCACCGAATACTTCGCCGAGTCGCCAGAGCGCGACAAGGCAATCGCCGCCATCCGCGAAACAATCGGCCGCGAGCTTCACGTGGCTACGACCACCGGCTACGGCCCGCGATTTCTCCACTCCACCGGCCAGTTGCACAAGGGCGGTCCGGCCACCGGCGTGTACATGCAGCTCACCGGCGGCGGTCACGCGGATGTGCCGATACCAAACGAGAAGTTTGGTTTCGGCGTGCTGGTGCGCGCGCAGGCGATCGGCGATCTCCAATCTCTGGCCAGCCGGAAGCGCCGCGCCATCAGCATCGACCTCGGCGAGGACATCGAGGCGGGTCTGAGCACGCTGACGAAGACGGTGACGAACGCACTGGCGAAGGTGACGAAATGACGCAAGCGCAATTCGGCGTGATCGGTCTGGCGGTGATGGGCGAGAACCTGGCGCTCAACATCGAGGAGCACGGCTTTCCCGTCGCGGTGTGGAATCGCGAGGGGACGGTGACCGACAAGTTCATTGCCAAGAACGCCGGCAAGAAATTCACAGGCACCAAGACGCTCGAAGAACTGGTGCAGGCCCTCGAACGGCCGCGGCGCATCGTGATGATGATCAAGGCCGGCGCGCCGGTGGATATGACCATCGACAAACTGGCGCCGCTGCTCGACGAAGGCGACGTCGTCATCGACGGCGGCAACTCCTGGTTCAAGGACACGCAAGAGCGGACCAAGCGGCTGGAAGCGAAGAACCTCCACTTCGTCGGTTCCGGCGTCTCCGGCGGTGAGGAAGGGGCGCGTTTCGGTCCGTCGCTCATGCCGGGCGGCTCGAAGGAATCGTGGGAGGCGATCAAGCCGGTCTTCGAGGCCATCGCCGCGAAGAGCGACTCCGGTCCGTGCGTCACGCACGTCGGCCCCGACGGCGCCGGCCATTTCGTGAAGATGGTGCACAACGGCATCGAATACGGCGACATGCAGCTCATCGCTGAGGCGTATGAGATGTTGCGGCGCGGACTCGGCGCGGATGCATCGGAGCTTGCCGGGATCTTCGACGACTGGAACAAGGGACCGCTGGAGTCTTTCCTGATCGAGATCACCGCGCACATCTTCCGGGTCAAGGATCCTGAGAGCGGCGCGCCGCTGGTCGATAAGGTGCTGGACAAGGCGGGGCAGAAAGGGACCGGCAAGTGGACGGCGCAGATCGCGCTCGATCTGGCGGTGCCGATTCCGACCATCGCCGCCGCCATCGATGCGCGCGTGCTGTCGTCGATGAAAGACGAGCGTGTGACGGCATCGAAAGTCCTGCAGGGGCCGGCGGAGAAACCGAACGTCGCCGATCGCAAGCAGTTCATCGCCGACGTTCACGACGCGCTTTACGTTTCGAAGATCTGCTCGTACGCCCAGGGGATGGCGTTGATCCAGGCCGGCTCGCGCGAATGGAACTGGTCGATCGACATGCGCGAGATGGCCCGCATCTGGAAGGCCGGCTGCATCATCCGCGCGCGCTTCCTCGACTCGATCATGAACGCCTACGAGCGCAAGCCCGACCTGACCAACCTGCTGCTCGACGACAAGTTCTCCGCCGACGCCCAGACCTCGCAATCCGCCTGGCGCCGCGCCGTCGCTTTCGCGCAGGCGAACGGAATCGCCGTGCCGTCGATGTCGGCATCACTCAGTTACTTCGACGCCTACCGCAGCGCCGAGCTGCCGCAGAACCTGACGCAGGCGCAACGCGATTACTTCGGCTCGCACACGTATCAGCGGAACGACAAGGGGGCGGATACACCGTTCGTGCATACGGATTGGATCCACATGTAGCGCGAAGCGCGACAAGCGTAGCGCCGTCGGCCCGACGGCTGGACCGCCAGCGGCTCGCTGGCGGTTTGCGTCTATTGCCGCCGAGCCGGCGGCGGTACAGCCAGCGCGCCACTGGCGCTACGCTCGCTGCCTCACAGCTGCGGCTTGAACACCTCGGCCGCCTTTTCCTTCAACTTATCCAGCCACCCCCGCCGGAACCACTTGCGCAGCGTGATCTCCTCGCTGTGCGCCAGGTCGGCGTGAAACATCGCCTCCATCTGCGCGCCGATGCTGTCGTCGTAGATGTTGACGTTCACCTCGTCATTCAACCTAAAACTCCGGTCGTCGAAGTTCGAGGAGCCGATGGTGGTCCAGACGCCGTCGACGACCATGGTCTTGGCGTGCATCATCGTCGGCTGGTATTCGAAGATGCGGATGCCGCGGCGCAGCAGCAGCTCGTAATGCCAGCGGCTGGCCTGGCGCACGATGGGGACGTCGGCGAATTCGCCGGGGACGATCACGCGGACGTCGACGCCGCGGCGCACGGCGCCCTCCAGCGCGCGCAGCGTGTCGGCGTCGGGGACGAAGTAGGCGTTGGCGATGTAGATCGACTTGACCGCGCTGACGATGGAGATGATGTAGAGCAGCTTCACCGTGGAGCTGCCTTCCGTGGGTGACGACTTGAGCACCTGGGCGATGTGCGAACCGGCCGGCGCGAGCGCGGGGAAGTAGTCGAGGCCGGAGAGCAGCTCGCCGCGGCTCTTTACCCAGTTGTCCA
>Ga0157378_10001263_pt1 | contig 22768 bp, 20 predicted proteins | sample M65metaG_FD_115309 | JGI IMG/M metagenome (GOLD analysis project Ga0157378, IMG submission 115309) | Miscanthus rhizosphere microbial communities from Kellogg Biological Station, Michigan, USA - M6-5 metaG | ecosystem: Host-associated > Plants > Roots > Rhizosphere > Soil | place: USA: Michigan...
CTCGCCGTCGGGAAGCGCGCGGTTCCATTCGCCGGTCGGACGACCGTCCCGATCGAGCTTCGTGCCCGGCTCGAAGACGTCGTGCGTACGCCACAGGCTCCACATGCCCTGGGCGAAGTGAGGATAGAAGTGGCAGTGGAAGATGGAGTCGCCAACGGTCAGGTTCAGATTGCCGCTGCCGTTGTGAACGTGATCGAGCGTGTACGACCCGCCCGGGCTGATCATCTGGCTGTCGCGATAGTGGCTGTCGCCGCTCTTCGGCGTATGCAGCCACTGCTGCGCGTGCAGATGGTGCACGTGGGTGATGTTCGTCCCCGCGTGCAGGATCTGGATCTTGACGTGGTCCTTCAGATAGCTGTGGTAGACGTTCGACGGATCGTCCGGATAGAACACCTTGGTCGCCTTCGGCCCCAACTGCATCGTGCACGAGCCGTTCGGAGCGTTCACCGCGGCGCCTGGATCAGTCGTCGGGATCGCCGCGCAGACCTGCGAGTTGGCCGGGAAGTCGACCACCTGCGCCGGATCGCCGTCGGTCCAGGAGCTGAGGAAGAACTCCTCGAACTTGCATGTGGCGCAGTTCCACATCGGTCCGACGCCGAAGCGGTTGGCCAGGATCTCCGCGCCGATGCCGCCCATGCCGTAGTTGATGGCGAAGAAATCGCGGCCGGCCTGCAACGTGGTGGCGATCGATCCGGTGTTGAACTGCGGGAAGGCCTGCGTGGTCACAAAGTCGTCGTGATAGTGGATGGCGAACTCGCGGAACGGCTCGTTGTTATCGGGGTAGATGAACTTGCTGCCCGGAGGGGTGGTGGGGAACTTGCCCGCATTCGGTCCGGTGATGACGGCGGTCAGATCGCTGTAGACGATCTCTTCATGCCCGGCCCCGTTGACCATGGTCATGCGCAGGATCGGCGTACCGTCGGAGCGCTTGGCCTGGTAATCGAGATAGGGCTGCCCCGAGGGGAGATGAAGGAACGCGCTGGTCGTCGGCGGCTCCACTGGTTTGTCGTTCGCGTCGGTGACGATCACTTCGACGCCCGTGGCGGTGTCGCGATAGACGGCAAATGTCGAGCCGTAGAGCGACACCGTGTTGGTGGTCTTCTGAAGCTGCGCCGGATTGGCGTGGCGGGTCGCCGCCAGCAGATCGGCATGCGTGACCTGGCTGCGATACCACTCCGCGCCCTTCGGCTGCACCGTGACCGCGCCGAAGAGTCCCTGCGACAGCTGGCCGCCGAACGCGCCGGTCTGGCCGCTCGTCGCCGAGGTCGAATACAGCAGATACGACCCCTCGGCCGGCGCATGGAGAACGTAGGTGATCTTGGCGCCCGGGGCCACCAGGCCGCTCAGGCGCTGCGCGTCGCTGGTCGGGAAGACGCCGTTCGCGCCGCTGAAGGAGCCGTCGGCGCTGATTCCGGCGATGACCCCCTTCTCGTCGCGCGCTTCGATGAGATTCAATCCCATCACGTGCACGCCCGCCCAGCGCGTGGCCGGCTGCGAGACGCCCGCGCCGTAGTAGTTCTGCGGCGGGTTGTCCTGCGGCGAATACGCCTTGACCATCAGGTTGTCATTGGCCACGTAGGGCGTCTTGGCGTCGCTGTTCGGCGGCGTTGTCTGTTTCGGCGGGTTGTACAGCGGCTCGTAGATCATCGGCTGCGGCGCCAGGAGGTTCTGGAACGAGACCTCGAGGCAGTCACCGACGTCGACCCGCAGGACGATCGGCCGCGGACGTTTGTCCGGCCGCACCATGACCAGTCCCGGCTTCAGCGGCTTGCCCGGATCGGGCGACCCGGTCTCGTTCGAGACCACGTCGCGCCGGAGCGCGAAGACCATGCCGCCCGCCTGGAACGCGCCCATGCGGTTGTTGTAGAAGGCCTGGTCGAGCGCCACGACGTCAGCGTAAGTCGTGTGCGCGCAAGGGCTTGCGGCGGCCAGTGGCAGAGTCCCGGCGACGGCAAGGGTCAGGGCCAGAACGAATAGCGAACGAGGATTCATCGCGTTCTCCTTCGATCAGAAGCAGGTGGACAGACTAGGTGGAGTTCCTGAGCTTAATGGGATGACGCTCGGAAAGGGGTCTTTGTGAACATTTCCGCACGGTATTCGCGAACGTAGTCGCCGGCCATCCGGAGGTAGTGGTAATCGCGCAGCGCTTTCTCCCGGCAGGCCGCCGGCGAGATCTCCCCGCTCCGCCCGATGGCCTCCGCAAATTCGCCCTCTCCCCGGCAGAGGAATCCGACCTCGCTGGTGACCAGCTCCGGACAGGCGCCGTTCCCGCTGGCGATGACCGGCGTCCCCGAGACCAGCGCTTCCATGATCACCAGCGGACAGGCGTCGTTGAGCCTCGTCGGCAGAAGCAGCGCTCGCGCGCCGGCCAGGAGCTCGGCCTTTTCATCGCCCTGAACATCGCCGAGGTACCTCGCCCCGCCCTCGGCACACAGCCGCTCCGCATTCGCGATCGACTCCTCGGTTGTCCCCGTTCCGGCCACGACGATCGGCACTCCCGCCAGCTTCGCCGCCGCCAGCGCGATGTCCAGCCCCTTGCCAATCGCCGCATCCATCGACGACATGAAGAGCACGTAGTCTCCCTTCGCCTCGGAGTAGACGTACTCCGATGGATCGATGCCGTTCAAAACGAACCGCGTCCGCCCGCAGCTCTCCGCCAGCGTTCGCGAGACGAAGATCCAGCGATCGTCAGGTTCCACTCCTCGTGACCGCGGATCGACATGACACGACGCCACCCATGGCCCTCGCCACGTCGCGATGACCTCCGGATTGCGCATGGCGTAAGTGTGCAGGATGTCGCCATCTTCCAACTTGCGGGATACCCGCACGCCCTTTGGCGGATCTCCGCTCACCTCACCCGTCAGGACGTAAACCACCTCATGCCCCAACTCCCCGAGCCCCTTGGCCAGCCAGTCGTGCACGCGCTGTCCTGCCGCCGACGGAAAGCGCTTGGGAGATCGTCCCCCGCTGATCCGCGGCAGCGGATAGGGGTGATCGCCGGTCATAACGATGCGCATGGCTAAGAGAATCTCACGCGAAGCACCTTCCTTCGCGCCTTCGCGTCTTCGCGTGATCAATGCGGATCGATCAGCGGCCACTCATCCCAATCAAAACTCGCGCGAACGTACCGAACGACAAACCCAAGCCGCGGGGTGTCGGACCGATTCGGCGCCGAGCCGTGCACCACATCGATGTGATGCAACGACATCTCACCCGCCCGCAGCACGAGATCGACAGCGCGTGAGGAATCAACATCGCCAACCACCCGCTGCCCATGGCTGAGCAGATTCTCCCCGTCCGCAACATTGACGTGCGGCAGGCGTTGACGATGCGAGCCGGGGATCGCCCGCATGCATCCGTTCGTGGCGCTGCTGTCGGTCAAGGCGATCCAGGCGGAGAAAAGATCGTCCGCGCCGATGGTGCGATAGGCGCTGTCCTGATGCCACGAGACGTAGGCGTCGCTGCGCGGCTCCTTCCGAAGGACGAGCGTCCCCCAGATGCGCACCGGCCCGTCCGCAAGATCCTCGACCGCGTCGACGATGGCCGGATGCGACGCCAGTTCGCGCCCCCATGTGGTCTCGAGATGCAGCCGATGCGTCGTCGACGCACCGTCCAACCGCTCCTCGGCCGCGGCGCGATAACGCGCGACTTCACCATCCGCGAGCACGGGCAGCGGAAAAACGAAACCGTCGGCGTCGAATTGCGCCCGCAAACCGATCGCCGTGCTGAGGGGCAAGACCGTCACCTCATCAGTAAAGACGAGATCGTGCCGCGCTATGTGAATCGGCCGTTGTCATCCAGAGGCCGCCCTGAGCGGAGCGAAGGGGCGGCCGAAGGATCTCCAGCTAGGCACAGCTGTGTTGAATCCCTCTCGATGTCACGCGGTTTCAACGCGGAAACCGTAGTTTGAGATCCTTCGCTCGACGCTCAGGATGACAAAGTTGTCGGGTGGAATCGAAGATCCGATCCAGCCGCGCCACCGCCTCTTCCACGCTGAACCTCGTCACGACCTCGGGCGCACGCCTGGCGAAACGCCGTCGCTCGTCGGTGTTCGTCATCAGCCGGTCGAGCGCCTCGGCGAACGGCGTGACCACCTCGGACGAGACCACCAGCCCGTCGATTCCATCGCGGACGATCTCCGACATCCCCGGCGCGCAGTCGCTCACCACCGGAACGGCACCGCAGGCCATCGCCTCCAGCAGCGCGTTCGGAAACCCCTCGCGTCGCGACGGCATGGCGAAGATCGACGCCTGCGCAAACACACGCTCGGGCTCGGATGTGAATCCCGGCAACGAAACACGGTCAGCGACGCCGAGGTCGCGTGCGCGGCGCGTCAGCGCCTCGCGCTCGCGGCCTTCGCCGAGGATCTCGATGCTCCAATCGGGATGCGCTGCCCGCGCAAAGGCGGCGATGAGGATGTCGAATCCTTTCTGCTCCTCCAATCGCCCGGCAGCAGCGATCAGCGGCAATCGACGATGCCTGCGGCGCGGCAACGGCATCGCCGGATTGAAGACGACATGCGTGCCCGGGCCGAAGTAGCGCGCATCGTCTTCCGTCAGTGCGATCACGCCGGCAACCGTCTTGTACGCCTCGCGCCGCGCCGACTCCCACTCCGCCGAGGGGATCGGGCGCGCGTCGATCTGCTCCCAGACGAAGAGCGGAATCCCCGATCCGCGCAGGGCATTGGCCACGCGGATGTTGGTCTGCTCGACCAGCGACAGAACGATGCCCGGCCGCGTGCTGATGACGAAATCCCGGATGTCCGCCAGCAGCGCCGCCTCGGTGCGATTTCCGCGATCGCGAAACCCGGCATCAGCGCGCAGCACATGTCGATGCAACGGAAACGTCGACGGCGCATCGCCATGAAAGAGCGTGGCGATCGTCACCCGCCGCCCCGCCGCCGTCCATTGATTGGCAACATTCACCGCGGCGCGTTGCGCACCGCCTCCGCCGAGGCTGGAGATGACGATGGTGATTCGGGGATGTTTGGATCGAGTTGCCACGCGAGTTGTTTTAACCTTCAACCGTGTCTGACGCCGCAAGCCAGGATCGATGTGGCACAGACACTCCTGTCTGTGCTCTGGTGAATTCGCTCCGACATTCGGAGGCAGCGCGAATTGAAACAGCACAGACAGGGTGTCTGTGCCACATTGGCTCAAATCACCCCCGCCACCACCCCGACCGCCGGCTCCAGCAGCGAATTCCACCGCGCCGATGCCTCCGTCAGCGAGAATCGCGACGTCACCTCGGGACCGCGCGCGCCGAGGCGCATGCGCTCCGCGTCATCGCGCATCAACCGTTCGAGCGATTCGGCCAGCGCGCGTGCATCGCAAGGTTCGACGAGCAATCCATCGATCCCCGCTCGCACAATCTCCCGCACCCCCGCCGAACACGATGACGCCACCACCGGCAGTCCGCACGACATCGCCTCGAGCAGCGCCACCGGAAACGACTCATGCCGCGAAGGCAGAGCGAAGATTGCCGCATTCGCAAGCTCGCGATATGGATCGGATGTCGCGCCAACCAATTCGATCGAGGTGGAGCCAGACACACGATCCCGCAACGCCGCGTACTCGCGCCCATCCCCACAAACCCGGAGGCGCCAATCCGAAGGCGCCAGCCGCGAGAAGGCATCGATCAGGATGTCGAATCCCTTCACCGGCTCCAGCCGCCCGAGACCGATGATCGTGCGCGAGGTCCCGGGATTGGCACGCACCGGCGCCGGCATCGCCGGATTGAAAATCACCTCGCCCTGCGTCGCTCCCTGCTCGATCAGAAAATCGAGATCGGCCTGCGTCAGCGCGACGACCGTCGCCGCGCCGAGGCGATAGACGTCGAGACTCGCGGCAATGAACTCGCGCGGAATCACCGACCGCGGATCGGCATGCTCCGTCGCCAGCATCATCACGCCGCTGCCCCACAACGCCGCCGCGGTCCGCGTGCTGGTCAAATGCGAAAACCCGATCACCGCATCCGGCCGCGTCGACAGCACCGCCTCGCGGATGCGCAGCAGCAGCGGCAACTCGTTGCGGATGTCCTCCGCACCCGCCGGCGTGCAGCACGCCATCAGATCTTCGAACACCTCGGGGACGCGACTCGGCTGCCACCACTGCCGCGGCGCCTCGATCACCGTCACCCGCTCATCGAGCGCGAACCGCGGCCGCTCCCCTTCGAAGTCGAGGGTCACGATCGTCACCGCGCGCCCCATCGCCGTCCAATGGTTCGCCCAATGAACCGCCATCCGCTCGGCGCCGCCGATCTTCAGCGTGGGAATGACGATCGTGATTCGCATGGTCAAGAGGGAGACGCCCAAAACGCGGGCACTGTGAAAGCGGAGGGTAGGATAATGTCCCCTTCGCGGCTCTCCTATGCGAATGCCAAAAACAATCGGTATCGCGCTCCTCCTCCTGGCCCATGCCGTCGTCGCCGCTACGCCGGCGGTCACCGCGGTCAAGCTCGACATCGCCGACGCCCCGGTCATCGATCAGACCGGCGCTTCGCGTCGCTTCTACTCCGACCTGGTCAAAGACCGCGTGGTGGTGATGAACTTCATCTTCACCAGCTGCACCACGATTTGTCCCACCATGGGCGCCACCTTTTCACGCGTGCAGCGCCTCCTCGGCAACCGCAACGTGGAGCTGATCTCCGTCAGCGTCGATCCCGCCACCGATACGCCGCAGCGGCTCGATGCCTGGAGCAAGAAGCTCGATGCCCGTCCCGGCTGGACGCTGGTCACCGGCGAGAAGCCCGAGATCGATCGCCTTCTCAAATCCCTCGGCGTGTTCACTCCGAGCCGCGAGACCCACACGCCGACGCTGCTGATCGGCGACGCCCGCAGCGGCCGCTGGCAGCGCGCCAGCGGTTTCACCTCGCCTGCTACGATCGTTTCCCTCATCGACCAGGTTTCCGGGAGCCAGAAATGAAACGCATCCTCATCCTCCTGCTGCTTGCCGCGGTCGCCCTCCCCGCTTTCGCCACCGGTCCGGCGGGCCAGTACTTCAAGGACGTCGTCCTGACCGATCAGAACGGCCACCGCGTGCGGCTCTACGAGGACGTGATCAAGGACCGCACCATCGTCATGAATTCGTTCTTCGCCACTTGCAAAGGGGCCTGCCCGATCATGACCCAGACCTACACCTCGCTCCAGGAGCGCTTCGCCGAGCACCTCGGCAAGGATCTGATGTTCGTCTCCATCACCGTCGATCCCACCAACGACACGCCGCCGAAGCTGGCCGAATACGCCCGCAAGGCGAAGGCGCGTCCGGGCTGGCTGCTACTGACGGGGACTAAAGAAGAGGTGGCGCACGCGCTGAAGAAGATCGGCCAATCCGCCGAGACGCCGGAGGCGCACCTGAACATCATGATCGTCGGCAACGATAAGACCGGGCTCTGGAAGAAGGCCTTCGCACTGGCGAAGCCCGACGAGATCGCCGCCATCGTGTCGAGCGTCCTGAACGATCGCGGCGACACTCCGGCAACTCCCGGCCAGAAATGACACGACTTCCGGTCGCGGCGGCGATCCTCTTCGCCGCCGCTTCGCTCGCCGCGGCGCCGAAACTGACGGAACAGGAGGCGCGCGGCAAGCAGATCTATCTCCACGGCGAGTCGCGCAACGGCAAACCGATCACCGCGCTGATGGGCGACGGCGGCGTTCCGGTCCCCGCGACGATCGTCCCCTGCGCCAATTGCCACGGCACGGACGCCCGCGGGCGCGATGAGGCTGGGGTCAGACCTTCGAATCTCCGCTGGGACGTGCTCACGCGCCCCTACGACGCCCCCGGCCAGCGCACCCACCCCCCCTACACCCGCGCCGCCGTGCAACGCGCCGTGACCCTCGGCCTCGACCCCGCCGGCCACAAGCTGCAATCCGCGATGCCGAAATACCGGATGTCGCTCACGCAGATGGACGATCTGATCGCCTACCTGCAGAAGCTCCCGCAAGACAGCGATCCCGGCCTGACCGACGACTCCATCCGCCTCGGCGTCGTCGTCTCCAACCCCTCCGCGCGATCGCTGGTGGAGGCGTACATCTCCCGCATCAATCAATCCGGCGGCCTCTTCGGGAGAAAGATCGAGCTCCGCTTCACCCCGTCCCTGACACAAGTCTTCATCGACACCTCCCATCCCTTCGCAATCGCCGCATCAACGCTGATCGGCAACGAGGATGAATTCGAATCGCTGATCGATCAAAACCAACTGCCGTCGATGGCGACGATTGCCACACGGGAACCGAAGAGCCGGTACTCGTTTCACGTGCTCGCGGGGATCCGCGAGCAGGCGGTTGCGCTGGCGCAATACGCCGCGAAACGTGGCGCGCAACATCCCTCCATTGTCTTCGCCGACGGACCACCCTGGCGCGAGATTGCCGCGGACGTGGCCGCGGACACGAAGTTGCCAGGTTGCCAGGTTGCCGAGTTGCCGACGTGTACCGGGTCCACTCTGCAACCAAGCAACTCCGCAACGCAGCAACCTCGGACTCCGGCAACCCGGCAACCTGGCAACCCGGCAACCCAAACCCCGGACGCCCTCATCATCCTCGGACCAGAGCCACTCCAGCGCGACATTCTCCGAAAAGCGTCAAACGCCGATCATCCGCCGCTCGTCCTCATCCCCGCCGCAATCGCCATCCCGTTCGATGACCTGCTCCCGACGCTCGACCATCGCGCCGCCATCGCCGTCCCCGATCTCGCTCCCGACGCGTCCCCCTCCATCAACGGCGCGCTGATCTCCACCCAACTCCTGATCGAAGCCCTCCGCCGTGCCGGCCGCGACCTCGGCCGCGAAAAACTGATCGACACACTGGAAAGCTTCTACAACGTCGACAGCGAGCTGACACCGAAGATCACTTTCGGACCGAACAGGCATACGGGGACGAATGCAGCGCACATACTCGTGTGGAGCGCCAGGGAGAAGCGGCTCGTGGCCGATGACTCCGCGCAATGAAACGTATGTGTCAGGCCGCCGACTCGCTAACGATTTGATCCCAGATGTTGGGCAGCTTCAAATCCCTTGCAAGCGAATCCACCGCCACAACCTCTACCTTGCGGCGCGAAAGAAATGTCTGAAGCGCTGTCGAAGGCACCAGATGAACTTCCGGCGGCGTTTCCAAATCACGAATCGATTGCAGAAACACGACGAACGCCATGTAGTGATGTGCCCGTGCCGTAAAGTGCTCAATCGGCCAATTCCTGGTTCCAGCGAGTGTCTTGACGTCGATGGTTAGTGCCTGACCAGACGAAAGCACAACGGTAATATCGACTCCATCCGGCTGCGCTAACGTCAGATTCGCATCGGCCCCCAGCCGATGCAGGACGGAGACAACGTGGAACTTCGCTGCGAGCTCGAGATGGCGTCCAAGTGTTACCCACGGAGGGCGCGCAACCAAAAGCGGCGGTACGTACACGGGCGCTTCCCAGGCGTCCGGGTCGTTCAATCGTTCAAGCGTCTGCGTCTCGATTTCGTCGTCCGAGTATTTTCGTTTTCGTGAGCTCATAGATGCCAGCCAGTAATGAACCTCAGATTCCCCGCGCCCAAGTCAACCGCGATCAACTCCAGCGGATCGCCCGCGTCCGTCCGCCCTCGTACACGGTACCGATCCCGATACCCTTTCACGGATCACATGGATTCCGTTCCAGAGCACTTCCATGACGTCCCATCGCGTGATGTCGTGGACGGCCAGCTTGCGATCGTTGAACGTGATCTCGTACTCGTTCGGATCGAAGCGGCTCCAGTTGACCACCGAGCTATTCTAGCCACTCCCATCGCCAGCCCCGACCTCACGCTCGGACCGATCGACACACGTTCGCGCCGGATTAACCTGTCAACCTAACGCACGGCCTCCAGTATCACTTCAACGGCCCCGTAGACTGCGGTCAGGCAAAGCAACGCCGCGCCAGTCCAGAACACGGCGATTCGCCTCCGATCGCGTATCCCGAGCGCGAGGTTGACAACACCAAGCCCTATGAAGAACACACCGATGGCAACGGCATCCACGCCTCTCGCGTTCACGTGAATCACCGCGTTCCGCTTGAACGTGTTGTCGGCATCGCCGCCCAGGGCAAACCGCGCGCGACCGGTGAGCGCGAACCAAAGGCCCAATCCACACAGCAGAATCGTCCCTATCAGCCGAGGGTAGAACATTTCAATATCCGCGCGTATCCTCGCATGAGACCCTGGCGGAGAAGCCTGAATTCACCGGTTGTTGATGATCGGATTGCCCGCGCTGCCGGTTTTGATGACAGACACTGCCAACCAAAGGAGGGTCAGACCTTTGTTGTCGTCCGAACTGAAACCCACGTCCGCCGGACTGAAACGTCACGTCCACCGAACTGAAACCCACGTCCGACGAACTGAAACGCCACGTCACCCGGACTGAAACCCACGTCCGCCGGACTGAAAGGTCACGTCCACCGAACTGAAACGCCACGTCCGCCGGACTGAAACGCCACGTCCGCCGGACTGAAACCCACGTCTGCCGGACTGAAACGCCACGCCCGCCAGACTGAAGCGTCACGTCCGCCGGACTCACCACGGTGAGCTGGCGGATCGCCCATGGCTCCATCCGTGCAGTGGGATTGGAGCGAAAACCATGTCCATCATCCGAGCGACAGCTTTAGCCCTCCTGATCCTCGCCCTCGCCGCCCCCACCCAGGCGCGCGTCACCAGGCACAAGGTGATTGCTCCTGCGTATACGACCGTAGCGACCAATAACCCGGCGAAGAAACCGGTCCTCACCTCTGCCAGCAAGGCTGGATCGGCCATCCTTCGTGCGCAGATCCTGCTCGACCGCGCGCATTGCTCGCCCGGGGAGATCGATGGGCGGTATGGCAGCAACATGCGGCTCGCCGTCACGGCGTTCAATCTGTCGCGGCGGATTGCGGGCGGGTCGAGCGTCACTGTCGCGACATGGGACGCGTTGAACAGGGATGTGGCGCCTGCGCTCGTGACTTACACGATCACGGCGGCCGATGTGGCGGGACCGTTCGTGAAGATCCCGGAGGAGGCGGCGGACAAAGCGAAGCTGCCGGCGCTTGGATATGAATCGGTGGCCGAGGAGCTGGGGGAGAGATTTCATATCAGCCCGGGGCTGCTGCAGACGATCAATCGCGGCGTGGCACTCGACAAGGTTGGATCCGTCATCCAGGTTCCGAATGTGGCGCGGCCGCCGCTGGCGAAGACGGCGGGGATGAGCATCCGGGTCAGCAAGAGCCGGACGACGGTGCAGGCGATCGATGCGAACGGCGCCATTCTGGCCAGCTATCCGGCCACGATCGGCAGCATTCATGATCCGCTTCCGATCGGGAAGTGGAAGATCAATGGTGTGGAGCGCGATCCCACCTTTCACTACAACCCCGATCTCTTCTGGGATGCCGAGGCTGGGGACAAGAAGGTGAAGATCCCGGCGGGGCCGAACAATCCGGTGGGCGTGGTGTGGATCGATCTGTCGAAGCCGCACTACGGCATTCACGGCACGCCCGAGCCGTCGGCGATCGGGAAGACCACCTCGCACGGCTGCATCCGGCTGACGAATTGGGACGCACGCGAGCTGTCCAACATCGTGACGCCGGGCATGCCGGCCATCCTGGAAAAATGAGAGTGGCGAAGAGAATGACGTTCGCTCTGGCCGCGGCGTGCGTGGCTGGATTGGCGTGGATGGCCGCGGGGACGACGCCGAATCAGAGCGCGCCGCAACGTAGCGCCGTCGGCTCGACGGCTGGACCACCAGCGGCTCGCTGGGGGTATTTGAGACACGCCGCCGAGCCGGCGGCGGTCCAGCCGGCCAGCGGCCGGCGCTACGATCCCACCGTTCTGACGCCGGGCGATGCGCCCCGTCCGCTGTCGATGCCGGTGGAGGGGATCGATCCGAGCACGATCCACGACAATTTCAACGAGATGCGCGGCGGCGATACGCGGCGCCATGACGCGCTGGACATCATGGCCGCTCGCGGAACGAACGTGCTGGCGGCGGACGACGGGATGGTGAAGAAGCTCTTCACCAGCGTGCCGGGCGGGCTGACGGTGTACGAGTTCGATCCCGACGGGCGCTACTGCTACTACTACGCGCACCTCGATGCCTACGCGCCGGGGTTGCGTGAGGGGCAGTTGCTGCGGCGCGGCGATCTGATCGGATATGTCGGTACGACCGGCAATGCAGCGAAGGATGCGCCCCATCTGCACTTCGCGGTGATCCGGCTCGATCCGGACAAGCGGTGGTGGACCGGGACGGCGATCGATCCGTATCCGCTGCTCTACAGGGCTCGGTAGTCACGCGAAGGCGCGAAGACGCGAAGTTTCAGTGCATCCCGTGCATTCGGAGGAAGGCGTGCCACAACCACTGGCCTCCTCCGAGGATCAAGAACGCGGTGATCAAAACCAAAACGAAAATCGCGATCCATGACGATCTCTTACTCATAGGCGATGGCCTCCTTGACGGCGAGTCGGGCGGAGCGGCGGGCGGGGTGGAAGCTGCTGAGCGCGGCCAGGATGAGGACGAGCAGCAGCCAGGCGGCGACGGCGATCGGGGACATGTAGAAATCGAGGGCGCTGCGGATGAACATCCTGCCCGCGGCGGCGTCGAGGGCGAAGGTGATCGGGAGGGCGGCGACGACGGCCACGCACCAGCTGAGCGCGGCCATCACCATCCCTTCGAAGACGACGTCGCGGGCGATGATCCGAGGAGTGGCGCCGATGGCGCTGAGGATGCCGATCTCGCGTGTGCGCTCGAAGACGTTCAGCGTCAGCGTGGAGGTCAGCCCGAGGCCGCCGACCAGGACCACCAGGAGCGCGGCGAAGATCAGGGCGGACTTGATGATCACCAGATGGTCGGCGAACGATTTGCGCGAATCGCTGAGGGACTGGATTGCGGCGACATCGATGCCGGCATTGTTGAGCGCCTGCTCGATCGATTTCGACGCCGCCAGCTGGCCGGGGATGTCGCGCTGCCTTGTGACGATGCGTGCGCCGCGCGTCACGCCGGCCGATTTGCCGGTGGCCCCGAGAATCGTTCGCGGCGGGGCGTAGACGTTTGCATGCGGCGCGAGCTCCTTGACGATGCCGACGATGCGCCAGTTCACGATCCGGCCGTCGATGCGCAGCGGAATGTTGCCGCCGAGGTGAAGATCGTGCGCGAGCGCGGACTGGTTCACCACCGCCACCGCGTCGTCGTCCGGTTGCAGCCAGCGTCCGGCGATCAAGGGCAGATCGAGCAGTTTCGTGTTCGCATCCGGGCCGATCAGGCTGACGTTGGTTTCTCCCAGCATCGCGCCCGCTTCGGTCCAGTACTCGGCGTGGACCACGTCCGGATGCTTGTTCAGCGCTTGTTGCACTTGCGCGATCGGGTATGGGCGCGAGAAAACGCCCTGGATGTCGAAGCGCCGCGCGCGTCCATCGGCGTCGAGCGTTCGGTTCCAGGCAGCGGAGACATTGAGCGCGGCGATGAACGCCGCGCCGCCGGCGGCCAGCGTGGCCACGGTGAGGATCAGTCGTCCGCGGCGATGAAAGGTCGTCCGCAGCGAGAGCATCAGCGGGCGTGGCAGCCATTGGATTCGCACCAGCCAGCGATCGAATCGCCGCGTGCCGAAAGGATGGCGGCCGATGTCGTTGCTGAAGGCTTCGTGGATGCTGATGCGCGAGGCGCGCGCAATCGGGCCGAGGGCTACCAGCAGTGGGATCGAGATCCCGGCCACGATCTCGGCGGCGATGATCCAGAGCGGCGGCATCACGCTGAGAAGGGTCGCGTTCAGCATGCTGGCGGCGAAGCGCGCATAGGCGCCGCCGGCGGCGATGCCGAGGGGGATGCCGATCGCCAGCGCGGCAGCGGCGAGGATGGCCACCTGGCCGAGGTAGAGGGCGGCGATTTGTGGCGTCGACGCGCCGACGGTTTTCATCACGCCGATCTGGCGGAGCTGTTCGGCCAGGAGCGCGTGGATCATCGTGGCCACCAGGACGGCGCTCATTGCGAAGGTCAGCACTCCGAACGCGCCGAGGAGGAAGAGGAAAGTGTCCATCTGCGCGGCGTGTGGGTGGCGGCCGGGGGTGGGGATGTCGGTACGCGTCACCTTGCTCTTGATCGATGCTTCGACTCGTTTGGCGACTTCGCGGATGTGGGGTTCGTTCAGTGAGTCGTTGGCAACGAGGAGGCGGAGTTGATCCGCAGATGTCGCAGATGAACGCAGATGGGATGACCAAGGGACGAATCCTGCGACCGCGTGCTCCATCCAGCCCGGCGCTAGTCCGGCGGCGTGAACGGTGCCGGCGATCCGCACCTTGTGCTCGGCGTGATCGCGGGTGCGAACCGTAACGTCGTCGCCAATCGCGGCGCGGGCGACCGAAAGCGACGAGCGCTCGATCAGCATCTCGTCGTCGCCGGGAGGCCACGCTCCGGAGTCGGGCTTGAGACGATCGAGGCGGATGTCGTTGAAGTTGCGGACCACGAAAAGGGTCAGTGGTACCCACTGGTCCTTGCCGACCTGAACGCGGCCGTAGATGACCGGACGCGCCTCGGCGTCGAGAACGCCGGGGACGCGTCGCGCCGCGGTGACCAGATCGTCGGTCACTGTGCCGTCGAGAACGAGAATCGCCGAGGCAGGGCGCGTGTCGGTGTAGGTCGTCTTCAGCTCGCGTTTGAGGATGGAGTACGACGTCAGGATCATGGTCACGCCGAAGGCGCCGGCGGTCATGGCCACTACCGCCAGCGCGGTGCGCAGCGGCGTCTGGCCGATGTCGCGGAGGACTTTGCGCCAGCGCGGCGCGATCACGCCACACACCCGTCGGCGATCGTGACCGTACGGCTGACCGATGCCGCCGCCTCACGATCGTGGGTCACCACCAGCAAGGTCTTCCCTTCGGACGACAGCTCGCCGAAGAGTTTGAAGATGGCGCTGCTGGTCTCGGAATCGAGGTTGCCGGTCGGCTCGTCGGCCAGGATCACCGGCGGATCGTTCGCCAGCGCCCGGGCGATGGCCACGCGCTGCTGCTGGCCGCCGGAAAGCGCGGAGGGAAGTTTGTCCGCCTGATCGGCGACGGCGACGCGGTCGAGCAGATCCATCGCCCGCTTCTTCCGTAGACTCCCCGGCAGCGTCCCGCAGAAGTCCATCGGCAGCATGACGTTCTCGGCGACGGTGAGCGTCGGCAGGAGCTGGAAGAATTGGAAGACAAAGCCGACGGTGCGGCCACGCCAGATCGCCAGCTCGTTGTGCGTCAGACTCTGAATGCTCTTGCCGTCAATGGATAGCGATCCCGACGAGGGCCGGTCGATGCCGCCGACCATGTTCAGCAGCGTCGACTTGCCGCTGCCCGACTTGCCGACGATGGCCACGAATTCGCCGGCGACGACGTCGAGGTCGATGGCGCGGAGCGCTTCGTAGTTTCCGGCGGGGGTTTCGTAGGTTTTGGAGAGGGATTGCAGATGGATCATGCGCGCAGGATGCGCGACTCGTTCTGAATGAAGCTTGAACGGTCCGTTCAGCTGGTGTTCAGAACGAATCGTGTTATTCACACCCTGGGACCGCGGGCGTCCCGCCCGCCGTACTTGGCAAGATCCTGCTCAGCGGCAGGCGGGACGCCTGCGGTCCCAGGGAAACCATGCGCGTCCTAATCGCCGAAGACGAACCTCACCTCGCCCGCCAGCTCGAATCGGCGCTGACCGATGCCGGCTACGCCGTCGATTGCGCTCACGACGGAGAACGCGCCGATTTCCTCGGCGCCACCGAGCCGTACGACGCCATCGTCCTCGACCTCGGCCTCCCCAAAGTCGACGGGCTGACGGTGCTCCGCCGCTGGCGCGATGCCGGGCTGTCCGTGCCCGTCCTCATCCTCACCGCGCGCGATTCGTGGCACGAGAAGGTCCGCGGCATCGACAGCGGTGCGGACGATTACGTGGCCAAGCCGTTTCAGATGGAGGAGGTGCTGGCCCGCCTGCGCGGACTGATCCGGCGCGCCAGCGGACAGGTCAGCCCCGAGCTTCGCTGCGGCGCGGTCGTTCTCGATCCCCGCAACGCCCGCGTCACGCGCGACGGCGTGGTGGTCAAGCTGACCGGCCACGAGCTCCGCGTGCTGTCGTATCTCATGCACCACCGCGGCCGCGTCGTTTCGCAGAACGAGCTGACGGAGCACATCTACGCGCAGGATTTCGATCGCGATTCCAACACGGTGGAGGTTTTCATCGCCCGTCTGCGCCGCAAGCTCGGCGCGCCGTTCATCGAAACCGTGCGCGGCCTCGGCTACCGGATCGAGGACGCGCGATGAAGTCGTTCCGCACCCGCCTGCTCATCGGCTCAATCATCTTCGCCGGCGGCCTGCTGGCGGTGTTTCACATGACCTCAATGTTTCTCTTCCGTCGCTTCCCGCACTCCTTCGTCATGCGCCTCGATCACGTCCCGATCGTGCTCACGGCGCTGGTCTTCATCGCCATCGGCGTCTGGATGATGCGCCGCGGCCTCTCGCCGTTCGATGAGCTGCGCGCACGACTGACCGGCGTGCGCAACGGCAGCGAGCGGCGGCTCGAAGGACGTTATCCATCCGAGGTTCAGCCGCTGGTGAATGACCTGAACGCGTTGCTCGAGCATCGCGATGAGGTAGTCCGCCGCGCACTCGGCAAAGCGGGCGATCTCGCGCACGGTCTGAAAACACCGCTGGCGGTTCTCATGCACGAAGTCGACCGCGCCGAGGCCGCGGGGCAGCACGAGCTGGCCGCTGAGATGCGCACGCAGCTCGACCGGATGCGCCGTCAGATCGATTACCACCTCGCCCACGCGCGTGCCGCGGCCTCGGGTGCCACGCTCGGCGCGCGCAGCTCCGTGCTGGAATCAGCAAACGCGCTCGCTCGAACGCTGCTCCGGCTCCACGCCGACCGCGGGCTGACCATCGACGTTCACGTCGATCCTGATCACTTTGTCCGCGCCCAACGCGAAGATCTCGATGAGATGCTCGGCAACCTGCTGGACAACGCCTGCAAGTTCGCGCGGTCGCGAGTCGTGATCACCTCATCTCCCGAGTTAATCACCATCGACGACGACGGTCCTGGCCTCGATCCCGCCCTCCACGATGCCGTCCTCCAACGCGGCGTCCGCGCCGACGAAGCGGCGCCGGGATCCGGCTTCGGCCTGGCCATCGTGCGCGATCTCGCGGAGTTGTATGGCGGATCGATCGCACTGGAGCGCTCACCAGAGGGCGGGGTGAGGGCTGTTTTGCGATTGCCGAAAAGCTAATCCGCAGATTACGCAGATGTACGCAGATAAAACCGTTATCCATCTGCGTTAATCTGCGCAATCTGCGGATCGGGCTCGGCCTTTGCTTTCCGTCGCGCGCAATGAGAACGACCATCCTGACGACCGCGTTATCCCTCGCCGCCATCACCGCCCTCGCCGCCGATCCCCCGCCCGCGAAACCTTGGGCTTCGAGCCTCGGCGCCGGTCTTGCCATCACCAGCGGCAATACCGATACGAAGAACTACAACCTCGCCTTCGCCACGAAGTACGACCCGAAGACGAAGTGGGTGTTCAAGGCCGACGTGCTCTATTTGCGCGGCGATTCGAATGGCGAGATCCAGGTCGACAAGACATCGGCCGATGCGCGCGGCGAGTACGCGCTGTCGGATCGGACGTTTGCATTCGCCGAGGTTTCGTATCTGCGGGATCCGTTCAAGGATCTCGATTACCTCGTGGCGCCGCTGGCGGGCGGCGGGTATCGGATCATCAAGAGCGACACGCGAAACCTCACCGTCGACGGCGCCCTCGGCGCGGAGATCGAGAGCAGCGGCGCATTGGGACGATCGAGCGGCGGCGCGGCCAAAGCCGGCGAGAACTTCGACTGGGCGCTCTCCCCGACCAGCAAGGTGACGCAGAAGCTGACCGCGATCTGGAAGACGAACGATTTCGGCGACGCGCTCTATCACTTCGATGCCGCCCTGACCACCACGGTGGCCACGCGCCTGGAGTTGAAGCTGGCGTACGTCTACGACTACAAGACCAAGCCGCCGTCCGCGACCGTGAAGAAGGGCGACAGTGCGCTGTTTGCGGCGTTGTTGGTGAAGTTCTAGGCCGGCACGGCCGGCGGCGTTGGTTGCCCAAGGCTGAACCAACATCTTCGCCCAATCAAACCGCGCTGCCGTTTGCCCATGACGACCTCAACCATCAAGCAGGGCTTCACAAAAGCCTGACTTCGCCAAACTTGCCGTTGCACAACTCTGGTTCATAATCTCCTGCACACAGGAGGACATCCATGAAACGAGCAGCCACCGCTTTCGCATTGATTGCCTTACTCGCCGCGCCTGCCCTCATCGCCTCGGGGCCGGGAGGCGGCGGGGGCGGCATGTCGGCGCCGATGCCGACCATGCAGCAGAGGTCACCGCACGATCAGGCCCTCGACTATTACAACAACGCCGAGCGGCGCATCGACGGGCTGACCAAGACCCACGATGAGATGAAGGCCGCCGCGGCCAGCGATCCGCAGAAGGCAGCCAAGCTGCAGGCCAAGCTGGCCAAGGGGCTCGAGAACGCCGCGGCCGATCTCGAGCGCGCGGTGAAGAATGATCCGCAGCTCTTCCAGGCCTGGAGCGAGCTCGGATTCACCTATCGCAAAATGGGCAAGTTCAAGGAATCGCTGGAGGCGTACGACAAGTCGCTCTCGATCCAGCCCGATTACACGCCGGCGCTCGAATATCGCGCCGAGGCGTATCTGGGATTGAACCGGCTCGACGATGCCAGGAAGACATACACCGATCTCTTTTCCATGGATCGTCCCAAGGCCGACGCGTTGCTGATCGCCATGAAGAGCTTCGTCGCCGCACGCAGAGCGGATGCGGCCGGACTCGACGCCGCGCAGCTCGACGCTTTCGACAAATGGGTCGCTCAGCGCGAGATCATCCACAACCAGACCGTGGCCCTGACCGCGCAGACCTCCAGCTTCCGCTCGTGGTGAGACTCCGCCCCCTGATCGCCGCGACGATGTTGATCGTCGTCGCGGCGTGCAGCGGCGGATCTTCCCCCGCGGTCGCTCCTTCCGAATCGCGTTTCGACTGGAAGCTGCCGGCCGGCTTTCCCCTTCCGCTGACGACGCCGGACAACCTGCAGACGCCGGCGAAGTTCGCGCTGGGACGGCGGCTCTTCTACGATCGCCGGCTTTCCGCGAACGGAACACAGGCGTGCGGCGATTGTCATCAACAGAGCCGCGCCTTCAGCGACGGACGGCCGACGGCGATCGGATCGACGGGCCAGCATCACACCCGCAACGCCATGACGCTGACCAACGCCGGCTACAACGCCAGCTACACCTGGGACAGCGTTCGCGTGCGGTCGCTCGAACAGCAGGCCCTGGTGCCGATGTTCAACTCGCATCCGATCGAGCTGGGTGTGGCGGGACATGAAGAGGAGATCGTGGCTCGTTTCAACAAAGACGCTGCGATGTTCCGCGAGGCCTTTCCCGGCGAGCGGCGTCCGGTATCGATCCGCAACATCGCCAAAGCGCTGGCGGCCTTCGAGCGCGGTCTGATCTCGGGACACTCTCCTACGACCGGCTGGTCTACGGCGGCGACGACCACGCGCTCTCCCCTTCCGCCTGGCGCGGCATGCTGCTGTTTTTTTCGAAACGAACCGGATGCTCGGAATGCCACCAGGGATTCAACTTCGCCGGCGAATCGCGTTACGCCGGTCATTCGAAGACGAAGCCGGTGCTGGTGCGCAATGGGGTCACCGATGGGGCGTTTCGCGTGCCGACGCTGCGCAACATCGAGCTGACGGCGCCCTACATGCACGATGGGAGCATCGCCACGCTGGACGAGGTGATCGAGAAGTACGTCGCGGGGCGGAAGCTGACGCTCGATGCGAACGAGCGCGCGGATCTGGCGGAGTTTCTGCGGTCGTTGACGGATAAAGAGTTCGTCAGCGATGCGCGGTTCGCGGCGCCGTGACCTCTGTCATCCAGAGGCCGGCGAAGCGCGGCCGAAGGATCTCAATCGCGCGGTTCCAGCCGAGCCGTGGGACGTTTCGAGAGGGATTCAACGCACGTCGTACTAGCTTGAGATCCTTCGGCCGCGCTTCGCCGGCCTCTGGATGACAACAGCTTTCGTATACTCGCGCCATGCGCTTGAGCTCACTGGCTGTCCTTCTCTTCGCCGCCACCCTCTCCGCCCAGACGCCGCCGGAGCGCGGCGTGTTCGTTGGAGACATCGACACCAAGGCCGATGCCTGTACGAACTTTTTCGACTACGCCAACGGCGCCTGGCGCGCGGCCAATCCGATTCCCGGGTCAATGCAGCGATGGAGCCGGCGGTGGGCGGCGGGGGAGCAGAGCAAGGAGCAGCTGAAGACGCTGCTCGACGACGAATCGAAACGGAAGGACTGGCCGAAGGGATCGATCGATCAGCAGATCGCCGACTTCTACTCCGCCTGCATGGACCAGCCGCGCATCGACGCCCTCGGGACGAAGCCAATCCAGCCGCTGCTGAAGCAGATCAACGCCATCCGCACGCCGGCCGATCTGCAGAAGGCCATCGCCGACCTGCACGATCTGCAGATGTTTGCGCCGTTCGGCATCGCGGCGTCGTCCGACAATCACAATCCCGGCTTCGTGATCGCCCGCGTCTTCGCCGCCGGCCTCGGGCTTCCCGATCGCGACTATTACCTCAAGCCGGAGAAACGCTTCGCCGACGCCCGCGCCAAGTACCGCGTGCACATGACGAAGATGTTCGAGCTCACCGGCTCCAGCCACGCGGCGGCGCAGAAAGCGTCCGACGTCATCTTCGCCATGGAAACCCGCCTGGCAACCGCGCAGCTCGACAACGTAGCCCTTCGCGATCCCGCCTCCACCGATCACAAGTACGCCGTCGAGACGCTGCAGAAATTCACCCCGCACTTCGACTGGACGCGCTATCTGCAGCACGCCGGCGTTGCGCCGGCCGATCTCAATGTCGATCAGCCCGAGTACATGGGCGCGGTCGAGAAGGAGCTGCGCTCGACGCCGCTCAGCACCTGGAAGGCCTACCTCTCCTGGAACGTCATCAACAACACCGCCGACAATCTCTCCGCGCCGATTGCGGCGCAGAATTTCGCCTTCTACGGCAAGTACCTGAGCGGATCGACGGAGATGAAGCCGCGCTGGAAGCGCTGCGTCGAAGCCGATGACGGTCTCCTCGGCGAGGCCCTCGGACGACGCTACGTCGAGCGCTATTTTCCGCCCGAGGCCAAGGCCAGGATGCAGGAGCTGGTGAAGAACCTGTTGTCGGCCATGGGCGACACCATCCGGAGCCTGGAGTGGATGAGTCCCGAGACCAAGACCAAAGCGCTGGAGAAACTCTCCACCTTCAATCCGAAAGTCGGCTATCCCGACAAGTGGAAGGACTACAGCAGCGTCGACATCAGCGCGGAATCACACATGGCCAACGTCGCCGCGGGATTGAAATTCGGCAGCGCTGAGAATCTCGCTCAGATCGGCAAGCCAGTCGATCGCGGGCGCTGGGGAATGACTCCGCCGACCTCGAACGCGTACTACAACCCGCTGCTCAACGAGATCGTCTTCCCGGCCGGCATCCTGCAACCGCCGGCCTTTGACGTCCATAACGCCGACGCCATCAACTACGGCGCCATCGGCGTGGTCATCGGCCACGAGATCAGCCACGGCTTCGACGATCAGGGGGCGAAATACGACGCGCAGGGGCGCCTGAAGAACTGGTGGACCGCCGACGACTTGAAGCGCTTCCAGGCGCGGACGGCCTGCGTGTCGGATCAATTCGACAACTACTTCATCGAGCCGGGCATCCACCACAACGGCAAGCTGGTCCTCGGCGAATCGATCGGCGACCTGGCCGGCGCCAAGATCGCCTGGCTGGCCTTCCAGAAAGCGCAGAAGACCCGGCCGGCCGTCGACATCGACGGCTTCACCCCCGCGCAGCAGTTCTTCATCGCCTGGGGCCAGTTCCGCGGCGACGAAACGCGCCCCGAAACGCAGCGCCTGATGGTGCAGGGCGACCCGCATCCGGTGGCCAAGTATCGCGTCATCGGTCCGCTATCGAATATCCCCGAGTTCGCGAAGACGTTCGGATGTAAGGCAGATTCGGCGATGGTTAGGGCGGAGGGGAAACGTTGCGAGGTTTGGTGAGCTACGGAGCGCTGGCGTCCCGCCGGCTGGCTCGGCGTCGTCTCGACGCCGAGCGTTGTATCGCGCGAGACCCGGCGTCGAGACGACGCCGGGCCAGCCGGCGCGGACGCCAGCGCTCCTTTACAACGTCCGGCAAAACTCCAGCAGCATCTCCTCCCCCTCCGGCCACGGACCGTAGCCGGAGTTGGCGTTGATGTGGCCCGCGTCGCCGATGATGACCAGTTTGCTGCCCCAGGCATCGGCGAACTTCGTGGCCCGCTCGATGCTGACGTATTCGTCGTTCGTGCTGGCGACGACGATGCTGGGAAAGGGGAGTTTCGATAACGGCATGTACGAGAACGTGCGTCCTTCGATCGGATAGTTGGGCGCTTCGACGTCGCTCGGCGCGACCAGAAACGCTCCGAGCACTCCCTGCCCGCCGCAATCCTCGGACCATTGCGCGACGAGGGAGCATCCGAGGCTGTGGGCGGCCAGGACGGGAGGCTGGTCGCAGTCGGTGACCGCCATCTCCAGAGTGCCCACCCATTCCGACCGATCGGGATGATCGTGATCGCGCTGCAGCACGCGGCGGATGAAGGATGGATGCTTCGCCTCCCAATAGGTCTGCCAGTGTTCGGGACCTGAGTTCCAGAGGCCAGGGAGGGTGAGGATGGGGGTGGTCATGATCGGGAGAGTA
>Ga0157378_10001264_pt1 | contig 22767 bp, 21 predicted proteins | sample M65metaG_FD_115309 | JGI IMG/M metagenome (GOLD analysis project Ga0157378, IMG submission 115309) | Miscanthus rhizosphere microbial communities from Kellogg Biological Station, Michigan, USA - M6-5 metaG | ecosystem: Host-associated > Plants > Roots > Rhizosphere > Soil | place: USA: Michigan...
CGCGGAAGCTGGCAGGGTACTTTCCTGGCCAACTTTAAAAGAGGTGCGGGTGATAACATGGGTGTTGCCGGTGGTTTGAACGACCGCGCTGTATACACTGCCCCTGTAACTTCTTTCTTCCCCAATGGTTTTGGTTTGTATAATATGAGTGGTAATGTGAATGAGTGGACTGCTGACGTATATCGTCCATTGTCAGGTGTTGATAATGACGACGTAGCTTCTTACCGCGGTAATAAGTATACAACCGATGACAGAACAACTGGTAAAGCAGAAAGAGATAGCCTGGGTAGAATCAAAAGCCGTTTCATAACAGACGAGGAAAGTAAAAACCGCCGTAACTACCAGAAAGGCGATGTTATCAACTACCTGGATGGTGACTCACTGGTTGCAGGTGTAGCTTATGGATATGGTAAAACAACTTTGATCAGTGATAAATCAAGAGTGATCAAAGGTGGTAGCTGGAATGACCGCGCTTACTATCTCAGTCCTGGTACGCGCCGCTTCCTGGAAGAAGATCAGTCATCCAGCACACTCGGTTTCCGGTGCGCAATGGACCGTGTTGGTAGCCCTGAAGGCAACGGACATGGTACCGGTATTAATTATAAAGAGCGCAGGCAGAATAACAGAAAGAGGTAAACTCGAATAGGCCGCGAATTTAAACGCGAATAGACCGCGAATGAAGGCGAATAAGTGCTAACTAAGCGGAAAAATAGCAGAAAGTTTTTTAAAATAATAAAGAGCCGTTCCACTGGAGCGGCTTTTTTTTATTCGCGGATATTGGCGTCACAATTGGCATTAATTCGTCTTACATTAGCGTTCATTAGTGTGTATATTATGACCATAGAACAACTATACCAGCTATATCTTCAATATCCATCCGTTGAAACAGATACCCGGAAGTTAAAAAAAGGAGATATTTTTTTTGCATTGAAAGGACCCAGTTTCAACGGCAATGCATTCGCACAAAAAGCGCTGGAGGCGGGTGCCGCTTACGCGGTGGTGGATGAGGTTGCCTTTGCAGTAAACGAGAAAATAATTTTGGTAGAAGATGCCTTAACTACCCTGCAGGCTTTGGCTAAACATCATCGTGAGCAGTTTGATATTCCATTTATAGCTATCACGGGCAGCAATGGAAAAACCACTACCAAGGAATTGGTGAATGCGGTATTGTCTACCAGCTATATCACTTATACCACCGAGGGAAACCTGAACAACCATATTGGTGTACCGCTTACCATTCTGAAAATAAAAAAGGATGCAGCAATGGCGGTGATAGAAATGGGTGCCAACCACCAGCAGGAAATTGCCGGCTATTGTGATTACACAAAACCCACACATGGCATCATCACCAACGCCGGTAAGGCACACCTGGAAGGATTTGGCGGGGAAGAGGGTGTTAAGAAAGGCAAGGGCGAACTGTATGACTATTTAAGAAAAACCAATGGAACTGCTTTTGTAATGTGGGATTATGATTACCTGCGGCAAATGAGCGAAGGCATTCAAAATATTTTTACGTATGGAACGATCTATGCGGATCTTACCGGTGAAGCGGTAAAAACCGGTTCCTTTTTACAGGTACTGTTTACCAGGGGTCTTCATGAAACGGTTCAATCGCAACTGGTGGGCGATTACAACCTGCCAAACGTTTTGTGTGCTGCCGCAACAGGCATGTATTTCAAAGTGCAACCTGCAAAAATAAAAGCTGCATTGGAAAATTATGCGCCTTCCAACAGTCGCTCTCAATTACTGCAAAAAAATGGCAATACCATTATACTCGATGCATACAACGCAAACCCTTCCAGCATGAAGGCGGCCATTGAAAATTTTGCGCAGATGCCGGCCTCAAATAAGATATTAATGCTTGGTGGTATGGCAGAACTGGGGAATGAGAGCATTACCGAACACAAAAAAATCATCGATCTCATAAAACAGCATTCCTGGAAAGAAGTGGTTTTAACGGGGGGCGACTTTATGAAGATTGATCATCCTTATATCCGTTTTGAGAATGCACAGGACGCCGCCACATGGTTCAGGCAACAAGGTTTGCAGCAGGCCACCATTCTTATCAAAGGATCACGCAGCATGCAAATGGAAAAGGTGCTGCAGGAGCCCTAAATTGTTTTCTTATAGTACCAACACGTACCTTTGCAGATTAAACCAAGCGCATGGCAGACACAGAGAAGAGGCCCGGCTATTTACCGGCAGTATTAAGTAATAAATGCCCGCGTTGCAGGGAAGGATTTATCTACAAAGAAAAAAGTTCCTATAAGCTTCAATCGGTTGTAAAAATGGTGGACAAATGCCCGGTTTGCGGGCAGCCTACCGAAATAGAAGTGGGTTTTTATTATGGTACCGGTTATGTTAGCTACGCATTGTCTGTGGCGCTTTGCGTTGCCTCCTGTATAGGCTGGTGGCTAACCATCGGATTTTCGTTTGAAGATGACCGTTTTCTGACTTGGTTAATATGCAACGCCATTTTCCTGGTGGCGATACAGCCACCCCTGATGCGTCTTTCGCGTACCTTGTGGCTATCGTGGTTTGTAAAATATGACCCGGACTGGAAACTGCATAAGCCGGACGATCACCTGGATCGCATTGTTCCCGAACAAATGGGCAATTGGTAAGCTATTTTGATTTCGATATTGGGTATTCTTAATTCGATATTCGTTATTAAGTTCTCAAAATATTGAATATTGAACAAGGAATGAAGAATAATGAATTTGTGGTAGCAATTTAAAAAGTAAGAATGAGGCCCGTACTTATTAAACACAGGCCTCGTTCTTATTTGATCCCGCATAGCGGTCCGCTTATTTTTTTATAATGGCCACTGTATTGGGATTAATACCAGGTGTTACAGAAAAGGAGAATTTCTTTTTGCCGGTTTTATCGAAGCAGAATACCTGTCCTGAAGACGTGTAGTCTACTGCATCGGTAACATATACATCGCCATTTGCAGCGTCCACATTAAGTCCATAGGGCAGTTTCACTGAAGTTCCATCAGTTATAAAATTAGAACTGCTTTGTTTAAAATCGGTAGTACTCAGCGTGCGTATATTGGGCGAACCAAAATAGCCACCCGTTACATACAATAATCCATTATAAAATTTTATTTTGCCAATGGCAGTGTCTGCAGATTTTACAATTGCACCCGTGCTGGTATTTACTTTCACCAGTTTGGGAAGAATTGAAACATAATCCCCGGTACAGGCCACGTAAATATTTCCCGCATCATCTGCAGTAATGCTGCCGGGGTTAATGCCTACCGTCAATTTCTTTGCTTCAGTATAGCTAGTAAGATCAATTACCGACACTGTTGAGTCAAACTTCGGGCTTAATCCGCCTGAATTGGCAACATACAGTTTATCACCAGAAACTACTATTTGTTCAGGGTTGAGGCCCACAGGTATAAACTTATCAACGGTGAGAGAGGCTGTATCGATTACCGCTACCGTACCATCGTACGAAGAAACAAGCACCTTGTTTTTGTATGCTGCTGCAAAGCGCGGCTCACGTGCTGCTCCGGCCGTAGTTTTGAAATCAATCTTTGCAATATTTTTAGCTGTATAGGCCTCGGCTACTTCTACATAGCTTGATACATTCATCACTATATAAATCTTTCCGCCATAAATCAGGATATCGTTGCCGGTATCACCCAGTTTACTGTTATTCGCATTGAAGAAAAAATCCGTAGTAGCTGTACTGTTCGCAAAGTTATAATAGCTAAGTGTTGTATTGTTGCCGCCGAATGTCCCCTCGCTTAATACGTATAAACCGGTGGTTGCCTTTGAGCCGGGCGTTACCGGCGTATCGTCTTTTTTGCACGATGCCATAATAACTACGATACTGTACAAAACAAATTTGATCTTTTTCATGATTGTATTTATAAATTATTAATTAACAGGCTTATTCTAAATGAGCGTCCGGGCATGGGATAATACCTGATAATATCGAAACGCTCGCCGGTGATATTGTTCAGTTCTGCTTTGACGGACGCGTGGAAATTATGTACCGGAATTGTTCTTGAAATGTACAGGTCACCGGTAACCCATCCATCCAACTGGTTATATGGATTATTATCACCCAATGCATATCGTGTACCTGAAAACAACATACTATACCCTGCTTCCCATTTCTGATAGTTCACTGATATCAAACCCGAACCGGAATGATCAGGCGTATAAGGGATTCGTGCATGATAAGAGGAACTGGATTTATCCGTGATATCCTGTGCCTGTTGCCAGGTATAGGCTAAGCGCGTAAACCAACCGGCAACCGCTGAAAAGCTACCCCGTGCCTCTGCATTCAGGTCAATCCCTTTTATGCTAACCTTGCCCAGGTTAAGCATGGTCCAGACAAAAAGATTCTGGCCAGGCACTGCCACAATTTTGTCGTTTATTTTATTGTAATAAACATCTGCGCTGATACCAATGCGTTTGAACGCCGTTGTAAACTGTTCAGACCAGGTGATGCCAATATTGTATTGTTTTGCATATTCGGGTTTCAATGAATTATTCCCGATAAAATTGTAATAGAGATCATCGAAAGTGGGCATTCTGAAACTGGCTTTGTAAAATGCCCGGAACATAAGCGGACTGCCGCTAACGGGAACAAGACTCAATGCAATAGCGGGGGTAAACTTGTTTTTGTTTCCCGCATTTGCGCTGATGGCGGTTTGATCATTAATACCGGTGTACAATAATGAAGCATTGATGTGGAGGTGTTGATCAGCATATTGCAATCCGAGGTTTTCCCAAAATGCCTGTCGCGAGGGCGATGCAAAGTTTTTAGTATTGGCCGAAGCGCCGCTGAAAGAAATATCTGAAGCAGCGGACACAATAAAACTTTTTAAGAATGTGTGATTGGCGGCTATGCTTGCATAAATTTCCTGCTGGCGATACCGGCTATCGAGCCCACCCTGGTTATTCAAAAAATCAGGATCAATATAACGTGTATAATTATAACTGTATTTGGCTGATACTAGCATTGTTGTTGCCCGGCTTAGCTTTTTCTGATAACGCCCCTGCATAAAAACATCGGTATTCCATAAACGCTGCACAGAACGGTTGTTGAAGAAAATAACGACACCGGGCAAACCGCGTTGTGCAGTGTTAGTCCCGGCTTTTATCTGCAGCACGGCACTGTCATTAAATTGTTTCAGTAAACCCGCTTCTCCCTGTAATGATTTGATATCTGAATTATCACGTTTGGTTTTGCTGGAAAAACTGCCGTTGTCGATATAGAACGGGTAATTACCTTTTGAATAAAGCGCTTCCGCATTGAGGCTGATAACCGTATTCTTTTTTAAGGGTCGGTAGATACCGGCAAAGGGTTGCCACAAGTTAAAAGAGCCGGCCCTGATGCCTGCCTGCCATTGCTGTTGATTGAAATTAATGGCAGAATACGTATTGCTGGCAATTGCCAATATTGCCGCTGAAGCGTTAGCTCTTGCCGGCATCAAAGCATACTGCATACCGCCCTGCTGCAGTTCAAGCGATTGAACAAACGTGCTGGAATACCTGCTGAGATCAATCTGCCCCGTTTGCATATCTGATACAGGAATTCCGTCATACAATATCCCTGTGGCTGAAGCACCCAGACTTCTTACCGAAATGGTTTTTAAACCGCCGGTACCTCCATAGTCTTTAATCAGCGCACCGGAAAAATAACGGGCTGCATCCCCAATCGATGGAGCATTTATCTGCTGCAATGCTTCATGATTTAAAGATTGAACAGGTGTGGGGCTGATAAAATTATTGCTGTTCTTTACTGCACTAATATGTACTGCTTTTAATATTTTGGCCGAATCTCTGGCTTGCGCGAAGCTTTGGCCTGCAAAACAAATCAGCAGCAGAACAGCACACAGCATAGTATTCAGCAAAGCTGTGTAAGCGGGGAGAACGCGGTATTGCGGTATTGCGGCCTGGTCCATTTATTGCTGACGGCTTTATAATACGTTGATAAGAACGAATAAACGCCTTCGCTTTATTTTGAAAACAGCCTTGAAAACAAATGAATATACGGCTTGCAGCCACATTTGGTCTCATAGCTTTTTTCCGCGAAAGCTGTGATCGATGATTGTTACGGCAGGTCTTCTGACTCAAAGCCCAATTTATCGCCTTCCCATTACGCCCATAGCGCATCAGTGGCTCGTAGAATAAATTGTTTCACATTGCGTGAGGCTTTTTACAGCTGCGGAACAGTTCCGGATTTACACCGGATTCCCTTTTAATTCCGGCGATCCTTATCGCCGGAAACCATTAACGCAGCAAATATAGTATAAATCAGTGTTTGGGATAACAGAAGTATTATCCGGATGAAGGATACTCTAGAAGTTGTCTGTAGAGAACGGGACGCTGAATACATCGGCTAATTCACGTACCAGTCTTGCTGCATAATGGCCGCCAGGGTCAAGGTCCGGATCAAGTATGGTAATATCCATTCCTGCCACATGACCGCTCTTCAGCAATAAGCCCAGTATTGTTTTTAATTCCTGGTAGTTAAGGCCGCCTGGCTGCCTTGAATCTACACAGGGCATCAATGTATCATCCAGTACATCCACATCCAGATGGATCCAGCAACCGGCACAGCTGTTTTCGCGCAATAGTTGTATAAAGTTGCCAGCAATTGTTTCCGCACCCACTGTATGAATGGCAGCGAGATCATAGTACCCGATGCCCGACTCTTTTATTTGCTGAACATAAGCTTTCTCATAATACCGGTTTCCAACAGCAAACACATCTCCTTTGTTAAAATAAGGTTTTAGCCCGTCCATATCCGTTAGCTTCTCATGACCACTACCCGTTACCATGGCCAGGTCCATGCCTGCAACTGCTTTTGTTTGCGAGAATTCGGTAGTTACGTAATCCGTATGACCATCCAAAAAAAACAAGGCATATCGTCCTGGAGATTTTAACGCATGGGCACAGCCCAGCAGTATGCTGCAATCGCCGCCGATTACCAGGGAAAAATTACTGCTGTCGAGAGAAGATTTAACAACCGCTGATAAGCTTTTGGAATATTCAATAATTTGATCTGCATTCAAAACCCCGGTTTGAGGATCCAATTCCATACTATATGCAGGCGATTCTATCGTAATTATATTATCCGGATGAACCGCTTTGTACAGACCATGTTGTTGTAACCAGGCCGGCAACTTATTGACGCCGGGCGGACGATCCGCTGTAAGTTGTTTCAACCCGAGATTGAACGGAGCATTGATAACTACCAGCTTTTTCATCATTAAAAATAAAATAATCGGGAATTTAGTTTATTGCATGCTCAATATCGCAGACTTATTTTATCGATATACCAAATACCTGCTGCAGGGCTTTTTTTGCCGCGTGGTAACCGCACATCCCGTGCACACCACCACCCGGTGGTGTAGACGAAGAACAGATATAAATTCCTTTGGCAGATGTTGTGTACGGCGAGCGACGCAATACCGGTCTTGTAAACAATTGCCTGATATCGATTATACCGCCATTGATGTCTCCGCCTATGTAATTGGTATTGTAGGCTTCTATTTCTGCCGTGTTCATGGTATGCCTTGCCAGTATTCTTTCGCGGAAACCCGGTGCAAACCGTTCTACCTGCATTTCAATAGCATAGGTCATATCTTTTGTTGAGCCATTCGGCGTATGGCAATAGGCCCATGCAGTGTGTTTACCTTCCGGCGCACGCGAATCATCAAACAAGCTTGGCTGGGCCAGCAATACAAACGGCTTTTCCGGATACCCTCCCTCCGATGTTAATTGCTCATTTGTTGCAATCTCCTCCAGTGTATTACCAATATGTATGGTTCCGGCCTGCCGGCATGCCTGCGCAGTAAAAGGAATCGGCGCATCCAATGCCCAATCTATCGTAAACACCCCCATGCCATACCGGTATCGTTCCAATTGCCATTTGTAGAAAGACGAAAAGCGGTGACCTGCGATTTGTAGCAACTGTGCAGGCGTTATGTCAAACAACAGCGCCCGTGATGAGGGCAATTGATCAAGCGACCGCACATAAAAATTTGTTTCGATTTTTCCGCCCAGGGAAACAAACAAAGCCGTCAGCGCATTTCCAATAGCAGCAGAACCGCCCCTGGGCATCGGCCATCCCCGTACATGAGCAGCCGTCATTAATACCAATGCGATGGCGGAGCTGGCCGTATTACTCAACGGCTGCATGGCATGGGCTGCCATTCCTGCAAACAACCCTTTTGCTTTTTCTGTTTGAAACTTTTTTGCCAGCCAGGTACCGGGTTGCAAAGCATGTACACCAAAACGCGCCATTAACCAGGGATGCCTTGGAAAATGCAGCGGGCTGAAGATATCGGGCGCAATTTTTGGCCAATCGGCTACCAGGCGCTGCAGCAGTTGAATATAGGCCTGTTGATCTGTCCCGAGCAATAACGCAGTTTCGGCAACATCTTGCTTAAGCACTGCTGCATCACCGTTATCAAATGGATGAGCGGCTGCTATCGGTGGATAGATGTATTCAAGTCCATGCTGCTGCAACGGTAATCGTGAAAAGAATGGAGATAAAGCTGCCAGCGGGTGAACAGCAGAACAGATATCATGCGTAAACCCGGGCAAGGTCAAAGCTGCAGATCGCATACCACCGCCAATAGTATCTTTAGCTTCCAGCAGCAAAACAGACAGGCCTTGCTGTTGCATCGCAATAGCTGCAGACAGTCCGTTCGGACCGGATCCCACTACTATCGCATCATAATCGCGCTTTTCCGGCATGTATGCAATTTCAGCACGAAGGTATGAAACATATTTGCGCGAGACCTGCTTGCCATCCGCCTGGTATCATGTTATCAATTTGAATAAATAAATTTTTCGCTGATAATCTGGCCGTCCTTCCATTCCTGCACCGAAACCTGTGTGTAGTTGCGTTCACCCCATTCTTTGTGCGCATAGTCATAACTCCATATTACAAACGAGATATCATCACCGATACCGGTTCCTTTTATTTGTGCGTTTCTAAAAGAAACAATATTTGCAAGGAACTCCTGCTCCCGCTGGCGATTAGCCGCTTTGGAAATGGTTGGTTCCATTTCATTTTCCTGCATGGAAACATTTTCATGATAATATTTTTCGAAGGCATCCATCATTCTGCCTTCCAATACCATCTGATTTAAATCGTTCAGGCTGGTCTCAATTGCTGTGCGTGTCATTTTTATAAGATTTATGTATGCAAATTTCGAACAGCCGCTTCTATGGAGCAATCGTCCCGGATAACTTATTATATTAACCTATGGTAATTTGTGAAGCAGGTAACCAACGACATCTCTGATCCAAGATCAATGGCATCATTGCAGTGGTACACAATAAACGATCATTTCTTTTTCTGCTGTTGCCGGTTCCTGATCCGGCTAAGGCTTTGTGGCGTAATACCCAGAAAAGAGGCTACCTGGTGATTGGCGATGCGTTGCTCAATATCAGGGTAGAGTAACATAAATTCCTGGTATCGCTGCAACGCGGTTCGGGATAAGTTGGATGATATCCTGTTCATTGCCGACAAATAGGCATTTTGTATTAATATCCTGAAATAACGTTCGGTTTTAGGAACCCCGCGGTACAATTCTTCTAACCCTGTTTTTGATATTTGTAATAGTTCCGTTTCTTCCAGGCAATCTATGTTTTGTTGCGAAGGCTGGTCTGATAAAAAACTCCTTAAATCGCCCACCCACCAGTTCTGCATTCCAAACTGCAGGATATGTTCCTGGCCTTTTTCATCTAACCGGTAGGTACGTGTACAGCCGCTCAGGATAAAGCTTTCGTGACGGCACACATCACCCTCCTGCAAAATGTACTGGTGTTTTCGATATTTTTTGTACCTGAAGAAGCCACCTGCAACACTTTCTTCTTCCGGCGTTAGCGAGATGAATTTCCGGAAATGTATGTACAACAGTTCAAGGATAGAACAGCATTCGGACGTCTGCAGCAAATTAATAAAAAGGTTATTCCCGGCAATTTTAAACATAAAAATACCGCTTGTACGCAAGCGGTATGCCGCCGGGATAAAAAGTTTCCCTGTAAGATTAGTCGTGAGTACCTGCATATCGCAGTTATCAGGCTTTCTGCAATACTGCCTTTAAATGGTTTTGAAAATCCGCCGCTTCCTTCGTACTCATGTTCAGTTCGTATACAAGATAGTTGTCCTGGAACCGCAGGATTCTTTGTGAACGGATGGTTTTTGGATCGTTGCTGATAAGTTTTGCGTTGAATATGAATTGATCGTTTTCATGCGCGGCCAGTTCATAGGTTTCTGCGCGGCCACCGGCTTGTGCACTCACCAATAAAACACCCTCCTCCTTTAACAGTATAAAGCCGGTATCCCAAAAAACTGTTTTTCCGTTATTCTCCGATTGGTTTTTGTACCATGTCTTTTGTACAAAGTGAATGGCGTCTTTATCTGCATCGGCTTCGAACTTCCATGATTCTGTGTAGGCGGTCGGCTGAATGGTTGGAAACTGTGCAAAGCCCTCTCCCTTCCATACGCCAGGCAATAATGTCTGCAATAATTTAAACTTGTCTTTCATACAAGGCTTTTTTACATTGATTGTTTAAAAATGATGGCTTGCCGTGTCACGCCGCAAAACGGGATATTCACAGCGCAAAATTAATACCGGAACCGTTATCGATATTTGTTGCAATTTTATAAAAACATTTCTTCATGCAAATTGATTATCGCGTCGGCACTATCCCTTCAGCAACACAAATAATAAATGTTTATACCAATGCGGGCCTTAGCCGGCCAACAGATCCTGAACGGATAAAGAAAATGTACGACAATTCCAACCTTGTTATCACCGCCTGGGATGATGAAACACTGATTGGGGTTTGCCGGGCCATGACCGATTATGGCTGGTCGTGCTACCTGCCCGATTTGGCCATCGACAATCGTTATCAGCATCGCGGTATCGGAGCCAGGTTGATTGAATTGACGAGGGAAGCAATTGGCGAAGAAGTAATGCTGGTATTGCTCGCTGTACCAGACGCGGCTGCCTATTATCCGCGCCTCGGATTTGCCAAATGGGAACATTCATTTATTATACAACGGAAAAAATAGGCTCGCACTTATTTTGGTTTAACCCCTGTTTATCCTGCAGATATAGCAACAGGCTTCAGCATTGCGTGCGTGCAGGTAAGCAATTTCAGGATGACCGTTAAATATTGTTATAATTAACTCATCCACATCATTGTCTCCCACCAGTTGTGTAAACACCATTTGCTGATTCTTGTTATAACCGATAAGCGAAAGCGGAAAGGATTTCTTATTTGCCTTTATTTCCGGGGGAAACCGGTGCAGGTCCGCATAAGGTTCAACGGCTTCACTTGCAATAAACACCGGCCCCGGCTGATTAAACGCATTATCGATTTCAAAAGGACTGTGACTGAACAGCAATCGTTTATCCTTTCCTGGCACAAATGGCTTCAACGATACCCGGCAGGGTCCGCGCCCGGTGGCGATGCTTTCTATTACATCGTGACCATAATCGTCTTTGCGCGTTTGTCTTATTTTTTCTGCATATTCTCTTTGTAGTGGTACAATCGTAAACCGGTTCATGATAATATTATTTATACCGGTAAAATTGGTATAATCATAAACTGTTTACAACCCGTTTGTTGCTGAAATTATCAGGCCGGCTGCTGGTTGCCGCGCATCTTTGTATGAAATCTTTGTTCATAGACAAGTCCGATAGGAACGGCCTGTTCACCCAGATAAATAAATTTATTAATTACATGAGTTATTTTATTCAGCGATACAATATAAGATCGGTGCACCCGCATAAAAACTTTTGACGGTAACCTATCTTCCAGCACCTTAAGCGTAGTACGGCTCATAATAGTCTTTTGACCAACCAGGTGTGCCCTTATATAATCATTCAATCCTTCTATATATAGAATTTGTTCAATCGGAATTTTAACGAGTGCATAGTTCACCCTTAGGGTGATAGCGTCTTCCCCGGCTGTTTGCCGATCTGCCGTTGTGCAACGAATGCCTGCCCTGTTGATGGTCTCGGCAAACCGTTCAAAACTGAATGGCTTTAACAGGTAATCCAGCACATTTAAATTAAAACCCTCTGCAGCATATTCGCTATAGGCCGTGGTAAAAACAATCATGGTACAGGGCCCGATTTTCTTTCGCAGTGTTAAACCTGAAACAGTGGGCATATTAATATCCAGGAAAAATAAATCGACACGGTGATCGCTTATATACCGTATTGCTTCCTCAGGTCTCGTAAATACGGCCAGGCTTTCTACCTGTTTTGTATCAGCACAAAATTTTTTTATAATCTCCAGCGCGTGCGGTTCATCATCCAATGCAGCCACTCTCATTTATTGCAGGTTTATTGAAAGCTTTACCGAATAGATACTCTCATTGTCCAGTATTTCAAGATGATGCTGGCAGGGATACAACAATTGTAACCGTTGCCGGGCATTTTCAATACCCATCCCGCTACCCGCAGCTTTAATAGTAGGCCTAACTTTATTATTAATTACCTGAAGCACCAGTCTGCTGCCACTTAATGAAAGATCAATTCGAATGGCAGAATCTTCGGCGGGATTTACCCCATGCTTGAACGCATTCTCTATAAAAGTCATGGCCAGTAAGGGAGCAACCTGGAGCGGACCATGATAATCCGGAATGGAGCAATTCACAGAAACAGTATCACCCAGTTTTCCCTGCTGCAATGCCACATAATTTTTAATATAGTCGATTTCTTTAACCAGCGCAACCGAATCCGCATTCGCATCTTTCAGCAGGTAGCGCATAAAGCCGGATAATTGTACAATAGCGCCCGGTGCTTCCCTGGATTGTTCAATAGCCAGGAAATAAATCCAGTTCAGTGAATTAAATAGAAAATGTGGATTGATTTGGGCATTCAACAGCTTTGTCTTTACTTTTTCCAATTCGGCTTCTGTTTTCGTCATGCCCTCTTGCTGGCAAAGCACTACAGACAACAATGTGCTGATAATAAACAAGACAATAACATAAGGAGGGCCCGCAAAAAAGGACCCGCCTTCACCGGCATAGTATTGGGAAGCGACTATCAATGTTAACACCGATGCTACCGATAAAATGTACCTGATAAATTTCCGCTTCAAATACCAGCGCGGCAAAAGAATATAAAAATTGATATAAAAAAAAGTTACAATTGTTATAAAGGTTAACATATTGACTGTATTGAATACCTGCGGCCTGTCCGTGCTCCAGTCGTTAACAGGAGCCATGTTTAACAAAAAAGGCAGGAGATACAGGAATATCCACACAATGGCATGCAACGCGTATTTTAATAATCTGGCATCGTTTACAACAACCATTTTTTTCCACCGGAGACCATTGTACTTCAGTTCGCTAAACCTGTTACGGTTGGGTACTGCCGGTAACGAAAGGGCATGCCAGCCAGTTGAATTGGTCATATTATTTATCATTGGTGAAGTAAAGTTTGAACCATAAACCATTCATTTTTAAAATGGCTCCGGGGTAGACACCCCGGAGCACACTAACTGAAAACACCTTACCTACGTTTGTATGATGACAGCGATGAATGCTGTAACCTCTTTATTGACCACTCGCAGAAACTGGGAAGTCAGTAACATACCAGCTTTTTTGCCGGAACCCGGATTCCTCTTTCAAACAGATGCGCGGGGCAGACCCCAAGTTGGGTTAACAAGTAAAAAAAGCAAAAAAAAATAGCTGAACACCACCCAACCATCGTGGATCATTATGCATCTTTGACAGGCAATAAAAGCTTTATATTATATACAGGCAAACCATTGCTAAATGTCTGCGAGGGGATCGCTCATCCCAGAATGCACTTTACCATGCCCTGGCAGAAAAGATGTATGTTGTCTGCCTGCGCTTTTGCCGGTCAAGGCATGAAGCGGAAGAAATTCTCCAGGAAGGTTTTATTAAAATGTTTGCCGCGCTTCACCAATACCGCGATACCGGTTCATTTGAAGGATGGGTAAGAAAGATAATGGTGAATACTGCACTGCAACGGTACAGATCACAATCAGCCATGCATGCTGTGGTTTCGCTTGACCTGGCGCCGCTGGATCATCTGCAGGAAAAAGAAGATATCGTCTCAAGCCTCAATGCAAAGGAATTGCTGGCGCTGGTACAGGAATTACCGGCGGCCTACCGAATGGTATTCAACCTGTATGTTTTTGAGGGTTATCAACACAAAGAAATTGCAGACCTGCTGGATATTTCTGAGGGAACTTCCAAATCAAACCTGCACGATGCCAGGCGCTGGCTGAAAGAAAAAATCAGTCGCGAAACCAACGCCGAAAAAGTAAAAACCTTTTACTTATGATTAAAAATTTACATGATATTGATAAAATTTTTAAGGACGGTCTCGAAGATCATGGGGAGCCTGTTCCGTCTTCGGTATGGGAATCATTAAACAATGACCTGGATAAAAAGCAGGCTGCCCATTACAGGGAAAAATATTTCAGGCTCAAAAAGCTGGCTGTCTTTTTGTTATTGCTGGTTGCTTTCAGTGGCATTTACCTGGTTTACTTTTATCCCTTCATTAAAAAAGACAATTCTATTGCAGCTAAAAAGAGCAACCAGCTAATAAATGCAAAGGATCAGACAGCTTCTGCAAACAAAAATACCCGTACAGCAAACAACCAGCCAACACAACCGGCCGGAACAGCCAGCCCGCAAATAGTTGATGGGCCTGGTATAAAAAAAGAGACCGTACAACCAGCAGCCAACGGAACAATAATAACAGATCCAAATCACGCCAACAGCGATGCCCCGAAAATCACTGTTGAAAAAACAACCAGCTCTTATCAAAAACTTGCAAATACAGTTGTCACAGAAAAAAATATCGCTTCAGCAGTTAATCATCCGTCAATCGAATTGAATAATGCGCCACAAAAATTGCGGGTTAAAAAAGGATCGCTTAAGTGTATAGCAAGAGAAACCAATGAAACTGTAAACGGGCAGCATAAATACATAATCCAACAGCAGCCATTAACAAAAAATAATTCTGCCGGGGCTGCAATAGAAAATATTTCCTCCATTAATGCTTTCGAAAGCAGGACTGCGGCGGCTGAATCCAGGTTATTGGAGCCGTTTGTACCGCCCATCCTATCAGCAGACGTGCCTTCGCCTGGTCCGCGTACATCCGCACATGGCATACCTCTAAGCGATAGTGTTACCAAAAATGTGCAGGGGCAGATTGCAAAATTGCGCGCTAAAAACAATGCAATGTCTGTTCATCGTTTTTCATTAACGGCTTTCGGTGCCCCGAACCATAGCTTTACAAGACTGGAGAACGATTGGCGGTTTTCAGGCCCTGGTCGTGATAAAAACGAAGCCCTGCATTCCGAACAGCAGGGTCGTTCTTTCAGCGCCGGACTGTTATTGAATTATGGATTATCCAGGCATTGGGTCATACAATCGGGTATGGTGTTTTCTTCCACTACCACCAATATTGCTCCCAAGACCATCTATGCCAGGCAAGATAATTATGGTCAGCCACGATATGAATTGAATTGCTCTTCGGGTTATGCTTTTTTTACAGCAAAGGCGGGTAGCCAGCCGGCTGTTGGTGACAGTATCAAAATTATAGGATCCAGCTTTACCATTAGTTATATCGGAGTTCCGGTTGCTGTTACCTACGTTTTAAAAACCGGAAAATTTCTTATCAAGCCTGGCATTGGTTTCTCGCTTAATTTTTTAACTGGTAATCATTCGGCCACGGATTTTATTCCCGACAACCGGAAAGAAAGCACCGCAATCAGCGGGTTAAAAAGTAGTTATCTTGATGCCTCCCTCGGCATTGGAATTGAATATATGTTCAGCAGAAGAATCGCAGTGGGCATAAGACCACTGGCGAGATGGGCGCTAACCTCTATCAACAAGGATACGCCGGTAAAAGCTTACCAGAATTTTACAAGCCTGGAAGCAGGATTGAGAATAAATTTATAAGTGGCAGCAGCATACCTGACCCTGTTATGAGTGACCAGCCGATTGCCGAATTAAATTATTTGTTCACTCACTTATCCATTTATTGGAAGCCATCCAGTTAAAACAACGATCCAGCCAATTATCAGCAATGGTCTTATTGTTTAATCCGAAACCATGCCCGCCGGTTGGATAAATATGTAATTCTGCTTTTATGCCATTTGCTATCAATGCCTCGTAATAGCAGATGCTGTTACCGACCGGTACTACTTTATCGTCGCCGCTATGTATGATAAACGCAGGCGGCGTATTGGGGCTCACCTGTTTTTCACCTGAATACAGCTCAGCCTTTTTTAAAGAATCAGCACCCAGTAAAGCCTTTCGGGAACCCTTGTGCGCAAGGCTATCAGAAAAGCTGATGACGGGATATACCAGTATCGAAAAATCGGGCCGGAGACTGATGCCCTCAGCATTGTCCAGTACTTTATCATTAAAATGTGTAGAGGCCGTTGATGCTACATGCCCGCCCGCAGAAAACCCCATGATACCAATCTTTGAAGGATCAATATGCCATTCGCCTGCGTGTTGCCGCAAGAGTTTGATAGCCTGCTGTGCATCCTGCAAAGGCCCGATTGATTTATCTTTCATAATCTTATCATTTGGCAGACGGTATTTCAATACAAAAGCCGCTATACCTTTTTTGACGAAGGCTTCCGCCACATCTGTTCCTTCCTGGTTCATAACAAGATAGGAATAGCCGCCACCCGGGCAAATAATTACAGCAGTGCCATTGGCTTTATCCGGTGACGGGAAAAATGCCGTGAGCGTTGGCCGGGTTACGCGACTGGTGCGTGTCCGACCTTTGGCAGTATCCGATTTTTCTATAATGGTTGTATCTGCAATGGCATTGGGTACTTTATCATACAGGGGTAACACCTGTTGCGCTATGCAATGACCGGCATAAAAAAATAAGCCGATGACTAATATCGTTTTGTCTATCATATTTAATCAGTCGTGTTAATATCCTCTATACTTATTTCCTGGTAAACAATTCCTTCATACGCCTTTTGTAATCCTGCTTCATAAAAACAACCGATGTTTCCATTGGGCAATACTGTGAGGCATGAATAGGCCGAAGGCCCGGCATACAACAATTTCTTTGCTGCCCATCGTTTGCCATCGTTGTAACTAACGCGGATGGTCATTTGCGTTCTGGAGCTGGTACTGGCCGGATTGCAAAATAACAAAGCTTCTTTCTTACCCGGGTATCTATACTGCAACAGGTTTCCTTCGCATACAGGCTCGATTAGTGTGGTATCGGCTTTTATATCCGACCAGTTGATCCCGCCGTCTTTACTAATGGCGACCTGCCTTGTTCTTTTTTTACTGGCATTGCGCATGTTCATCATCAGCCGGCCTTTCGACAATTCTGCGATGGTTGATTCATTTACACTATCCTGTTTGGTAACATTACCGCCATTCCAGTGAATGCCTCCATCATCTGAATAAATTGCCTGGCAATAGTTTTGTCTTGTATCACCCGTAATATGATTGGTAGACACTACCAGTCTACCCTTGTGTTTTCCCCTGCTGATTTGCAATCCCCTTCCCGGGCCTGTGGCATACCAGGTCCAGTTGCTGTCTTTTACATCCGCTGTGATATCCGTTGCACCTGACCAATGCAGACCATCATCATCAGAACTTAGTATAAAAATCCTCCTCGTGTCTTTACTGGTTTTATTGATAATATCTTTTTCATGATCCGTTCCCAGGTTCCAGGTTGTCAGCAAAATAATTTTCCCGGTATTTTGATCAACAACCGGTGCCGGATTGCCACAGGTATTGGTGCTATCGCTCCAAACCATTTGCAATGCACTCCAGGTTTTACCGTCATCAGATGACCGCTTTACTACCAAATCAATATCGCCTGCATCGCCACAATTATTTCTTCTTGCTTCTGCAAAAGCCAGCACCGCTCCTTTTGTTGTGGTAATGATAGACGGTATACGAAAGCAGGAGTATCCCTCTTCACCGGCCTTGTACAGGTAGTTAAGATCCTGCGCCTCCAACGTTGCTGCAGAAACCAGCATACAAAGCAATAAAATCAGCCTAACCGGTTTTGAGTTCATGCCGGTACTTTTATATATCAGTTTCATAATTATTTACTTTTGGCCGAAGAAAAAAAAGCTGTACTATAAGGGCCAGCAATACCACTGCCGCCAGCATGGCGAAATCCTTACCCAGGTTTCCTTTATCGGTTGATTTGCCCAGGCGATCGGTCACAACGGCGCCGGCAAAAACGCCCATCATATTCATCAAACCATAAGCAGTTGCCCGGTACCTGGCAGCAACAAACTGGCAAAGTATGGGCATATTGTTCGCATCAAACATGCCGAATCCAAAACCAAAACAAAATGCTGCGGCCATTACTGCAAACAAAGAATGACCAAGCGCTATAAACAATAAGGCGGGTATGGTTAAGCCAATGCCAATAGCACTTGTATATACGCGTCCCCTGACATTTTTTTGTATCCATTTATCTGATAAAATGCCTCCGAAAACTACACCCAATAGTGAAGACACCGCAATGGTAATAGTAGACAAAGGACCCGCTGCTGCCATATCAATATGCAGGTTCTCAGCAAACAGGGTAGGCAACCAATTCTTGATACCCCAGCCGGGTAAACTCGGGACCGCAAAATAAAACAGGATGATCCAGAAAAAAATATTACGGAATAAAACAGCCAGTCCCTTAAATAGAGCCGGTCTCTTTTTATCAAATGCTGCTGAAAATGTTCCGGACTGCCCTGCCCTGCTTTTCTCTTTTAAGAAAAATATCAATACCAGTGAATAAAGAATACCGATAATGCCAAAAGAATGAAAAGCACGCTGCCAGGAGAAAGCCTGTGCAATGGTAGCACCAAAGCCACCGAGCGCCTGGCCCATGTACAAACCCGTCATATTAATACCTACTGCCAGCGAACGGGTTTTGTCGGGATGATAATCTGCTATCAATGAAAGCCCGGCTGGAATATACAAGGCCTCACTGATACCCATAACCGCTCTCAACCAGTACAATTGGTTAAAGCTGGTAGCGTATCCCACCAAAAAGGTGACCGCTGACCAGACAAACAAACTTCCCACTATCAGCCATTTCCGGTTGAAGCGATCTGCTATCATACCCGATACCGGGCTCATGAATCCATATATCCACAAAAAAATAGCCATCAGGTAACCAAAATTGGTGGCCGATTGCAATTCGGGAATATCCGTTTGCATGGAAGGTTTCATAGTAGACAGCATTTGCCGGTCCATGTAATTCAACAGTGCTACCATCCATAACAGGGCAACTACTATCCAGGGATATCTTTTTGTAGCCGTCATGGAAAATGATTGATGCTTGCCGCTGTGATGAGTGGTGTGCGAACGCCTGCCCTGATTTCGCCACCGGGAATAAAGACTGTGTCCTTCCAGGTAATTGCCACAGTGGTTACCTGCGTGGGATAATCCATTTCGCCGGAAACAACCCACTCGTCTGTCTGCGCATTGTATAACAATATGGTTTTGCTAAAACCAGGATGGGCAGCCTGTAATGCATTCTTCTGTTTAATCAATCTTTCTTTTAGCGCTGTGTCCGCTGTGTGGTTGATGGCTTGTGCCAGGGTTTCCGCTTCGTGAAACTGCTTACCTGTATCACCCCCAAACAATAAAATATCGCTAGCGCCATACGCAATACCGGTTCCCGCCATCAAAGGCCATGGAAGTGATTTTTTTTCCGACCATTTATGTTCTTCGATGTCAAACGCATAGAAGCCATTGTACAAATCGCTGATACCATCAGCATTTTTCTTCCTGCCACCAGCCAGACAGATCAATGGTCTTTTCTCTTTGGTTACAGCAACAAGCACCATATGTGAGACCGGCACAGGAAGTGCAGGCAATTCTTTCCAGGCATAAGGACGGTGCTTCAAATTGAGGCAGTAAAAATGATTGGAAACACCGTTTACAGTTTCACCACCAGCCAGGTAAACTATATTATTACAAACAGTCATGGCTGCATTGGTTACTGCAATGGGCAGGTTGGCCAGTTCTTCTGTGATGATCTTCCTATCAGCCTCGTTCCACCTGATTATTCTTACTTTACTACTGATACCTTTTTCGTTTTCGCCACCCGCATACAATACACCAAAGTCTGTGGAACAACAGGCCGCATAGGCAACCGCTTCTTGCAGTTGATGGGTTGTTTCCAGCAATGCCAGTCTATTGTCTTTTATGTGATACACAAACACATCAGCATAATATTTTTTCTTTCCGCCTTCCCAGGGCATGCCGGCTGGGAAATTAGCACCGCCGGCAACCAGCAACACATCATTGCAAATACCTGCCACAGGTCCTGCAAAACCCAGTACATGTTGTTGCCCCGGAGAAGCCGGAAGATGGGCTGCGATTTGCCAACGCAGTGTTATACCGGATTTCTTTTGCGCAAACGTTTCAGCAGGAACAATCATAATAAGAATTAAAATTACAAGCAATGATTTCATGATGAAATGTCTCCGTTTCCTGGAGCCAGAAAGGTTGCCGATGGTTAGTAATTAAATAAATTTGTATGGCGCTTCATACAGGTAATATTTGTTATCAGTTACAGGTAGCCCGGTCAATACATTACAAGACCGGCTGCAGCCTGACAGCAGGAACCTTCTCAAAAAAATTCATTTCATTTAACTGGCCGTAAAATTTATCATAATCCGCTGCAGAAAATGCGGGCAATGGCAGGCGACAGGGGCCCATATCAAACCCCAGCATTTTCATGATAGCCTTTTGCGCGGGAATGGGTGGATATTTAAGCAACACCCGGATCATGTCTACCATATAGCTGTGATGCATACGCGCTGATTGCAGGTCTCCCCGTTCGAAAGCTGCGATCGTTTCCAGGTAGAGTGGTGCCGCAAAAGTATAGGTGCTGCCAATGGCCGCCTTGGCACCCACTGCAAGCGCAGGTAATAATAATTCATCCAGCCCATAAAGGATATCATGACGTCCACCGTCAAAATTCAGCAGCGCCTGGTATTCCTGTAGGGTGGTAGCTGTATATTTTATACCAGCCAGGTTGGGAATTCGCGGAGCCGCATATTGCAAAAATTCTATCATATCCATTCCAACACCAGTCAGATGTGGAATATGATAATAATAAAACGGAATATCTTTTGCTGCAGCGGCAATTTCTACCATGCAGTCGCCCAGGTTTTCAACATTGAGCGGCTTAAAATAAAAAGCAGCTACCGAAGAAAATGCATCGGCCCCGATAAGCGCCGCATGATTGGCCAATATTTTTGCCTCTGCTATGCTGCTATGCCCCACATGCACAATGACCATGAGTCTTTTGGCGGATGCTTTTATAAAAGCTTCCGCCACTTTCATCCGCTCGGTAGTAGTCATATTCGGTCCCTCCCCATTACTGCCACAGATGAAAATACCTTTTACACCATCTCTGTATAGTTTATCAACCAGTGAAGGAATAAGATCAAGGTTCAGTGATCCATCTTCATGAAACGGTGTAAACACGGCAGCTATCAAACCTTCAATTTTGTTCATATTCATTTTAAATTTAAATCAAAAAACCGGGCTGCCATTTATTAATACCCCTCTGTTTGTTTTATTAAGTTGTTATTGGCAAGTACAGTGGTATTGATTGGCCAGAATAGTGGCGTGGCTTTTCCAACAAGATTCGGTACATACGTATAAACATTGATGGTGCCGCCTTTATGAAACCTGACCAGGTCGTACCACCGCTTGTTTTCGAAATAAAATTCCCTTCCGCGTTCGTCCAGTATTTCCTTTTCCACCGTTGCTTTGTCGATAGCGCCGCTGTAATCGCCTGTGCCGGCACGGTTTCTTACTTTATTGAGATAGGTAATCGCCATAGCAGTATTATTGATACCTGCGTATGCTTCTGCTTTCATCAAAAAGACGTCTGCCAGGCGGTACATGGGAATATCATTATCCGAGATCCTATCGTCTGAATATTTCGTTCCGGGAAGCTTCGTTATCCATGAAATTTTCGGGCCGTTGGATTGCCTTTCTGTTACCCAGGTAAAGGGAATCCTTTTATCAGTTGAAGTAAACAATGCGCGTGATTTCGGGCTTATCTGGTAAGCGCCCTGCCCGTTCCCGGAAGTATTTGCATAAGGTATACTGTCTATATTCAGCGCTCCCTGCACAATGGTGAAAAATGGTAAGGCATTCAACCCGTAATTAGAACTGCCGCCTGATTCATCGCGCAGGAAAAAGGCCGCCAATATTGCTTCGGGGTTGGTTGATGCGCGAAGTGCAGCCGCGTTCTTAAAATCTGTGTTCAATGTTCTGCCGGTTAGTTCCACTTCGCTGATGGAAGCAATTGCATCATTGAAATCTGCAGCACCTCCATTCAATACTTTGGCACTCCATAGTTTTGCATCTGCTTTTAAAGCCTGCGCAGACCCGTATGCAAAACGATAGAAAGATGGATATGCTGTGGGCAGAAAACCACTCATGGACCGGAAACTGGCGATGGCGGCATCCAGATCTGATTGTATCTGCTTCATAACGTCTGTTGCAGGTGCACGCGGCAACAAGGGTACATTATCATCTGTGATGGCTTCCAGCATGATAGGCGCATCTCCGATAATACGGGTAAGGGAAAAATAAAAATAAGCCCGCAACGCATAGGTTTCGCCGATAATTCTTTTTTTGGCATCAGTGTTTGCAAAATTGAAATCAGTTATTTTTTTCAACAGCAGGTTGCAGTTACCGATGGCTTTATACCAATCGTTGTAATTAATCGCGCCGGTAGTAGGCGAAAGAATC
>Ga0157378_10001265_pt1 | contig 22756 bp, 22 predicted proteins | sample M65metaG_FD_115309 | JGI IMG/M metagenome (GOLD analysis project Ga0157378, IMG submission 115309) | Miscanthus rhizosphere microbial communities from Kellogg Biological Station, Michigan, USA - M6-5 metaG | ecosystem: Host-associated > Plants > Roots > Rhizosphere > Soil | place: USA: Michigan...
AAGCCAATTGAATCTTATCAGCTTTTGTAATTTTTACCAGTTCAAAACTGATATAAGAATTGTTTTGCAAAACCCTGATTTGAGCGTCAATATTACCGGGATAAGATAGATTTATTAATGAAGATTTTTTTTGCCAATTCAGAGACCGCGGATGACGTAAGGAATCGTCAATCTTTATGCTTAATAAATACGCCGGCTCTTCATTGAACAAGTAATTCTTCTGCGCTTTCATATCAGTTAACCCCGTCAATTCACCTTTTTGACCGAGTGAAATTTTGAGTGATGTAGTTTTTAATTCAACTTGCGAATGCGCTTTTACTGTTAATAAAATAAAAGCAAGAAAACCTATACTTCTTATACAATTCGAAAACCTCATCTCACGGAATTTATTATTATGAAGATTCGCGCTCTTTTATCGAACACTATTTACTTTCACTATTGCGGCCGGTCTTATCTCTGTCCCTGGATGCTTAGTAAGATCATCACCAATTTCATTTCGATATCTATCCGCAATGGCCGTGAGTTGCTGAACAATGTCAGGAAATTTTTCCTTGACATCAAGCGTCTCACCTGGGTCAGAGCGCAAATCATACAAGGCTAACTTTACGCTATCGCTTGCGTATTTCCCTGGCCACCCGTCATAACCAATTGCAGAAGTACGTTTGTATGTTTGAGAGATATTCGGGAAGACCAACTTCCACTGACCTTTCCTAATTCCCTTCAAACTGCAACGGTCATAGTAATAAACAAATTCATCGCGCGGATTAGCCCCAGACTGTTGTTTTAAAAGTGAAATAACATCTACTCCGTCAATTTTCTTGACGGGTTGCTTAGCTCCGCAGATATTGACAATAGTAGGAAGCAAGTCCATGCTGGCAACAAGATTATTACAAACCGTTCCACCTTTAATTTGAGCTGGCCATCGAATGATCATCGGCTCTTTCAGTCCCCCGTCCCATGCGGTTCCTTTACCTTCTCTCAAACCACCGGTATTTCCTCCGTGATTGCCGTAAGTGAGCCACGGACCGTTATCGCTTGTGAAAATTATGATGGTATTTTTTGTGAGACCATTTGCATCCAGCGCTTTCATTACTTCTCCAATTGACCAATCAATTTCTTCCATAACATCGCCATACAAACCTGCGCCACTCTTACCCTTAAACTTTGCAGACACTGCTAGCGGTACGTGCGGCATTGAATGCGCGAGATAAAGAAAGAAAGGATTGTTTTTATTTCTCTTAATGAAATCGACGGACTTTTCGGTATACAAGGTTGTAAGTGTTGCGGCGTCATCCAAATTCCTGATTGGCTTTGTAAAATTGTTTCCCTCGATCAGGCGCAATACTGGCCACTTGCCTCTTTGTGTAGATGTATCTAATGGTGTGCCGTCATAGTTCACCGGCCAATAGTCGTGGGAATACGGAAGGCCAACAAATTCATCAAAACCATAATTCATAGGCAGATAAGGAACCTGTTGCCCAAGGTGCCATTTTCCAAACATCGCGGTTTTATATCCTTTTCTTTTCAGAAGTGAAGCGATTGTTTCTTCCTCGGGATTGAGCGCTATTTGGGCGCTGGGACTTAAGGCTCCGCTGATACCAATCCGATTTGGATAACAACCTGTGAGAAGGGCTGAACGAGAAGCGCTACACACTGCTTGTGCAACATAAAAATTTGTGAATCGCATTCCATCTTTTGCAAGATTGTTGATGTTCGGCGTGTGATAAGGAAACCCTCCGTAACATTCCAGATCACCGTAGCCCATATCGTCCATGAAAATGAGTATCACGTTTGGCGATTTTTTGCCTGACACGTTTTGTGCGTAACAGTATTGGCTCCCGAAACATGGCAACACGAGCCAGCCTAAAAAGACCATTTTTCGAAAAAATGAAGAAGCAATTTTCATTTTGCAGTTGTAATTTATTATTATCTGAAGATCCAATAAAGGATAATCATCGTAAAGATCAGGAATCTGGATTTGCGTTCACGCTGGGTGAAGGGAATGATTTGGTATGTAAGGCGGCCGCATTTTATGCAGAACAATTAAGAGGGCAGGATATTGAAGAATTGATGAAGGATTTCGGTGGAATGTTTATTCGGATGTCGAACGAGCAACAATTTCGATGGCTGGGTCAACAAAAAAGCCCCCATTAAGGGGGCTTTTTTATTTATTAAGCATTGATGTTTCCTCTTTTCCACAACGATCGTAGCCAGCGGTTGAAATTCTTGTGATAAAGGGCGTAGATAAGCAGTGGCGTAATTAGGGGTGCCCCTAGCATCAGAACAAATAAACAAAGTTTGAGTGGAACATTTCGCTCATTATTCAACAAGAGATTTCCTGCATATGCCCAATAAAAAACAAAGAGAACGGCAAGCGAAAATCCTACGAAGTCCATAAAGTTGTAAACGAGTTCCATATGATTAGGTTAAGGTGCATTTCAAAATTACACTCCTAAAAGCAGATTACCATTTTGTTTACGGCACTCCAATATGGCTTATTACGCCAGTCCCCACGGAATCGCATACCAGGGGCAATTACCTGTCCAGTCAATAGTGGTGACACAAAGCCCATGTGAGCTCAGGGGTTCACATGATGTATCTACACCGACCACTTTCACGTCTCCGCATCCCCAAAAAGATGCGTAACTATTCATCGCCGCCACCGCGCGCCGATAGGATGCCGAACCTGTACCTCCGAATCCAACGGCGAGCATTCGCGTTTTCCTGTCACAACCGCAATCGTATACAAACCTCAAAGAGCCTTTGTCAAAATAATCTTTAATGTCCCTTCGCAAGAGGATAATGTACAACGCGATGTTCCTGATTTCCCGATCAACATTGTCGAATGACTCGAGTCGCGTGTCATATGTCTGTCCGCGATAATATACATAAACCGCGTCCGCGTCACCTGATGGATCCCTCACTTGTTTCACATATAGGGTGTCACGAGTCTTACACTTGAATGACATCAATAACGAATCGGTCGTGTTGTAATACAGGCTAAAGATTCCTTCGTCCAATAGAGGATCGTAAGACGATACCCTCGCCTGGTATTTCTGCTTGTCGAGAATGTAGAACCGAATCAGCGCTCGCTGCGAAATCGTCATAGGGGTTACGCTGTCCATGACCGATCCGCCCTTGGGGATCACAGATAATTGTTCAGTAACAGCACTTGACTTATCACTAACTTCTTTCTTAGAACAATTGGTCACTGCAATAAAGCCGGCCAACACTACACCCAGTAGCACGAATTTTTGTGTTCTCATATGATTAAGGTTTAGATGACATTTTTGAAATGAATCAAAACGATAATCTTATGGAACAGCAAAGAACTTGTCTCCCCTCCCACTCGCAGTTTCCGTTTTGACCACAAATTCAATCTCACTGATAAACGCTACCCGTTTATGTTACCAACAAGAAACTATTTTCGATCGCACCCCTTTTAGCGGAGTTCGCAGATGCCCCTTGGCATCCGTTGTTTGTCAGTTTATCGGGGAAAAAACACATTTGATAGTGAGTGTTTTCTCTTTTTTCGGCCCCGGCATCAATTCAACTTTATAAAGGTAAAACCACCGGGCATGGCATAACAAATTTCCAGCCCTGTATTTTGAACGCGAAACGTTCAATTTGAACTCAAAAAATTCTAATGGATATTTTATGACGAGAGACGAAAGGGACCAACTACTGGTGAAGCTGGGAAAAAGAATAGGAAAGATAAGACTGCAGCAGGATAAGACGAGAAAAGAAGTTGCGGCTTACTTGAAGATGACGACCTAGAGTTATGGATGTATTGAGAGAGGGACGAGGGAAATTGGAGTCAGTAGGTTAATTGACCTGGCCGAATACTTCCAGGTGACGGTGAGAAAGTTGTTGGATGTGAAGTGAGATCGCTTGACACGGTACGAGGATGGGGGATACAGGATGCCAGATACAGGATACAGGATGCAGCCGACACATGCTTAACTATCATCTCTCATTAGAGATCTGAAGGGCCGCTCGCGTCCTTCGATTTTCACATATCCATAAGAATGAGGAATTCCAATTTGTCGTTGTATACACCCTGAGGCTAACTCTACCCCATCATCACCCTTACACATGCAACCTGCCATCACCGGGTTCCTTGCTGTTGCCTGCAGCCTGACCTATGCCTGTTCTCCAAAGCAATCCAAACCAAAAGACCATAAAACGTATTGTGCATGCGATAGTTTAAACACGGTCGGCGTTAACAACAGCAAAGTGTTCAATTCTATTCCTGAGTTTGACACTTCCACTTTCGACATGACCAAATTTTTCATAGACGATAGCATCAACCGGGTGCTTTGGTATAGAGACATCGAGAATAAAGGTCCTACCAGGTTTACTCCTTTGTGGAACGATTACTATCCTGCGGCATATCATGCTTCAGATTCTGATTTCGGAAAATTTTACCACGACAAAAAAGGAATTGAATTAGCGGTCCAACTTGGTCCAAACATGGATCTGTGGGCTTACCACATTTTCGTTTTCAAAAAAATGGGGTGCTGTTACCTGGTCACGCGGAGCTATTTCAGGCACGCAAGGTTTACATATAAAGCATATGCCATCATTAATGAAGTAATGATGGACAGTCTCTATATTATCCTTTCTAAAATCTATACACTGCCGCTAAGTTCAAAACAAGATTTTCATTATGTCGGATATTTTGTTGATAATCGATTCAGGAAAAGTTTTTATGTCGATTTGGAGAATGTAGTATCGCCTCCAATGGTTCGAAGTAAGCCCAAGCAAGAGGTCCAGGAGTTTTATGATTTTGTAGACAAGGGAATTCCTTGGAAGATGACGTATAGGTTGTGAGGCTATCCGAATTGGCCGTCTATTTTCAAATTCCAATGTGCAAACTCCTCAATAGGAAAGGGTAACTTCTTCAGCGAACTTTTTCTATATTCATTTTATTATATGATTTGAGTATGCACGATTTGGTCGGTCAATGGCTGGGTCATTTTGAATACGGGCCGGAATACGGGGAGGAAAGGATTGGTGAGAAGGTTCAATTCAAAATATTCATTGACACTTTCAATAATAATGAATTCACCGGAAACTGCGTCGAACTGGGAGGCATCGGAGCGAGCGATCAAACTTCACTGGTACGAGGCTTTCTAAAAGATTCGTTCATCAGTTTTACCAAAGCATATCCATCCGCATTTTATGTGGACGCGGGAGGCAATGCAGTTGTGGATCCCTCTAGACCACCACACGTGGTTAACTACAGCGGAAAATACAATTATGAAACTCAAACTTTCTCAGGTGAATGGGATATTAGATTACAAACTGAAGCATCAATCTTCGGAAAGTCGCAGCAGGTTGCGTCAGGTTTTTGGGAGATGAAGAAGGTATCTTGAATTGCTAGTCGCCTTCTGTCCTTCTTCTTTTATAGTTTATCTCCTTTTTGATTAGCTTATTTTGGAAGTATTGAGAAGCCGGGATGGCCCGCTTGTCGCGCATATTCTGAAAATGTATCGCAGCAAAGTGCTATGTTCATATGGAATAATGCTATTTTACAAGATATGAATTCATTTGAGGTCAAGATAACGCGGAAATCTGTTCATTTGTTTGAATGGAAATTTAAAAGTCGAATACTATGAGATTAAAACGATTTGGATTTTTTCTGTTCTTACTGGTTTTATGTAGTTCGGTTGACGCGCAGAAAGCGAAGGCGAAAAAGGAATCGGCAGTTATTGCGACTACGCAGACAGCTAGTAGATGGTCAGTAGAGAAGGCGAGTAGCTGGTATACAGCGCACAAGTGGATCACTGGCGCGAATTATATTCCAAGCACTGCCATCAATCAACTTGAGATGTGGCAGGCAGACAGTTTTGATCCATCTACAATTGACCGTGAGTTAGGCTGGGCCGATAGTATTGGCTTTAATACGATGAGGGTGTTTCTTCACAGTGTTGCATGGAAGCAAGATAGTAGTGGCTTTAAGCAAAGAATAAGTAGATATCTTGATATAGCTGACAGACATCACATCAAAACGATCTTTGTTTTCTTTGACGATTGCTGGAATAAGGTGCCTGTTGCTGGCAAACAACCAGACCCAAAACCGGGCATTCACAATTCAGGCTGGGTTCAAGATCCGGGCGATCCGTATTCAATGGACTCAACAAACTTTCCCACACTTGAACGATACGTAAAAGACATTCTGCAAACATTCGGGCACGACCAGCGCATCCTGTTGTGGGACCTATACAATGAACCTGGCAATTCCGGAAAAAAAGAAAAATCAATTCCTTTGCTCACTAAAGAGATTTCCTGGGCGCGGAGCGTAAGTATTGATCAACCGATAAGCATCGGCCTTTGGGACTGGAGCTACGAAAAACTGAATGCGATACAGGTAGAGAATTCTGATGTGATCACTTATCATGATTACGAAGAGCCGCAATGGCATCTGCGAGTAATTCAAATGTTGAAATCAACTGGTCGTCCACTGATTTGCACAGAATACATGGCCAGAACACGCAACAGTCGTTTCTCGAACGTTCTTCCGCTGCTGAAAAAAGAAAATGTTGGCGCTATCAATTGGGGATTTGTGAGTGGAAAGACAAATACCATTTATGCTTGGGATACACCCATTCCAGATGCCAGTCAACCAATAGAATGGTTTCATGATATTTTTTATAAGGATGGGACGCCTTATAGGAATGATGAAGTCAACCTAATCAAACAATTGAACTTGAAATAGAAAAAACTCCGCGAATGCGGAGTTTTTTTGTGGACTGCACAGGATTCGAACCGGTGACCCCTACTCTGTCAAAGTAGTGCTCTAAACCAACTGAGCTAGCAGTCCTGACAGATAGTGTCGCGCAAATTTCACGTAACAAATTTCACGAACCAAATAAATTTCAAATAACTATTTGTGAGAATTTAGGCGAGATTCATGTACGCTTAGAGAACATCTCGACTTCGCTCGATGTTCGGCATACGCCCCTCGACTGCGCTCGGGGTTTGACGTGAATGCCGCGCCTGCGGCGCGGCTGTATAATAAAAGGCTTGCGAATTCACCGTTCGCTCCTCGCAGTGAAGGTCTTCGACCGGAACATCTTATTTATGATTTCTTCGACGAAGTTCTTTCTTAATCAACGCAAGCTCTCTACCCGTTTGCCCTGCCACAGAACTATTCTCTTGCGCTCTTCTCATTAAATAAGGAATTACATCTTTGATGGGACCAAATGGAAGATACTTGCTTACGTGACAACCAGCCTTGGCTAAATTGAAAGTAATGTTGTCGCTCATTCCATATAACTGCGAGAAATGAACGTGCTGATGATCGAACGGTAAGTCTCTTTCTTTTAATAATTGTGTTGCGTATAGGTTACTGTATTCATTATGCGAAGCTACCACCAATGCAATCGTCCTAATGTGATCGATGCTGAATTTCACCGCAAGATTATAATCACTGTCCGTCGCTTCTTTGGTGGCTTGAATGGGTGAGGTATAATTCATTTCCGCTGCGCGTTTTCTTTCCTTTTCCATATATGCTCCACGAACTAACTTGGCACCAAGAATAAAGCCACGGGTTTTCGCGGCTTCATATGAATCTTTTAAAAAAGCAAGCCGATCGTGACGATATAGTTGATAAGTGTTGTAAACCAGCGGACGCCTTTTGTTATACTTATCCATCATCAGAAAGGCCAGCACATCCACCGGATCCTGGATCCAGGTTTCTTCGGCATCAATGAACACACCCACATTCAACTGCTGCCCAACTTTGCAGATGTCGTCCACTCTTTCGTGAACTCTCCACCATTCTGCTTTTTCTTCCGGACTCAAGGCTTCTACCGCTTTTTCATATCGCTTCATTAATGAACCGGGATTTTGGTCGAGCGAATGATCCAGCTTTTCTAGTAGTCCGAACCGCGCAATCCCGGTGATCTTAATACTCATGAACGGAATGTTGGGCTGCGTAGAAGCGTAATTGATGACTCGAATAAATTCATCCCTTGCGTGGTCAAAACCGGATTCACCTTCTTCACCACCTTCTACGCCATAGTCAAGGATCACCTGCACGTTATACTCTCCCAGGTGTTTTGCAATGGCAGAAGTTTCTTCGAGAGTCTCGCCACCAACAAATTGTTTGAAAATGGTATTGCGGATAATCCTTTTTATCGGCAATCCGCTTTTGATAGCCCAGGGAGTTACCCTTGTGCCAAGCTTTACGAGCCAGTGCTGGCCCATTGAAGAAAATAGAAATTTTGCTCTCCTTAATTCCTCGTCCGATTTATATTCAAAAGCATTCTCAGTGTTGTCAAACGAAATCGCAGAATCCATATAGCAAGTTAAAGGCGCAAAAATAGTCAGTTTAGGGTTTACAGTTTACGGTTTTCCGTTTACTGTTTTACGTTTCGCGTTTCGAGTTTCGAGTTTCGCGTTTGGCGTTTCGCGTTCTCTCATTCAAGTCCTTATTCTAAAAAAGAAAGATCATTTTTTCGAATGAGGGCATCCTCAGCTTTGATGATGAGTTCCCGAGTTAAAGAACGCGAAACGCTAAACCCGGAACCCGAAACGAAAAAAGCGCTAAAGCGCTTTTTTCATGAGCCAGTCTGTTTGAACATCGTCTCCTAAAATAAATTCGTGTTCAGAAAATTTTTCAAAGCCCCAACGTTCATAAAATGAAATGGCGTGTTGATTCTTTTCCCAAACACCCAGCCATAGGACTTGCTTTTTTTCTTGTTGAGCTACTTCTATGCATTTTTTCATTAGTGCACTTCCTATGCCTTTGCCAATGCGCGACTGCACTGAATAAATTCTTGCCAGTTCAATCGCAGGCAAACTGTCTAGTCCTGCCGGGTTCGGCACTTCTCTCATGCGCGCATAACCAACTGCTTCATCATCGATCTCTGCTATCAGGAAAATATTTTGCTGCGCACCAACTTCTTTCATCAGTTTCTCGCGCGTGAACTGTTCGTTCATAAACTTGTCCATGTTCTCTTTTGTGTTTTGCGAAGCAAAAGTTTCGAGAAATGTTGACCTGCTCAAATCAGCGATCAATTCGGCATCTTCCGATGTCGCACGTCGTATGGATATTTCAGGTTTGATGATTGAGGTTTGTAAAGTTGGAAGTTCGTAAAAATTCCACTAAGACCCGCGTTCGCGGGCTCAATAAGGAGGCATTAAGGTCACGAAGAAAAAAACAGGTTGTTGAAAAAATTGCTGCCTCCTTAAACCGGGAGAACAAAGCTCACAATGTATTGCCTGCGGCAATATTGTCTGAACAAGCTATCGCACTAAGACGGTTGCGGAGTTTCTATCACCATCGCGCTCGCTCCTCCTCCTCCATTGCAGATTCCCGCTGCACCATACTTCGCTTTGTTTTGTTTCATAGCATTTATCAATGTAACAATGATCCTTGCACCACTTGCGCCCAGCGGATGCCCTATTGATACGGCGCCTCCGTGAACATTCACTTTTGCAGGATCAAGTTTCATCAATTTAATATTGGCGATTCCTACAACACTAAAAGCTTCATTCAACTCAAAAAGATTAATATCCTTCATTTCAAGTCCGGCCTTCTTAACTGCTTTTGGCACAGCAACGCTGGGAGTTGTAGTAAATTTCTCCGGAGCTTGTTCGGCATCCGCATAAGAGCGAATAATTGCAATAGGCTTAAGACCTACTTCCTTTGCTTTCTCTTTACTCATCAATACAACAGCTGCAGCTCCATCATTCATCGTGCTAGCATTGGCAGCGGTGACCGTTCCCTCCTTACCAAACGCAGGTTTCAATCCGGGTATCTTGTCGAATTTTACATTCCAGGGTTCTTCGTCCTTTTCAACTTTTATGGTTTCTTTTCTCGAAGGAACTGCCACAGCAATAACCTCGTCTTTAAATTTTCCATTGTCCCACGCAGATTGACTGCGCTTATAACTTTCGATGGCGAAGGCATCCTGTTCCTCACGACTAATTTTATGTTCCACTGCGGTAAGATCTGCAGCGCAACCCATCGCATATCCATGATAGCAATCCGTGAGTCCATCTTTTGCAAGGCCATCAATCAATTTTGAATCTCCATATTTATTTCCCCATCGGGCACTTTCGGCATAAAAAGGAACACCACTCATACTTTCCATTCCACCCGCAACTATGATTGATGCATCTCCTAACGCGATACTTTGTGCGCCCTGTGCTATCGCCTTCATGCCGCTTGCGCAAACTTTGTTTACTGTGGTGCAGATTACTGAGTCAGGAAGCCCTGCGAACTTTGCTGCTTGTCGGGCCGGCGCCTGCCCAAGATTTGCCTGCAACACGCATCCCATCAATACTTCATCCACCTGGTCTGGTTTAATGCCTGCTTTTTCGATTGCGGCTTTGATTGCGGCCGCGCCTAATTTGGTTGCCGGCACATCCTTCAACACTCCTCCAAAACTTCCAATCGGCGTTCGCACAGCAGAAATGATATACACTTCGGTTTTATTCATATAGTATTACTTGTTCGTAAATTAATCGGCAAAGATACGTAGGGAGTGTTTAAGGTATTCGGTAATAGCTATGAGATGTTGAGATAAAATTCCTTCTAAATGTTCTCCTTCCTAATACCTAATACCTATGACCTATTACCTTTCACCCTATACCAATTGGATGAAATAGTATCTTCCAATATTAATTTAACGAGATGGTTGCGGCACTGATTGTAATCCTTGGGGCTATTTTATTTATTCTGCTTATTGGCGCCTATATCTCGGCGCCAACATATCGCGGTAGCATTACTGATCATTTTGATGGAAAGAAATTTATCAACCCTGGCAATGTAAAAGAAAAAGGGCTCCTTGACGTATTCAAGTGGATGTTTTCACGCGAGAGAACAAAATGGGAAAAATTAGAAACGAATGAATATGGACCGAAGCCCCCAGCACTAGTAAATTCTGGCATCCGCATAACCTTCATCAATCACACAACCTTCTTAATTCAAATAAAGGGATTAAATATTTTAACTGATCCCATCTGGAGTAACAGAGCGAGTCCTTTCAGTTGGGCCGGACCGAAGCGGATGCGCAATCCAGGAATTCGATTCGAAGACCTGCCTCATATCCATGCAGTATTTCTTAGTCATAATCATTACGATCATCTGGATTTGCCTTCACTTAAGAACATCGTGCAAAAATTCAATCCGAGGATCTTCACAGGATTGGGTGTTGGTGAATTTCTTGAGAAGCACGACATGGATTTTTTTGTAGAAATGGATTGGTGGCAGGAATTTCTGATCAGCAAGGATGCGACGTTGACGGCGGTGCCTGCGCAGCATTTTTCTGGTAGAGGAATGTTTGACCGCGATGGTACTTTATGGATGGGTTTCGTGATCAAAACTGACGACGGCAATATTTATTTTGCCGCGGACACTGGGTACAATGAACATACTTTTAAAGAAATCGGAGAACGTTGTGCGCCGATACGCATTAGCATTATTCCAATTGGAGCATACAAACCGCAATGGTTTATGAAACCAATTCACTGCTCGCCCGAGGAGGCAGTAAGGATTCATATTGATGTAAGATCAAGAGAAAGCATAGCATCACACTTCGGAACTTTTCCGCTCGCCGATGAAGGAAGAGATGATCCTCCACGGGATTTAAAAGAGGCGCTCACGAAATACAATTTACCGGAACAAGAATTCATTGTGTTGAAAGAAGGACAGTCGAGAGGCTTTCAATAACTACGATTCTTTTATACACGAATTGCACGAATGGCACTAATTAAGAATAGAGCGTGTGGCCGTTCGCGAAATTGGGGTATGCTACTCGGAGATATCGAATTTCGTTTCTGGCTCGTATCCAAGAATGTATGCAAGTGGAGTCAGCGCAATGAAAATAATTTTTTGCAGAAAATATGGCGGTTTAGAAAATCTGAACACATGACAAAATCGGTTTGCGGTCAGGGCTGTCTGTAATATCCCAGGCTTTCCATTCGGTCCGGTTTTTCCTTCGTGTGCCAACCCCGTAACTGTTTCGAGAAATCTTTCGGTATCAAGTGCCGGAACAACTTTCCATCGCAAGCTTGCAGGTGCATTGGTGTTATTCCAAACCGCGTGTGTTGTATTCTTTGCAATGTATAATTGGTGGCCGGGACCAAGTACTTCAACCTCTCCATTCACTCTAACGGTAACTTCACCACTAATCACTTCAATATATTCCTCCTGGAATGGATGGTAATGTGAAGGTGGTTCTATTGATTTTGCTTCATAGGTTGAAATCATCTCCAGGAATGTACCTTTTGTGTCGTTTGTAGTTTGCAGGAACTTAATACGCTGGCGAGTTTTCGGATTCCTGATCTCATGTCCCCTTATTGCCATTGCTTCTAGTGTTTACACAAAGAAAAGAAGCGCCGGACGATATTTCCGAACCCTCATGCGTGAATTGTCATTTTTGGGGATGAAGTGTTATATGGACGTTTATCCCAATTTTTGGTATGAAAGCATTGATTTGGGCAGCACACTATTTAGTTCAATTTGTCAATGCGCGTAACAGGGTGAATTTCCGTCCAACCATTATGGGAATCAAGAACATAGGTTCCTGTTACCCGCACGTGTTCACCCACTGAAGGAAGCACAATATGGTTTGCGTACCCAGTACATGCCCCCATCGCACGTTTACGGGTAATATTGTTGGCACATACCACTTCAACTACGAGATCTCCCTCTTTTTTCTTTTTATTTTTCTTATTGATTAAATCCTTTTGCCCCTTATCCAATTTCAGAAGCATATGTTGATCACCGTCCGGATCCGCATTCGATTCTTCGATCACACCTGTTACCGTTTTACATTTCTCGAGTACTTGTAACCTGTCTGGATCGTAGACATACTTCCATAAAGCGTTATCGCAATCTGATGTTGGAGATGCAGGTTGAGCTGTTGGTATTGCAGCTACCTTATCATGCTTAGTTGGAGCTTTGATTGCTGTTGTATTGGAGGAATTGTTACAAGCTGTGATTACATTTAATAAAATGATCAAAGCTGAAAATAGATCGGTTCTCATATGAACAATTTTATATTCCCGCGAGTGAAATGGCTTTGATTAAATTTACACCAACACAACAAACCTGCTGTCATGAAACATTCATGTTTATATTTCATTTCACTTATTAGCCTTTTAATGATTAATACAAGTTCTCAGGCACAAACAACCCCATCCGTAAATACCAGTTTTACCGTTGAAAATTACTACAAGGTCAAATGGGGATTTGCTGATGAGTTCATTTCCCTCTGGAAGAAAAATCATTATCCCCTATTAAAAAAAGCGATTGAAAAGGGCGATATTATTAGGGTGACCGCAGAAAAGCCAAGACTGCACAGTGGCGAGGACACTCGATGGGATTTTAAAGTGACCATTGTATTTAAAACCGCGGCGCTCGCATTTGATGAGAATCTCACCACTCCTTATAAGAAGTTATTGTATCCCGATCAGGATAAGCTGGTAAAGGATGAGCAGCATCGATTTGAATTATTAATCGCGCACTGGGATGTAATGAGTGAATTGGTTGATTTAGATTAGCTGAATAATAAACCCATGGCACAACCGAAAACAAGTCATATGTTAAGAAAACTTCTGCTTGCAAGCCCATTGTTCTTTTTCATTTCGTCACTCGCACAAAAACCTTCTGGCTTCAATGGGATCGACGTTAACCTTGGAAATTTGTATAGATTAAGTAATGCGAAAACAAGATCCATCAGTCCTGAAAATCCAACGGGCGATCCAGGTAAAGGAGGAATGGCCAAATTGGAAGACGGTACTGCACGCAACAATGCACGGGACCTTGGCCAGGGATGGAAAGTAAATCCTTATATCAATATTGAAGTGGGGCAAACCGCAACACTTGCGGAGATGAGTGGTCCGGGCGCTATTCAACATATATGGATGACGCCAACGGGCACATGGAGATATTCGATTCTTCGATTTTATTGGGACGACGAACCAAATCCTTCAATTGAAGTACCAGTCGGTGATTTTTTTGGTATGGGCTGGGGCGTGTATGCTCCATTGCAATCGCTTGCCGTTACCGTAAATCCCGGCAGTGCATTCAATTGCTATTGGGTAATGCCTTTTAGAAAAAAATGTAGAATAACAATGACGAATATTGGCGATGAGAAAATGCGATTGTACTATCAAGTGGATTATACCCTAACTGAAGTGCCGGATGATGCCGCATACTTGCATGCACAGTTCAGAAGAAAAAATCCAACGAGTGGTGGAATTTATACATTGCTCGATAGTGTTCAGGGGCGTGGGCAATATGTAGGAACATATTTAGCCTGGGGAGTTAACAATAACGGATGGTGGGGCGAAGGGGAGATCAAATTCTTTTTAGACGGAGATCAACAATTCCCAACCGTTAATGGGACAGGAACGGAAGATTATTTCTGCGGTTCTTATAACTGGGACGTGCATGGACGTTACACCGAATATCTCACCCCCTATGCAGGTTTGCACCAGGTAATCCGGCCCGATGGTTTGTATAATTCACAACAGCGATTTGGAATGTACAGGTGGCATATTCAGGATCCAATAAGGTTTGAAAGATCTTTAAGAGTAACCATTCAGGATCTTGGATGGAGAACCAATGGTCGCTACCTGTTGCAACAATCCGATATCAGTTCAGTTGTATTCTGGTACCAATCTGAACCGCACCAAGCCTTTCCTAAGCTTCCTTTGCGTGATGATTTGGAAGCAAAGTGAATGTTTTAGTTTCTCTTAATTGGTGCTTTTTATTCGGTTCTTAGATACCGGTTCTTGATTCTTATTCGGAGTCTGGATCTTCGAGTCCTGTATTTTGCTTCGCGGATCTTCTACCTGCACTTCGGCCAACTTGTAATAGATAGCATGTGGTAGTGGCCGGATTGGTTTTCCAATCCAGAGTGCCCACACCTTCGTGAATGCAGAACCATAGTAAAGGATTAGGGAACAATAGAACACAAACAATAGAAGAAGTACAATTGAGCCAGAAGCTCCATAAACTGTAGTGATATTACTACTCAACAATAACCAATGCAAAATCAATTTACCTATATTGAATAAGACGCTTGTCATCAAAGCGCCAACCCATGCCACACTCCATTGGGGCCGACCATCGGGCAGATAACGAAACATTACTGCAAACCAAACAGTGACGATTAATATAGAAACAAGATAACTGCCCGCACTCCTGAAATAGCCCGCGGCCATTGGTGAAAGTTCTGATAGATACTTCCCAAGCATGGCCTGCAGACCTTCTGCCATCAGACTTAATACAAATAAGAGCCCTGCGATTAGGATTACCACTACTGCATGTAACCGGTTGTTCAGTGTTCTTAGGAACCCCTGTCTATTGATCATCTTGATATTCCATATCTGGTTCACTGAACTTATGATGACCTTGAAAAGTGTGGTTGCAACAAATAAAAGGAAAATGAAACCTCCCACCGTGATCCACCAGTTTTGCGCCATCTTTCTCACAGCGCTGATGATCTGGACTACCTGGTGAACGGATTCGCGGCCCACCATTCCCGAAAGGTTTTGAAATAATTTACGGCTTATCGTCCGTCGATTAAAAAACAGGCTCAGCACCTGGATATTGATGAGCAAGATGGGTGGAAGCGCAAATGTGGTGAAAAAGGCGGTTGCCCCTGCCATGCGCAAAGGGTCGTTACCCAGCAATTCCCGCAACGCTTCTTGCATTAATTTAGGAAAGTGCCTGATTGTATTTTTCACCGATTGGCTGATCATTGGGATATAACGGTTCAATGTACCAAATAATATATCCAAACACATAAGGGTTCCAAGATACCGGATGCCGGATGCAGAGATCCAAGACCGAAAACGACAGTCGTGGACTGATTATGATTGAATTGACTCATGCATTCCCCTTGCGATTGGCCCACTACAGTCGATATGTACCACCTTGTATCTTGCAATGTATCCGGCATCCGGTATCTGGCATCCGGCATCCGGTATCATTTTATGGAAATCTTTTAACTCAGCATCTATTCGATTTCCAAACCAGTTTTTAATTTTAATCTGCCCTCCCTGCAAGGCGGACAAGAAAACAAAGTTATCTGATGCGATTTTTATTATTACGAGTCACGATCAGCTTGCTTATTCCATCTGGCGCCGCTTTTTCCCAAACAACCATTGATTCTTCCGAGTGCATTAAACACGCCAATCGCCTATTAGACGAAGCTTTCAATGTCATGCAAAAACATTATTATAAGAAGGCATCCGTTCAATGGGATCAACTGATTTCTGCTGCGCGTACCCGGTTAAGTCAATCAAATAATTGTGATAACGCCTACGAAACCGTAAAATGGTGCTTTGCGCAAATGAATGAACGGCATAGTTTCATTATGTCACCGGTTAAAGCAGGAGAGTACAACGGAAACATCAATAGCGGATCGATTCCGGTGAAACAATCCGGAGGCATCCGGCATGAATTGATAGAAAACACCATAGCCTATCTGGATGTACCGTGGCTTTCCACTGCAGATGAAAATATATGCAATGCATTTGCGGATAGTCTGCAAAAATTAATTGCCAATTATGATGGTAGCGGAATCAACAAATGGATTATTGATTTGAGAAGAAACACCGGTGGAAATTGCTGGCCTATGCTGGCGGGACTCGCACCGTTGATGGGCAATGGCATCTATGGATATTTTGTTTCGGACAATGAAAGGATTCCGTTTAGTTATGCAAATGGTGAAATGATGCAAGGAAAACATAGTAGATGTACAGTGAGGAATCCATATGAATGTTCCCGTGGCCAGGAAACCATCATTGTATTAACCGGAATCAATACTTCAAGCGCTGGTGAAATTGTTGCACTCGCGTTTAAAGGGTTAGAGAATGTATATCTCTACGGAGAACCTACTGCAGGTCTCACTACCGCTAATGCCACCTACTCTCTTTCAGATGGATCAGTCCTTGTTCTCACCGTTTGTAAAGAAGCGGATCGAAATGGAAAAATCTGTGAAGGAAGAATTCAGCCTGATAAAAATATCGTTGCAAATACTGCTGCGGGTAAGGATGACGTGAAGATTTCGGCAGTAATGTTTCTGCAATCGAACTAAATCGTTTGATGTTTGAGGTCCCGAGCCGGTCGGGATGCAGACCGCAAGCGTGTGCATTTGAGGTTTGAAGTTTGAAGTTTTATCTAAGATCGAACCTCAAACTTCAAACTTCAAACTATTTAATAACCCCACTTTTTCATAATTGCCAAATCCTCTTTAGCACATTCGAGCGGAGTTTTACCTTGAAAAGATTCCTGTTCAATAATAAAATGTTTAGTTCCTTTCTTCTTCGCATAATCAATAACAGCTTTGACACCAACAATACCGTGTCCAAGAACAGTACTCTCGTAGCGTTCATTGCCGCTAGTTGCTTTTATTTCGTCTTTCACGTGCATGGAAGCAAATCGATCCGAATGTTGTTTCAATACTTCCATGGCGTTAGCGCCACCGTTGTATAGATTTCCGATATCTAATTGGTGTATTACTACCGAAGGATTTGTGTTCTTCATGATGAGATCATACAGCGTAACTCCGTCCAATTTTTCACTGAACTCAAAATCATGATTGTGATATCCGAATCGCATTCCATGTTTCTTACAGAGCTCACCACTCTTATTAAAGACATCCATGAATTTTTTAAGGTCGTCGGCATTTTTCCTTAAGCTTGCATCTAGCCAAGGGCTTATCACGAATTGCTGTCCCACCGTTGCAGCATCCTCTACGGTATACTTCCATGCGTCAGTGAAATCTTTTTTGGTTTCATCCCAATGTTGCTTGGCGAGTACCGTATGTCCACTCGGCATATTTAGTCCCAGGTCACCAAGGACTTTTTTAAATTCTACAGCCGAATACCCATAGAACTTCCTGTTCACATAATTTGCGTGCTCCACGTTCTTATAGCCCATTGCGGCCAGTTGCTTTAAGGTACCCATAGCGTCTTTGGCCATATCCTCCTTCACGGAATAAAGCTGGATACCTGTAAGTTGTTTTGTTTTAGCTGCTGCAAGCATCTCATTGGAAAGGAAGCCCGCTCCCAGAATGGCAAGGGAACTGCTCTTGATAAAGGAACGTCGACTAGTTTGCATGTTATTCAATTTTAGCAATCATTATTTAGATCTTAAATGTACTGAAGAGAATTAAATTCAATTCGAAATCATAACAGGTGATCGCACATTTATTCCCGAATTGCACTAGGTAATCTCGCAATGTCTTAGAAAATTCAGGCGCCCTCTGGACCGACGACAGTAAGCTAACGGAATTGCCTTCGGCGATCCAGCTTGCTTTGGCAAATTCGCATTGCGTAATTTACCGTAACACGAACAATGATGGCTCTACCGAGACTTTGGTTGCTTATTTCTTGCAGTTAACAATTGCCCGTTGCTGTTTGGTACGCGCGACTCGAGATGTCTTTTGCCTATTGCCTGTTGCCAATTGGATTCCATAGGCATTACTTTTATCCCCACATTATACTTAACAGAAAAATCTCATTACCTTTAAGAGGAATGATTTTGTAGAGCGCTTTGCGCAACCTTCCTATATCCTTTTTGGCGTTGTGAGGGTTTCAAACGTCTTGCAGCCTGAGCTTTGATGGCCCGATTTTTTGTTACTTACCCGCTGTCTATTCTTTGGTCGGAACTCCTATAACTCTTTACCTCAATATCCCTGGAAAACAAGCTTTATTCAAACAAACTTGAATGGGATGACCAGATTTTTACTCCTCCTGGTTTCGACCTGCGTTTTGACCAATGCTGTATTTAGTCAGAAAAAGCGCTCGAAACCTACTATTGAAAACTTCTCCGTACAACAACTTGCCCCTGGCGTATGGGCCGCAATTCAAAATGATCAGTTCGGACGCGCTATTTGTAATGCAGGCATCGTAGACCTTGGTGATAAGACCGTAGTATTCGATCCGTTCATGACGCCAGAAGCCGCAAAAGAACTTCGAAACGTAGCTGTGGAGCTCACGGGCCGGCCCGTTTCTTTCGTCATTAACAGCCATTATCACAACGATCATATTCGGGGGAACCAGGAATTTATTCCAATTGCTACCATCATCAGCACCGCCTGGACCCGGGATCAGATAGCAAAGTCAGAACCGGAGGAACAGGAATGGGAAAAACGTCACGCCCCTGCCCTGTTAAAAGCAACGCGAAAAATGTACACGACGGGCAATGGTAATGACCGCGATGAGCTTCCCATGTGGATTGGATATTATGAGGGAATGATGGAAAGCCTGGATAACCTCAAAATTGTATTACCCGAAATCGTATTTAGCGATTCCCTTTGGTTGAGAGGAACAGCGAGGAGTGTGAAACTCGAAGAATTCAAAAATGGCCATACCGCCAGTGATATTGTGATGTATTTGCCCGACGAGCAGATTGCTTTTATGGGTGACCTCTTATCTGTAAAGCGCCACCCATGGATGTCCGACGGCGATCCTGCCAACTGGCAGATCATTTTGAAACATTGGCTGGACGATCCTGCCGTCAAAAAATTTGTTCCCGGTCATGGACCCGTTTGTGAAAAACAGGGGGTAAAGGACTTAGTAGATTATTTTTCAAAGATGCAGGAGATCGCTTCCGCGGCTAATACCGATTCATTGCAATCCAGGATGCTCATGCAGCCGATTCCTTCACCATATCAGAATTGGTTCTTCAATAGGTTTTATGAACCGAATATGAAGTTCCTGTGTACACGAAATCGAAACGCTACAGCAATAAATAAGTAGAACATATTTGGGCTTCTTTCTTTTCAAAATACCCACATTCGGTAATTCCATTCGCTTGCCTTTATTCGTACCTTCTGCCCGCCAAAAAATATTTTTTATGAGAAAGAACTTCCTCCTCTTAATTTCAATGTTATTTATTTCCGTATTGGCGGCCGCGCAATCGGATTATAAAGTAGTATTTGATCTTACCAGCAAAGACAGTCTCGATCAGCAAGCAGTGATAAGATGGCTTAAAGAAATCGTTGCCGCAAGTTCTGATGCAAAAATGGAAGTAGTAATGTATGCGAAGGGCGTCACCATGGCAACGAAAGAAAAATCCGCAGTTGCCGATGCCGTAACACAACTTGCCACCAACAAGAACATCTCATTTAAAGTTTGCGCGGTGGCCTTAAAAAATCAGGGCATCGATAAAAGCCAACTACTCCCAGGAGTGGAAGTTGTGCCGGACGGGATTTACGAAATCATATCGAAACAGCGCGACGGGTGGGGGTACATTAAGGCGAAGAATTAAGTCCGTTGCTGGTTTCTTGTTGCTGGTTGCTACTCATTAAATGGAACGCTGTTCTTGACCGGAACCCCTATTGAATAGTTTCTGTGTTCTATTCCCTTACGATTCTAATTTATCACTCCCTTTAGGAGGCGAATAAATGAACTTTCTTTTTTGATAGTCTGTGGGGTTTAATAAATCCTGCTTCCTTCGTCATAATCAATCATACTCTTAGTGAGTGATTGATTGAACACGTCTTCACGACTTGAAATCACCTGACGCAATAAATCATGAATGGTGATTACGCCTACAAATTCATCTTCATCATATGCAAGAAGATATCTAGTCTTATAGGTGTTGATCATGTTCATGCATTCTTCCACGGTATGAGTAAGTGTAACCTTGGGAAGGTCTGTTGACATTACGTCCTTAATGACGGTGGAATTACTTGCTCTTCCTTTTAGAATTACGTTTCTGGTATAATCCCGCTCACTAAAAATTCCTTTGAATTCTTTTCCATCCATTACAATCAGGTAACTAAGATTTACATCACTCAACAGATTGAGCGCATCAAATACCAGGCTGTCTGAAGTAATAATATTCGCAGGTTTCTGCTTACTGTTGATGATGTTTTGCACTGTCCGCATAAAAGGCAATTTAAAGCTTCGGTGAGCGGCTTCAATTTAATTCAAAAATAATACTCAGACAATAGATCCAGATATATGATGAATGATAACTGATGCAGGGCAAGATACAAGATGCACGATACAAGATGCAAGATACAGGATGCCGCAGACAACACTTCGTCGGACACGAAATGGGACGACAACACGCTCGTTAATGGCTTGTCAACCGCTTGCAAAACTGCTGTTATACAGGCTTCAATCCTTGGAAAGCGAATGTGTACCCACCATCTTTGTGTCCTGATTTTACAAGACCCCGTAACCCGATTGGCTTGGCCGATCAACCCCCAAACCCTAATCCAAACCCCTGGGCCGTTCAATCAGGATCGTACCCGTGAAAACGCCAATTGCAGGTCTTCTATTCCAGGTTCATTTGAAAGACCACCCAAAACGATTTTTAAATACATCGAACCGTTCACTTTTTTGGTTGAGGCAATGATCCCACCTGTACAAGGCTAACCTGTGCAGGTTTTTTTTTATTCATGCGGCTGCGTTCTATCTTTAATTCATGAGCCGCATAATCTTTCTCTTCGCGATTTCTTTCTTTTCTATTCAATCGTTCAGTCAAAAAAAACAGAAAGAAAAAATTGAACCCGCCTCCTACTTCCCCTCGCGGGAGGAATGGCAGCGTCAATCTTTGAGCAGTCATGGTTTTGATTCCATCAAACTTTATAAGGCTATTCAATTTGCGATTGAGCATGAGTCGAAGCAGCCGAGGAGCATGGAGCTTTCCCAGGCGATGACGTTTGGTAAGGAACCTTTCGGAGATGCTGTGGGACCACTCGCGGATCGCGGTGAGCCAACCGGCCTTATAATTCATCATGGGTATATTATTGCGGAATGGGGTGAGCCGGGAAGAGTGGACATGACGCATAGTGTAACTAAAAGTTTTCTATCAACAGTGATCGGGCTTGCCGTTGACGAAAAATTAATTCGCAGTGTTCAGGACACCGTTGCGAATTACGTAGGACCGATTGAACCCTATGATCCATCTGCCATCAACCGAACCGCTGAACAATTTGGACGGCCTGAATTACTCATGCCTTTTGCTACGCCACATAATCGCACATTAACCTGGGACGTGATGCTGCGTCAAACGAGTGATTGGGAAGGCACATTGTGGGGAAAGCCTGATTGGGCCGACAGGCCGGATGCCGATGCTTCGAAATGGATGAGAGATAAACGAAATGTTGCGGGTACTGTATGGGAGTACAATGACGTTCGCGTAAATGCGTTAGCCCTGGCAACTACTTGTGTTTGGAGAAGACCACTGCCCGAAGTTTTGAAGAGCTACATTATGGATCCGATTGGTGCTTCTCCTACCTGGCGGTGGTTTGGTTATCGCAATTCATGGATTATTCTTGATGGAAAAATTGTTCAATCGGTAAGTGGCGGCGGACACTGGGGTGGCGGCATGTTCATAAACGCATATGACATGGCGAGATTTGGATTGTTGACTTTGCATAAAGGTAATTGGAATGGAAAGCAACTGTTGTCCTCCGCGTGGTTTGATGAGGCCCGCACTCCTACCAATGCACAGCCAACATATGGATACATGAATTACTTCCTCAATACGGACAGAAAATATTATCCGAACGCGCCTGCAAATGCATACGCACATATCGGCAATGGCACCAATGTAATTTATGTTGATCCTGATCATGACCTGGTGATGGTAGTACGATGGATTGAATCTGCCTCAATGAATGAGATGATTGGAATGGTGCTTGGTGCATATAAATAATCAGTTCAAAAAAAAAATTCACATCCGTTCATAAATTCTTGTTTTGTGTATTTTTTCTTTTGCTATCTTTTCTGTGGAAAAATCTGACCATGGCATACGATGCCG
>Ga0157378_10001266_pt1 | contig 22756 bp, 23 predicted proteins | sample M65metaG_FD_115309 | JGI IMG/M metagenome (GOLD analysis project Ga0157378, IMG submission 115309) | Miscanthus rhizosphere microbial communities from Kellogg Biological Station, Michigan, USA - M6-5 metaG | ecosystem: Host-associated > Plants > Roots > Rhizosphere > Soil | place: USA: Michigan...
CGCTTCGGCGAGCAGCATGCGCCCCGGATACTTCTGCTCGAGGACCGCGCGGATACGCTTGAGCACGGCGTGCGTTTCCGGCAGGTTCTCGTTGTTGCTGCCCTCGCGTTCGACCAGGTACGGCACCGCGTCCAGGCGCAGGCCGTCGATGCCGAGATCGAGCCAGAACGCCATCGCACCGAGGATCTCCTCGAGCACGCGCGGATTGTCGAAGTTCAGATCCGGCTGGTGCGAATAGAAGCGGTGCCAGAAGTACGCGTTCGCGACCGCGTCCCAGGTCCAGTTCGATTTTTCGGTGTCGCAGAAGATCACGCGCGTGCCGGCGTATTTCTGGTCGTTGTCGGACCAAACGTAGAAGTCGCGTAGCGCCGACCCGGCCGGCGCGTTGCGCGCGGCCTGGAACCAGGCATGCTGGTCCGAGGTGTGGTTGATCACCAGCTCGCTGATGATGCGGATGCCGCGCGCATGCGCCGCCTCGATGAAACGGCGCACGTCGTCGAGCGTGCCGTAGTCCGGGTGTACGTTGCGGTAGTCGGCGATGTCGTAACCGTCGTCCTTGCGCGGCGACGGATAGAACGGCAGCAGCCACAGCGCGTTCACGCCGAGGCGCTCGATGTAATCGAGCTTGGCGGTCAGGCCGGGGAAGTCGCCGACGCCGTCGTCGTTCGAATCGAAAAACGACTTGACATGCAGCTGATAAATCAGCGCGTCCTTGTACCAGAGCGGATCGATTGCGAGTGGCGTCACGAGCGTCGCCGCGCCGGAGTCCGCCGGCACCGCCGGTTCGCGCCGGCGCCGCAGCGCGCGGCGCGCATCGTCCGCGTTGCGGCTGCGGCCGGTGCCGGGAACGCCGCGCCGCATGCCGCGTTACCCCGGCCGCGATTGCGCGTGAGCGTGCGCGTCCGCCGCGCCGTGCGGCACGCGGGTTTCGCGCAGGCAATCGAGGAAGCGCTCGCGCCACGCGGTGACGTCGTGCGTGCGCAGATGCGTGAGCATGTTCTGCCAGCGCCGCTTGCGTTCGCCCAGCGGCATGGTCAGCGCCTGGCGCATCGCCAGCACGACCTGCTGCTCGTCGAACGGATTGACCAGCAGCGCATCCTCGCCCAATTCCTGCGCCGCGCCTGCGAAGCGCGACAGCACCAGCACGCCGGGATCCTGCGGATCCTGTGCGGCGACGTATTCCTTCGCCACAAGGTTCATGCCGTCGCGCAGCGGCGTGACCAGCGCCACGCGTGCGTTGCGGTAAAAGCCGGCCAGGCGCGCCTGCTGGTAGCTCTTGTTGACGTAGCGGATCGGGGTCCAGTCCGGCTCGGCGTGGCGGCTGTTGATCGAGCCCGCCATCGCCTCGAGCTTGTGCCGCAGCTCGCGGTATTCCGGTACGTCGCCACGGCTGGTCGGCGCGATCTGCAACAACAGCACGCGCCGCTGCAGATCGGGGTATTGCGCCAGCAGGCGGCCGAATGCGTGGAAGCGTTCGGGCAATCCCTTCGAATAGTCCAGCCGGTCGACGCCGATCAGCAGCTCGCGTCCGGCCAGGTGTTGGCGCAGGCGCAGCGTCGCCGCCGATGCCGCGGCGCGCTGGCCGAGCGTTTCCAGATGCGCCGTGTCGATGCCGATCGGAAACGTGCCGACGCGGAATTCGCGCCCGTCGCACTCGACGCGTCCGTCGGCGTCGACGCGCGCGTCGAGCACGCTTTCGCAGTATTGCGTGAACGAACGTTGGTCGTTCGCCGTCTGGAAGCCGATCAAGTCGTACGCCGTGAAGGTCGACATCAAATCACGGTGATGCGGCAACGAGACGAGCAACTCCGGCGGCGCCATCGGCGTGTGCAGAAAAAATCCGATGCGCGATTTCACGCCGCGCGAGCGCAGCGCCGTGGCCAGCGGTATCAGGTGATAGTCGTGCACCCAGATCACGTCGGACGGTTCGAGCAATTCGACCAACCGGTCGGCGAACTTCGCGCTGACGCGGCGGTACGCGTCGAGTTGCTCGCGGCTGAAATCGAGCAGGTGCAGGCGATAGTGGAACAGCGGCCACAGTACGCGGTTGGCGAAACCGGTGTAATAGCCCTCGTAGTCGGCGCGGTCCAGGTCGAGCGTCGCATACTTGATCGGATAGACCGGATCTGTGCTGACCGCGAAGCGCGGCTGCGCCGCGATCTCGCCGCTCCAGCCGAACCAGATGCCACCGTGATCGGCGAGCGCGCCCTTGAGCGCGAGCGCGAGGCCGCCGGCGCGCACGTCGCGCGGCAGCGCCACGCGGTTGGAGACGACGATCAGCCGGCCTTCGCGGCCGCGCGCGGCATTCACGCCGATGTTCGGGTGCAGGAAATTCGTGATGCGCGGCGGTTCGGCGTGCTCGATGTTGAGGCTGCCCTCGCCGCCGATTGGCGCGGCGGCCTGCGACGCGTGCGGAGCGCGCAGCGCCGCAGCACTGGCGGCGCAAAAGCTCGTCGTCGCATTCGTTCGATTGATCATTGTCCACTCCCTGGAGACGGCGCGCGCGGCATGCCATGCGCCGACAAAAAAATCCGCCATCGTGTATCGCAAGGGGTATGCCAATGCGGAGACGGCGCGACGGCGCCGTTTGCCGCGCGCGGCTAGCGCAATTTGCACGGGATACGCCAGGCCGCTTGCGTGATGCAATGGCGAGCTGAAGCGCGACGACTTCGTGCGCGCTGCTGTGCCGCTTGCGCTAGCGCGGCAGCGACTGGCGCACGCGATCGATCCCGGCCCACGGATCCGCGCGCCGCTTGCGCACGTGTGCAAGCGCGTTGTCGATCGTGAACGCGTCGCCGGAGGGCAGTCGCGCCAGCTGGCTCCAGTCGAGCGGCATCGCCACACCCGCGCCGGCGCGGGCGCGCAGCGAGTACGACGCCACGCTGGTCGCGCCGCGGCCGTTGCGCAGCCAGTCGATGAAGATGCGGCCGACACGGTTCTTCTCGCCCGCGGTCGCGACGTAGTCGCGCGGCTTGAGCGCCGCCATCGCGTCGGCAAACGCCTCGGCGAAGCGCTTGACCGCATCCCACGGCGCCGCCGGCTTGAGCGGTACGACCACATGCACACCCTTGCCGCCGGACGTGCGCAGGAACGATTCGAGTCCGGCAGTCGCGAGATGCTCGCGCATCTCGCGCGCCGCCGCGCGCATGCGCGGCCATTGCACCGAGGCATGCGGATCCAGGTCGAACACGATGCGGTCGGCGCGCTCGACATCGTTCGCGCGCGCGCCCCACGCATGAAACTCGAGCACGTTCATCTGCACCAGTTCGAGCAGGCCGGCCGCGTCGTCGATGCACAGGTATTCGTTGCTGCCGGTCTTTTCGCGGATCGTCACGCCATGCACGTGTTCGCCCCAGCCGGCACCGAGATGTTTCTGGAAGAAGCACGCCTTGCCGATACCGCCCGGACAGCGCACCACCGACAGCGGGCGCCCAACGATTTCCGGCAGCAACAGCGGCGCGATCGCGCGGTAGTAGACGGCGACGTCGCCCTTGCTGATGCGCGTGCCGGGAAACACGATGCGTTCCGGATGCGAAATGCGCACCGCATCGGCGGCCGCTGCCGCGTCCGAGGCCGCCGCGCGTCGCGCGGTTGCGCCCCGCTTCGGCGTCGCGGTGCGCGGCGCCTGCTTGCGTGCCGGCGCTGCACGCGTGCTTGCGAGCGCGGATTTCGCTGCCACCGCGCGCTTCGCGCGAGCGCGCTTGCTGCTCTTCTCGCTGATCAGATCGCGGCTGGATTTGTCTTCGCGCATGGTCTTGAACGCCGGTTGACGCAGCAGGCCCTGGCTGCCGATACCCTGATGATAGACCTCGATCACCAGCGTGGGTTCGACCCAGATCGCCAGACGCCGGTCGCGCCGTTCCATCAATTCGATATCGGCCGGGGGCTCGTCGATCACGTGCTGCTGCAGGCGTTTGCGCAGCGCGCGCAGTTGTGCGTCGCCGAAGCCGGTGCCGACGCGGCCGGCGTAGGTCAGGGTCTTGCCGTCGGGACGCGCGAGCAGCAGAGCGCCGATGCCGCTGCGGCTGCCCTTGGGCTCGGTGAAGCCGATCACGATGAACTCGTCCGACGGGCGCGTCTTCACCTTGACCCAGTCGCCGTTGCGCGTGCCGGCATAGCGGCTGTCGATACGCTTGCTGACGATGCCTTCGAGTCCGGCTTTCACCGCCTGCGCAAACACTGCCTCGCCGTTGCCGACCTGGTGCTCGGAATAGTGCAGCAACGGCTGCTCGTGCGCGCCGAGCAGGCGCTGCAGCACCGCCTTGCGCTGGAGCAGCGGCAGGTCGCGCAGTGCGCGGCCATCCAGGTGCGGCAGGTCGAACAGCATGTAGTGCAACGGGTCGCGCCGTTCCTCCGACAAGCGCGCCTGCAAGGCATTGAAGTCGTCGCGGCCCTGCGCGAGCGAAACCATCTCGCCGTCGAGCTGCGCGCTTTTCAGGCGCAGCTTTGCAATTGCCTTCGCCAGCTCCGGCACCTTGTGCGTCCACTCGATGCCGTTGCGCGACCAGAGCCGCACCTTGCCGCGCGCAACGGTGGCGACGATGCGGTAGCCGTCCCATTTGACTTCGTGCAGCCAGTCCGTTCCGTGCGGCGGCGTGGCTTGCGCGCGGCACAACTGCGGTGCGAATGCGGCGCCGTCGATCGTCTCGCGCTTGCCGAGTTTTTGCAGCGGCGGCGCCTCCGCGCGCTTGCCGTTCGCGGCAAGTGGCGCGGCACCGTTGCGCTTGCCCCAGACGCGGTGCCGCTGTGCCAGCGGCAGCGGCCGGTCGGTGTCCGGATCGACGAACGCATTGGCATCGCGCGCGCCGGCGTACGCGTCGGCATGCTTGATCAACAGCCACTGCTGGCGACTGCCGACCTTGCGGGTGCGCACCAGCACCCACGAGCCGCGCAGGATGTCGCCGTGCAGGACGAACTTCAGTTCACCCTTGGCGAGCGCGCTGCGCGCATCGCCTTCGGCTTCCCAGCTGCCGCTGTCGAACACGTCGACGTGGCCGGCGCCGTAGTTGCCGGCCGGGATGTCGCCTTCGAACTGCGCGTAGGAAAGCGGATGGTCTTCGACCTGCACGGCCAGACGCTTGACCTTCGGATCGAAGCTCGGACCTTTCGGCACCGCCCAGCTTTTCAACACGCCATCGAGTTCGAGGCGGAAATCGAAATGCCGATGCGAGGCGTGATGCAGCTGCACGGTGAAGATGCGCTCACCGCTGCGCGCGGCGCCGGCGGAGGGTTCCGGCGTCTTGCGGAAATCGCGCTTGCGGCGGTATTCGAGCAGGCTCATGGTCTGGCTCGCTGCCGCGCGTCCGATGCCGCCGCGCTACCGCGCGTCGCCTTCATTTCTTCTTGCGCGCGGATTTTTTCGCCGCGGATTTTCGGCCGCTCGATTTTTTCGCGGCGGACTTGCGGCCGCCGGATTTCTTTGCCGCCGACTTGCGTCCGCTGCCGCTCTTCTTGCCGCCGCCGCTTTCCTTGTTGACGGTCGCCCAGGCGCGCTTCGCCGCGGTCTTCGAGGAGACGCCGCGTTTCTTGTAGCCTTCCTCGATGTGCTCGGCCTGGCGCTTCTGCTTGTTGCTGTACGAACTCTTGTCTCCGCGTGGCATGGCTGTCATCTCCTTTGACCAGCGAGTTGTGGAAGCGGGCGCGATCGCGAGATCGCGCCCGCGCTCAACGGTCAGTCGTTCGTGTTATCGGACTGGCCGCTCTTGCCCTGCTGCCTCTGCTCGTTGCCCATGCCGCCCTGCGAGCCCTGCTGCGAGCCCTGACGGCTCTTGTCGCCCTGGCGGTTCTGGTCGTTCGAGGTGCTGGGATTGGACGTTCCCTGTTGACCCTGGTTGCTCTGATTGCTCTGATTGCCCATGTCTGTCTCTCCTTGATCGACGTGTCTGAACGAATGCTGCAAGGGTTCGCTCCACGTGCGATGGCTTTGTCGCAGCAGCGCGTCTTTTCGCAAAGGCTGTGCCAGCGCGCGGCGCCGGCGCCACAGGCATTGTGCCGCCTGCGCTGCAGCTGCTGAGGCCGCAGCAGCATGCGGCCGCGCGCTTGCAGCGGGCTTTGCAGGACGCGTTGAATCGCGCGCGCTGCAGGGTAAATTGCCATACCTGTACATTGGTAAAAGTATACTATGCATCTGCGCTCCGATCGGATCAACGCACCGGCACATAACCGCCGGGCACGCCGCGCGGGCTGAACACCAGCTGCCACAGCTGGTCGCGGCGCGCGCGGAACACCGCGGCCGAGGCGGACAGGTAGTAACGCCACATGCGGTAGAAGCGCTCGTCGTAGCGCGTGCACAGGCGTGGCCAGGCGCGCTCGAAATTGCGCCGCCATGCCATCAGCGTGCGGTCGTAGTCCTGGCCGAAGCTGTGCCAGTCCTCGAGCACGAATAGGTCCTCGTAGGCGGTGGCAATTTGCGCCGCCGAAGGCAGCATCGAGTTCGGGAAGATGTACTTCTGGATCCACGGATCGGTGTGGTTCGTGGTCACGTTCGAACCGATCGTGTGCAGCAGGGCGAGGCCGTGCTCACTCAGGCAGCGGCGCTGCAGTTCGAAATAGGTGCGGTAGTTGCGCGCGCCGACGTGCTCGAACATGCCGATCGACCAGATGCGGTCGAAGCGGCCGCCGGCCTCGTGCTGCTCGATTTCGCGATAGTCCTGCACGCGGATCTGCAGCGGCAGGCCGGCGCACGACTCGCGCGCGTAATGCGCCTGCTCGCGCGACACGGTAACGCCGACACCGCGCACGCCGTAGTGCTGCGCGGCGAACTTCAGCGCCTCGCCCCAGCCGCAACCGATGTCGAGCACGCGCATGCCCGGTTCCAGGCGCAGCTTGCGGCACACCAGGTCGAGCTTGGCCTGCTGCGCGTCGTCCAGGCAGCGTGCGGTGCGCCAGTAGCCGCAGCTGTACACCAGCCGTTCGCCGAGCATCGCCTGGAACAGGTCGTTGCCGAGATCGTAGTGCTGTTTGCCGACCGCGTAGGCGCGGCGGCCATGCTGCAGGTTCACCAGCTTGGCGCGCAGGTACAGCGCCAGGTCCTCGATGCCGGCGACACGTTCGTCCAGGTGCGCCTGCAGCAGCAGGAACAGGAAGCCGTCCAGATCCTCGGCCTCCCACCAGCCATCCATGTAGGCCTCGCCCAACCCGCACGAACCGTGTTCCAGGACGCGGGTATACAAACGCGCATCGTATACCTGCAGGTCGGTCGGTGCTGCGCCGCCAATCTCGACGTGGGCGCGGCGCAGCAGCGCGGCCACGCGCGCCTGCGCGCGCGCGGCGATGCCGTGCAGACGGCGCGGCGCGCGACGCGCAGCGCGGCGGCCGACGACCGGGGCGTGTTGCAGTGGCGCGAGCATGCGGGCAGCTCCATGGCCGCGGTTGTTCGCGGAGATTCCAGTTTCGTGCCAGCCAGCAAGCCGCGGCGTGCAACGGTGCGCTGCCGCATGCAAGGCATTGTGCAGGCGTGCGCGCGGCGCGCTGGCAAAACGCCCGAACGGGCGTCAGGGCGCGCCGGAAATCTTCGCAGCGTCCGACGCGGGGGTGGGCGAGGGCGGCTTGCGCCGGCGTCTGGCGCGCGCCCGCGCATAGCGCACCAGCATCGCGATGCCGACCCACGCGGCCATCGCCGCCAGCGGCCAGGCGAGCAGGCGCGGGAAGACGAACGCGAGCGCGGCGACCAGGCATACCAGCAGCGCGATCCAGGGCAGGCCGGCCGTTTCGCTCGGCAGCGTCTGCCGATCGGTGAACGCCGCGCCGACCGAATGCGCCAGGCGCAACGCGCTCGCGGTGGCACGGCTGGAACTGCCGCTGCCGCGTGGCGCGTGTTGCGCGCGGGTGCCGCGGATGCGGCGCGCCGCGAGCACGATTTCGGTCGCGTTGTCGAGGTCGCTCAGGTACTGTTGTTCCATGCGCTGCGCAAATGCGATGTCCTCGACCGCGACGTCGATCTCGCAATTGCCGAGCCAGCTGGCCACATTCAGATTGCTCGAACCGACGCGCGCCCAACGGCCGTCGGCGACGGCGGTCTTGGCATGCATCATCGAGCCGTTCCACTCGAACACGCGCACGCCTTGCTCGAGCAGTGGCCGGTAGCCGGCGCGCGACATCGCGCGCACCACCGGCAGGTCGCTGGTGCCCGGCACCAGCAGGCGCACATCGACGCCGTCGCGCGCCGCCGCGCCGAGCGCCTGCACGTACGGCGACAGTCCGACGAAATACGCATCGGCCAGCCACAGCGTGCGCTGCGCCAGCGCGGCGATCATCTGATCCAGACGGAACACCCCGGCGGTGTCGGGTTGCGTGGCGATGATGCGCACATCCACGTCGCCCACCGTCGCCGGTTCCTCAGCGCCGAACGGCGGCAGCGGCGTTCCGAGTTGCGCCCAGATGTCGGCGAATGCCTGCTCGACTTCGAGCAACGCCGGTCCGCGGATCGCGACCGCGGTGTCGCGCCACGGCGGCACATTGCGCCGCGCGTCGCCGAGCCAGCGCGCGCTCAGACACAAGCCGCCAAGGAACGCGACATCGCGATCGACGAGCAGCAGCTTGCGGTGATCGCGATTGATCCAGCCGAACGGGTTCTGCCAGTGCAGCGGGTTGTAGGTGCGCACGCTGCCGCCGGCATCGAGCAGCGGTTGCCAGAACGCCGGCCGCGACTGGCCGAGGCAGCCCATCCAGTCGCACACGACACACACACGCACGCCGGATTCGGCGCGTTCGACCAGCACCGCGCGGAATTCGCGACCGACGTCGTCGTCGCGGATGATGTAGTTCTCGAGCAGGATGCGCTGGCGCGCGCCGCGCAACGCCGTGAGCCACGCCGCGAAGTTCGCGCGTGCATCGATCAGCAGGTCGACCGTGTTGCCGCCGATCAGCGGTGCGCCGGCGGCGCGGCTGAGCGCCTGCGCGGCCAGCCGCCGTACCGGCTTGTCGAGCGTGATCGGGCGCGGTACGGCGGACACGTCGCTGCCTCTCAGCCCGAGCCCTTGTCGCCGCCGCCGTAACTGCTGCGCGGCATGCGCTGGCCGGCTGGCGTGGCGGGTTCAGCCGCCGTGGTATTGGCCGACGGCGCCGGATGATCGTGGTGTTCGATCGCTTTCCACGCCGGTGTCTGCCGCGCGCGCTCTTTTTTCGCGCGCACCAGTTCCCACATGTGCTGCGCCGCCAGCGCCTGGCGTTCCTGTGCCGACTGCGGCGTTTCAGACGCTGCTGCCGGCGGTGTCGCGTCGCCTGATGCGGCGCCGCGCTCCGCTTGCCGATTGGGTGCGGCGTTCGGCGCCGCGGTCTTCGGTGCCGCGGGTTTCGCTGCGGCTACCGGCGCGGCTGGCTTCGGCGCTTGCGGTGGCGCGGCAACCTTGGGCGCAGCAGTCTGAGGCGCTGTTGTCTTCGCTGCAGATGTCTGCGGCGCCGGTGTTTTCGGTGCGGCAACCTTCGGTGCGGCAGCTTTTGGCGCCGCGACCTTTGCCGCGGGCCGTTTGGCGGGCGGTGTGCGTGGCGCGGCCTTTGCCGCGCTGTTCTTGCGTGCGGCCGGTGCAGCGGACTTGATCGCTGACTTGCGCGCAGCGGCTTTCTTCGCAGGAGCCTTGGATGGCTTGCGCGTGGCGGCTTTCGCGTTGCGCGGCTTGGCCGCGCTGGCGCGCGACTTGGCGGCGGACGCCGGTTTGCGCTTCGCCGCAGCGGGCTTGCGCGACGCCGGCTTGGCGGAGCGGGAACTCGAACGAGAGCGGGCTGCTTTGCGGGCTGTTGCCATGGTGTCGACTCCTTCGGTGATGAGCCAGGCTCAATTCAACCGCATTCGGTGGATTGGTTCAAATCGCAGGGGGTTGCGTGGTCCAATGGCCTGCGCCGTCATGCCTGCCCGACGTCCATCCGAAGCGCAGGGCAGTGCACCGCGCTTGCGCGCTGCACAAACGGTTTTTCGGCAGAGTACGGGCGAAGGATTGCGGCGCGCCGGGCGGTGCGCCCTTCATCGCGCGCCGCCGGCATGTTGCCGGCGGCCGCGCGCACGCCGCCGCGTCGTCGCCTTGCCGGCGACGTGACCGCGATACAGGACCAACATGAACAGCGCGAAGCACACGCAGATGCCGAATACCGCCTGTGCCACCAGCAGCATCTGGTTCGTGCTCAGCGGCATTGCATACGCGCCGAGCACCGCGGCGGAGATCGTGAGCGGAATCTTGTAGGCAAGCATGGGCGTGTGCGCTGCGCGCATTGTGTACGAGTACACAATGCCGCATCGCCTCGAGCGCTCTAGATGCGGCCGAGCACCAGCAGGATGATCACGATCAGCAGCAGCAGACCGATGCCGCCGGTCGGATAGTAGCCCCAGCCGGAACTGTATGGCCATGTGGGCAGCGCGCCGAGCAGCGCGAGCACGAGGATGATTAGCAGAATCGTTCCAAGACTCATGGTCCATCTCCATTTTGTGGTGGGCTGAACGCCCAGCGAGGATTGGCAACCTGCGTGCCAGCGTGGCGGGCCGCGCCGTTGCTGGCGCCGGTGCCGCGCGACACCGTCAAATTGCCCGGCTCACCATAGCTGCTCGGGCAAATTGAACGGATCAGACCGCCGCAGCGCGAGCGATGCGCGAAGAATGGCCCATGCTGCGCGCCATTTCGCGCGATTTCGCCGCCAGCGAACACAAGGCATGGCCGTTGCACTTTTTCCAACGGATCATCCACTTTCGCAGGAGGCGCCACCATGCAACGGTTCCTATCCAGTCTCGCCGGTATCGCGCTGGCCGCGGCCGCGCTCGATGCATCGTCACAGGCCACCGGCCCGCTGACCAACCCCAACCCGACCATGGCACCGCAAGTCAATCCGCAGGGTCACGATGCGGCGCCGACTGCCGGCGGCAACGCGCCGATCGCGCCGCGTCAGCAGCCGATGCCACCGAGCGTGGCCGGTGGCAACGCGGCGACAGCCGCGGCCGGCGACAACCGCGTGTTGTTCGCGCGCCTCGATCGCGCGCATCGCGGTTATCTCAACAAGTCGGACGTGAGCTCGAACCAATACCTGAGCCGGCATTTCAAGCAATGCGATGCTGACGGCGACGGGCGCCTGAGCCAGCAGGAAGTGAACGAGTGCCTGGCGCATGAATCGCCGCAGTCGAATTGATGCAGCCGACTGCGCTGCCACGCGCCGTACCGGATCGGCCGACGGGCGCGGCGCGGATGCGCGCGCGAATGCCGATGTCTGAGCACCCGGAACAGCGCGTCCGCACGCTGCTGGTCGACGACGAGCCGAACATCCTGCGCACGTTCCGCTATTGCCTGGAAGACGTCGGCCATCACGTCAGCATGGCGTCCGATGCGGCGCAGGCCGAGGAACTGGTGCAGCGCGACGTGTTCGACCTGTGCTTTCTCGATCTGCGCCTGGGCGAGACGTCCGGCCTCGAGCTGCTGCCGACACTGCATCAAAGCGCACCGTGGATGAAGGTGATCGTGGTCACCGCGCACTCCTCGATCGACAGCGCGCTGGATGCGATGCGCGCCGGCGCGGCCGACTATCTGGTCAAGCCGTGTTCGCCGGAGCAGCTGCGGTTGGCGGCGAGCAAGCAGATCAAGATGCGCCGGCTGGAACAGCGCGTCGAGGCGCTGGAGAAGGACGAGGGCATGTCCGGCATGCTCGACAGCGCCTCGCCGGCGATGAAGAAGGTGATGGAGACGCTGTACCGCGCCGCCGATACCGATGCCACGATCCTGCTCAGCGGCGAGAGCGGCACCGGCAAGGGTGTTGCGGCGCGGTTGATCCATCGGCGCAGCCGGCGCGCGATGCAGCAGTTCGTCACGGTGAATTGCCCGTCGCTGTCGGCGGAACTGCTCGAGAGCGAATTGTTCGGCCATCGCAAGGGCGCGTTTACCGGCGCGAGCGAAAACAAGCTCGGCCGCGTCGACCAGGCCGAGGGTGGCACGCTGTTCCTGGACGAAGTCGGCGACGTGCCGTTGTCGCTGCAGCCGAAGCTGCTGCGCTTCATCCAGGACCGCGAATACGAACGCGTCGGCGACACGGTGACGCGCCGCGCCGACGTGCGCATCATCGCCGCGACCAACCGCAATCTCGGCGCGATGGTCAAGGACGGCGCATTTCGCGAGGATCTGTTGTATCGGCTCAACGTGATTTCCGCGGAGATGCCGCCGCTGCGCGAACGCAGCGAGGACCTGGCCGCGCTCGCGCAGTACTTCCTCAACCGCTACGCGTCCAGCTATCGGCGTCCGGCGCGCCATTTCACCGATGCGGCGATGGACGCGATCATGAGTTACCCGTGGCCGGGCAACATCCGCGAGTTGCAGAACGCGATCGAGCGTGCCGTGATCCTGTGCAGCAGTATCGACGTCGACGCGGCACTGCTGGCGATCAACGATCACGGCGAACGCCAGATCCGCATGCGCGTCGGCGATCCATTGAGCCTGGAAGAACTCGAGCGCGTGCATATCCGCGGCGTAATGGCGAACAGCGCTTCGCTCGAAGCCGCGGCACGCACGCTCGGCATCGACGTGTCGACGCTGTATCGCAAGCGCAAGCAATACGGCATGTGAGCAAACAGCGCCCGTACCCACTGCAAGTTGCACAGGACGACTGCGGCAGTCTTGCAAGCTGCACACCGCCAGCCGCGCCCGAAACCGGCATGACGCCGCTGCATCGGGCATTGTCGGCGCCGCAGCCACTGGCACGACCGTTGCGTTACCGGACTGTAGCGCATCGCGGCGTTGTCGCCGGGACACGTCGGCCATGACGGCCGCAGCGCACACCGCATCGATCGCGATCCTGTGATCGAGGCACCATTCGAACATCGCTCGACACGAGCCAAGGAGGCGACCGTGGCAGCACCGAAATCCAATCGCGCCACACCGCAGCAACGCGGTGCACCCGCAGCGCGCAGCCGCAAGCACACGCCTTCGCGCGATCGCAAGGACCCGCCGGAACGCGGCACCCCGAAACAGTTGCATCCGGAAACGCCCGAGGAACGCGCCAAGCGCAAACGCAAGGAAAGCGCGAACGTCGACCAGGCGCTCACCGAAACGTTTCCGGCCAGCGATCCGGTATCGCCGTTCATTCCGGCCAAGCCGCGCAGCAAATGACGCCGCCGCAAGCGGCTGCCAGCTGGAAGATCTCAACCACGACAAAGGAGCAGTCATGAAAATCACTCGTATTCACGTGCTCGCCGCATTCGTTGCCGCCGCGCTGCTGCAGGGATGCAACCAGGCACCCGATATGAACAAGGTGCGCGCCGACGTGGCCAAGGCGCAGGCCGATGGTCAGAAGACCATCGTCGATGCGCAGGCCAAGCTCGACAAGGTGATGGCGGAGAACAACAAGGACGTGGTCGGCGCGCAGGCCGATGCATCCACCGCGAACAACCCGGCCGCTGCCAGCGACGACGTGGCCAAGGCGCGCCGCGAGGCGGCCGTCAAGGTGGCCGACGCGCAATACGACGTCGACAAGGCCAAGGCCGAAGCGGCGCGCAAGGTCGCCGAGGCCAATTGCGAAGCGCAGACCGGCGACGCCAACAAGGCGTGCAAGGACAATGCGAAGGCGTCGTACGATTCGACCGTTGCCGCGGCCAAGGCGAAGAACGACAGCGCGCATCAGGCGGCCAAGGGTTCCTGATCCGCGGCGTCTCGAGGCAGCCGACGTGAGCACCGTGCACCGGTCCACGCTTGATTGGCGTGGACTGCGTGCGCGCGCTTGCATGCGGCATCGCGCGGGTGTTGCGTGAGCGCGCTGCCGATGCGCGCGGTGCCCGCGCGTGCCGCCGCGCGCCAGGCCGCGCCGCAACCCGAACCGGATGCGCAGTGGGCGTTGTTCCTCGACGTCGACGGCTGTCTGGTCGAGTTCTGTGAGCACCCGGAAGACGTACGCATCCCCGAAACGCTGTTGCTCACGCTCGCCGCGCTGCAGGCCGAGCTCGGCGGCGCGCTGGCGCTGGTCAGCGGCCGCACGCTGCAGCAGCTGGATCATCTGTTCGCGCCGCTGCGGCTGGCGAGCGCGGGGCAATACGGCATCGAACGGCGCGCCGCCGATGGTCACGTGCATCGTGCGCCACTGCCGGATGCGCAACTGATGCTCGAACTGCATCGCCATTGCTACGCGCTATTGCCGCAGCATCCCGGCCTGAAGATCGAAGACAAGGGCTCCTCGATCGCGTTGCACTATCGCAGTGCGCCGCAGCTGGCGGCGACGATCGCGCAGGCGGCGCATGCGATCGCGGCGTTGTTCGGCGGCGTGTTCGAGGTGCAGCCCGGCGCGATGGTGCAGGAGATCATGCCGTGCACGTCGAGCAAAGGCGGCGCGGTGCGCGCGTTCCTGCGCGAAGTGCCGTTCATCGCGCGCACACCGGTGTTCCTCGGCGACGATCACGCGGACGAATCGGCATTCGTGACGGTCAATGCGCTCGGCGGCATCAGCATCGGCGTCGGCGTCGCGCGCGCAACCGCGGCGCAGTACCACCTGCACGATCCGGCCGCGGCACGCGCGTGGCTGGAACAAGTGCAGCGCACGCTGACGGGCGAGCCGCACGTGTGAGCGCGATGGCTCGGCGCGTACCGCTTTCGCATGGGATCGCGCAGCGGAGCGCGGCGCATGTGGCGTAGCGCGGACTTGATGGCAACGATCGCAGCCGCGGCGCCGGTCGCGCCGCCCGTGGCGTCCAGCGACGAGCCGTCGTTGCTGATGCAGTTCGTCAATCAGCCGATCGTGTGGCTCGGACTGAAGGTCGCATTCGGCCTGCTGCTGGTGGTGGTCGGCGTCCGCGTCGGCCGCTGGACCGCGAATCTGGAACGGCGCGTGCTGCTGCGCGCGCACGTCGACCAGATCCTGGCGGAGTTCCTGCGCAACCTCACCTACGCGTTGCTGCTCGCGCTGATCTTCATCACCGCGCTCGAGTTCACGGGTTTTCCGACCACCTCGTTGTTCGCCGTGCTCGGCGCCGCGGGGCTGGCGATCGGTCTTGCGCTGAAGGACTCGCTGTCGCACATCGCCGCGGGCGTCGTGCTGATCGTGCTGCGCCCGTTCCGCGTCGGCGACAAGGTCAACATCGGCGGCCAGGAAGGCATCATCGACGGCGTGTTCATTTTCCAGACGCACATGCACACCGAAGACAACCGCGACATCGTGTTCATGAACGGCGCGGTGATCGCCGCGCCGATCGTCAACTACTCGCAGCGCGACACGCGCCGTGCGGATCTCACGCTGCCGCTGGCGCACGCGGCCGACCTGCAAGCCGCGTTCGCCGCGGCGAAGGCAGCCGCGGCGGCCGATCCGCGCATCCTGAGCGATCCGGCGCCGGCATTCACGCTGGCCGATATCAGCGATCGCGCGGTACTGTTTTCGGTACAGGTGTGGACTAAATCCGCGCAAAACGGCGATGTGCGCGCCGCATTGCTGCTGCGACTGCACGAGCAGCTGAACAAGCGCGGCGTCGCGCTGGCGCAGTATGCCGGGCTGCCGCCGCCGCCGAAGTAGGGCGTTGGCACGAGCCCTGCTATGCATCTCCTACACAGGAGGATTCCACGCATGCTTACGCACGATCGCATCGAACAGGTTCGTCGCCAAACCAGCGTCTCCACGGTGGAGGCCATGCACGCGCTCACACTTACGGGTGGCGACGTCGAGCGGGCCATCGAGGAACTCAACGATCACGCGCAGTCCGGCAATCGCAAGCTCGTCGCCGAGAATCGCGCCCAGGCGCAGCGCATGGCCGCGGCGCTGGTGGATTCGGGCATCTGGTTCGAATGCGAGGCGACCGCTGCCGGGCAGTGGCTGTTCTCGGTCGCGCTCGGCGCCTACGCGCGCGTCTGCGCGCTGCATGCCGCACTGCGTGACGAGCAGTCGATCGCGGCCTGATCCGGCGAATTGCACCGAATGGCGCATCGTCTCATGCATTCTGCATGCGGCGTTGCGTTGCCGCGCGCGCATCGGCTGCAGCGGCAACGCGCTGGCTGAGCCGGTCACTGGCACGGTCCTTCCATTGTTCCTTGCAGGCCAAGCCGCTCAGCGAGGTGAGCCGTGAAACGTCGTATCTTTGCATTTGATTCGGTCGACTCGGCACGCGCCGCGGTGGAGAGTTTGCGCAGCCTCGGCGTATCCAACGACGCGCTGTCGCTGATTGCGCGCTCGGATATCGAGATCGAGCGCGTCCCTCAGGAACTGCTCGACGCATCCAGCGATCTCGTGCCAGCGCTCGGACGCGGCGCGGCGCTCGGCGGCGCCACCGGTCTCGTGGCCGGCATCGTGGCGATGGTGGTGCCGGCAATCGGCGTCGCGATCGGCGGACCGATGCTGCTCGCATTCCTCGCCGGCGGCGCGGTGGTCGGCGCGTGGAGCGGGGCCCTGGTCGGCGCGACCGTGCCGAACGAGGTGCGGCGCAAATTCGAAGACGAGATTGCCGCCGGCAAGGTACTGCTGGTGGTCGACTCGGTGCGCGAGGATAGCGTGCACGTGCGCGCCGTGCTCGCGACCCTGGCCGACTCGCATCTGATCTGGCAGGGCGAAACCGACGACACGCCGGCTGCGGCCTGACGACCGCAGCCGTACGTTCAAGCGAGCGTCATGCGCGAGCGCGTGTGCGCGCCGCCTTGCGTGCCGCTGCCGCGCGCACCGTCGCACCCTTGGTTCGAGCCGCCTTGCGCGCCGCTGCGGAACGATCCGCGGCGCTGCGCTGGTTCGCGGCGCGATGAGCCTGACGCGATAACGCACGCGGCGATGCCGCGGCAGTACTCTCGCGACGCAGCGCGCGCGTGGTGGCGCGCGAACGCGTGCGCGACGTGGCATGCGGGTGATGCCCTGCGGCGCTGTCCTGGCGCGCCTTGCGCCGCGTGGCGGCGGATGTGCGCTTGCCCGGCACCGGCAACGCCACGCCGGCGCGCCGCGCCTTCGATAGCCCGATCGCTATCGCCTGCTTGGCCGAACGCGCGCCGTGCTTGCCCTCGCGGATATGTTCCATCTCCTCGCGCACGAATTCGCCGGCCTGCGTGCTCGCGGATTTTCCTTCGCGCCGGTCACGCGCGGCGCGCTGCAATGTCTTTTTGTCGGGCATGGCTCACTCCAGTTTGAGATCCTGCGCCATGTGCAAATGCGCCTCGACTACCGGCGTGGTCTTCTTGATGAACGTGCGCAGCTCCTCGGTGCTGACCGTGGCCTGCGACGACTTGAGCAGATCGTCCATCTTCTGGTGGTCCGCGCGCATTGCCTCGACGTAGGTGCGATCGAACTCGGCGCCCTTCAGCGACGCCAGCTTGTCGCGCAACGCGGCGTGTTCGGCATCCAGATCCTTCGGCGGCGCGATGTTCTCGTGCGCGGCGATGGTCAGCAGTTCCTTGTTGTTGGCGCCGTGGTCCTGCACCATCTTGCTGGCGAACTGGCGCACCGCCGGCGCGCTCGCCGATTTTTCCGCGAGCTTGCTCAACTCGACCTCGGCCATGCCGCCTTCGCCGGCCTTCTGCACGAAACTCGCATCCGGATTGTCGCCGGCTTTGGCCGGCGCGGTGTTCGGCGGCGTCGCGCCCCAGGCCTGCATGGCGAGCGTGGCGGACAATGTCAGCAACGTGAGTGTGGTGAGTCTACGCATGGTCGTTCTCCTTGTTTGATGGCACGAACCGCGAGCGGTTCGTCGCCGAATGTTTCCGGCGCGCTCCTGCATCGGCCGGGACTTTGATTTGCATCGCGTGTGCCAGCATCGCTGCACGTGCGCTGATCGATGCGCCGCTTCAGCCGCCCGGAGCCGGCTCGCCGAGAATCGGCAGCACGATGCCGGTGACGTAGCTGGAGCACACCGGTGCGGCGAGGTAGACGAATGCGGGTGAGATCTCTTCCGGCTGCGCCGGGCGCTTCATGCCGGATTTCTCGCCGAACTTCGAAACCTCGTCGGCTTCGCGGTCGCTCGGGTTGAGCGGCGTCCAGACCGGACCGGGCGCAACCGCATTGACGCGAATGCCGCGCGGCAGCAGGTTCAGCGCGAGCGAGCGCGTGAAAGCGTGGATCGCGCCCTTGGTGGTGGAATAGTCGAGCAATTGTTCGGAGCCGAAGATCCCGGTTTCCGAACCGGTGTTGATGATCGAGCTGCCGTTCTTCAGATGTGGCAGCGCGGCCTTGGCCATGTGGAAATAGCCGTAGATGTTCGTGCGCATGGTCAGGTCGAAATGTTCCTCGGACAACTCTTCCAGCCCCTTGGCGTGCAGCTGGAATGCCGCGTTGTTGACCAGCACGTCGAGTTGCCCGAAACGCTGCACCGTCTGCGCGACGGCGTCGTCGCAGAATTCCGGATCGCCGACGTCGCCCTGCAGCAGCAGGCATTGGCTGCCTTCGTTCTCGACGTGACGCTGCGTTTCCTTCGCGTCGCCGGTCGAGCTCAGGTACGCGATCGCGACGTTCGCGCCTTCGCGCGCGAACAGCACTGCGACGGCGCGCCCGATGCCGGAGTCGCCGCCGGTGATCAGCGCGACCTTGCCCTTGAGCTTTTCGCTGCCCTTGTAGTCGGGCGCGAGGAAGCGCGGCGCCGGGTCGAGCTTGCTCTCGAGCCCCGGTTTGCGCTGGTGTTGCGGCGGCAGCGGATTCTCCGGCTGCCGCGCCACGCCCGCCTGCACCGCGTGTTTGGGTTTGCGCGGACGCTTGACGCGTGCGTCGGCGGCCTTGGTTTCGTCTTGCAGGCGACGCTGCCGGTGCAGCGCGTCGGCGACGGCGGCGCGGCGGCGCGTGGGTTTCAGTTTCGCGGTCATGATCGGCTCCTTGTCGGCGCGCGCAACGCGCGCGCTCCAGTCATCGCGCGTCACGGCTGTATCGTGCGGTCATCCAGCAGATGCGTGCAGGCGGCGTGGCCGTTGTCGTGGCGCCCGCTGTCGATGCGCGGCTCGAGCTCGAGCGCGGCATCGGCGCGGTGCTGCGCACAGCAGCTCTGTCCATCGGTGACCACGCACACGCAGCCCTTGTGCGCGCAGTTGCGATTCTGGGTCGGTGTAATCATCGCTCCTCCGGTGCGCGTTGACGCCGCGCGAAACATGCGCGGCGTCCGGACGCACGACGCGTCAATGCGGCGTGGCGACGCCGTCGAGGAACGCGTTGGTCGTGCGCGTGTGGCCGCAGCGCGCGATGTTGCTCAGCGCGAGGATGCCGACCAGGCGCTTGTCGCGGTTGACCACCGGCAGGCGGCGCACGCCGAGGTCGGCCATGTTGCGCGCGACCTGGTCGATGTCTTCGTCGTCGAAGCAGTACTGCACGCGTTCGGTCATCACGCTGCGCACCGTCGTGCCGGGATCGCGCCCCTCGGCGACCGCGCGCAACACGATGTCGCGGTCGGTGATCATGCCGACCAGGCGATCGTTCTCGCCGACCGGCAGGCTGCCGACATCGGCGTCGGCCATCTGGGTCGCCGCTTCGCGGATCGTTTGATCCGGCGAAACGACGCGGACGTCACGGGTCATCACATCGCTGACTTTTTCCATTGCTTTTCTCCTGCGGCTGGGTGCGCGTGGCTGAAAATTGGAAGCCGCGTCCGGCAGGCGTGATAACAGGGATTTCACACGTCGCGGGCACGCGCTTGAAAATGTATACATCGCGGCAATGGATGGGGCAGCAAGCATCGTGCCCGTGGTGCTGCGCCGGCGCGGCCGCGCGCACGCGCGGCGTGCGCCGGACAAGGCGTCACGCATCGCGGCGCGCGCCTGCGATCCGCACGGTGCGTGCGGCGCAGGCGTTGCAACTTGCAGCGGGAATCTTGCGGTGCAGCGCGCGGCTATTTCGCGCGCGCGGAGACCTCGGCGCAGATGCGCAGGATCGCGTCGGGTTCGGCGGGCTTGACCAGGTGGTGATCGAAGCCGGCCTCGGCCGTGCGCCGCTTGTCCTCGGACTGGCCCCAGCCGGTCAACGCCACCAGCGTCAGCGATTCGGCGTGCGGCCGCGCGCGCAGCAGGCGCGCCACGTCGTAGCCCGTCAGGCCGGGCATGCCGATGTCGAGGAACACGATGTCCGGCGCGAACGCGTCGGCCGCCTCGAGCACCTCGTTCGAGTTGTAGATGCACTGCGTGACGTGGCCGAAGCACTGCAGCACCATTGCCAGCGTGTCGGCGGAATCGCGATTGTCGTCCACGATCAGCACGCGGCACGCATTGACCTCGGTCGCGGCCACCTGCACGGGCACCGGAGTGACCGCGAGCATCGTGTTGCACGGCAGGCTGACGCTGAAGCGGCTGCCGTGACCCAGGCCGCCGCTCTGCACGGTGAGCAGGCCGCCGTGCATCTTGACGATGTTGCGCGCCAACGTCAGGCCGATGCCCAATCCGCCGCGCGCGCGTTCGAGCGTGGTGTCGACCTGCGCGAACAACTCGAAGATCCAGGTCTGCTGCTCCGGCGTCAGGCCGATGCCGCGGTCGGTGATCGCGATCTCGACCATATCGGCGCTGCGCGTCATCTCCAGGTCGATCGGCGAACCCGGTTCGGAATACTTGGTCGCATTGCTCAGCAGGTTCGAGAACACCTGTGCCAGGCGGTCGCGGTCGGCGTGCAGCGCGACGTCGCCGGGCAGGCGCTGCTGGTGCAGCACGTGGCCGGTGGCGAGGAACTGCGGCGCGACCGTCTCGATCGCCGCGTCGATCACGCTGAACAGCGTGGTCGGGCCTTCCTTGAGCACCAGCTTGCCGCGGCGGATGCGCGCCACGTCGAGCAGGTCGTCGATCAGGCGCACCAGCAGCGCGAGCTGGCGCGACATCGCTTCGTGCAGCGGATGCGGCGCGGGCGAGGCGAGCTTGAACGCATTGACCGCATTCGTCACCGCGGCGAGCGGATTGCGCAGCTCGTGCGCGAGCATGGCGAGGAACTCGTCCTTGCGATGATCCTGGTCGAGCAGGCGCGCTTCCACGCGCATGCGCTCGGTGATCTCGGCGTGCAGTTCGGCGTTGCGGTTGGCGAGCTCCGCGTTCGCCTCGCGCAGCGAATTGTTCAGCGCCTCGAGTTCGCGCGCCTTTTCCGCGGCCAGCTCCGCGTTCGCGTCCGCCAGATGGCGGTTGGCGATCTCCAGGTCGCGCCGCTTGCGGTACAGCTCGACCAGCACGATCACCTTGCTGCGCAGGATCTCCGGGATGATCGGCACCATCACGTAGTCGAACGCGCCGAGCTTGTAGCCGCGCATGCGGTCCAGGTCCGACACGTTGATCGCGGTGACGAAGATAATCGGCGTCTTTTCGAAACGCGGATGCTGGTGGATCAGGTTCGCGGTTTCGAAGCCGTCCATGCCGGGCATGTTGACGTCGAGCAGGATGACGGCGAAATCATGCGTCATCAGCAGTTTCAGCGCCTCGGTGCCGGAGCGCGCCTCGACGAAGTTCTCCTTCAGGTCCGACAGGATCGCGCGATAGGTGAGCAGGCGCGACGGCTGATCGTCGACCAGCAGGATGCTGACCGGCGCGGTCGCCGACTCGTCGGCCGTCGTGTCCATCGTGCTCAGCGATGCAACCATTGCCGCAGCACTCCCAGCAGCTGATCGGTCACTACCGGTTTGGCAAGGTAGTCCGATGCGCCGGCTTCGAGACATTTCTCGCGGTCGCCCTTCATCGCCTTGGCGGTGAGCGCGACGATCGGCAGCGCGCGCGAATCCGGGCGCGCGCGGATCGCGCGAATCGTGTCGTAACCGTCCATGCCGGGCATCATGATATCCATCATCACCAGGTCGATATCGCGATCGGCCGCAACTTTTTCGATCGCCTCCTGACCGGTGCCGGCGGTGAGCACGTCCATGCCGTGGCGTTCCAGCACGCTCGACAGCGCGAAGATGTTGCGCACGTCGTCGTCGACCACCAGCACGCGCTTCTTCTTCAGCGCGTCGTCGGATTCGTGCAGGCGGCGCACGATCTTCTGCTGCGTCGGCGACATGTTCGCGATCACGCGGTGCAGGAACAGCGCGGTCTCGTCCAACAGGCGCTCGGGTGACTCGACGCCCTTGACGATCACGCTCTTGGCCGCGCGCCGCAGCAGCTTGTCCTCGTCCGACGACAGCTCGCGTCCGGTAAACACCACGATCGGCACCTGGCCGAGACTCGGCTCGGCCTGGATCTTCTCGATCAGGTCGAAGCCGCTCATGTCCGGCAGACGCAGGTCGAGCACGATGCAGTCGTACGCTGCCGAACCCAGTTTCGCCAGCGCGTCGGCGCCGGTCTCGACCGAGTCGATCTCCACGTCCTTGTCGCGGATCAGCTCCTCGATGCTGCTGCGCTCGCGCGAATCGTCCTCGACCACGAGCAGACGCTTGGTCTTGGCCAGCGTGTAACGGCGGATGCGCTCGAGTGCCTCGCCGATCGATTCGGTCGTCGCCGGCTTCGCCAGGAACGCGAACGCGCCGCGCTCCAGGCTGCTGTGGCGCTCCTCGTCGACGGTAACGATCTGGACCGGGATGTGGCGCGTCTCGATGTCCTGTTTCAGTCGCGCCAGTACCGCCCAGCCGAGCATGTCGGGCAGGAACACGTCGAGCGAGATCGCGCTCGGCCGATAGTCATGCGCCAGGCGCAGCGCCTCCGCACCCTGTTGCGCGACCAGCACGTTGAAGCCTTGCGTGCGCGCCAGGTCGCGCAGCACGGTGGCGTAGCGTGCATCGTCCTCGACCACGAGCAGCGTCGGCTTGGCTTCGTCCAGCGCGTTGCGGTCGTCGCTGACGACTTCGACCGGTGTCGCCGCGCGTTCATCGACACGCGCGCGATGCGGGCGCGGCGCCGGCACTTCGGGCATTTCCGACGATACGTAGTTGTAAGGCAGGTACAGCGTGAACGTGCTGCCCTTGCCG
>Ga0157378_10001268_pt1 | contig 22736 bp, 18 predicted proteins | sample M65metaG_FD_115309 | JGI IMG/M metagenome (GOLD analysis project Ga0157378, IMG submission 115309) | Miscanthus rhizosphere microbial communities from Kellogg Biological Station, Michigan, USA - M6-5 metaG | ecosystem: Host-associated > Plants > Roots > Rhizosphere > Soil | place: USA: Michigan...
GCGGATACCGAACCGTCATCCTGACGCACGATGCGTCCGTAACCCGAAGGATTTTCAATTTCGGCGGAAAGTATCGTGGCGGCGGCGCCGCTTTCGCGGTGGGCCCGCGCAAGTGCGGCAATCGTTTCGGTGCGAATCAGCGGAGCGTCGCCCGGCAAGAGAATCACGAAATTGGCGCGCGAGGGAATGGCGCGCCGCGCCACGAGCATGGCGTGTCCGGTCCCGCGCTGCGGCTCCTGCAAGACGGTTTTGATACCGAGCGGCGCAACCGCGGCAATCACGTCTTCGGCCTGATGTCCGACAACCGCTACGATTTCGCGCGGCTTGAGCGGTTGGCAGGCGCGCACGACGTTCTCGATGAGCGGCCTGCCTCCTGCGCGGTGCAGCACTTTCGCCAGAGAAGATTTCAGCCGTGTTCCTTTTCCGGCCGCCAGAAGAACAATTACAAAATCAGAATTTGACATAGTTGCATTCTCAGTGTTTCGACCGTGTTTGACAATGCAGCGGAAACGGGGAAGGTGCGAATCCAGCACCTGCAACAAGGCTGTAAACCGCCGCTTTAGAGTTGACTTTATCGGCGACTACTATACTGTTCAAGAAATTACTTCCTCGTCGCGAGGTCATGAAATGCCCACGTGCGCCTCTTGCGGGAACCAGATTGCAGACAGTAGTGCGGCGTACTGCCCCCAATGCGGCGCCCGATTATCCCCTGCCGGTGCGACACCCGCGAGTCCCGCACCTTACTCGGTGCCGGGCACCGGCGTCGTGCCGACCACCAACGGACTCGCCGTTGTCAGCCTGGTATGTGGATTCCTGTTTTTCATATTTCCGGCGGCTGTCGCCGCAATCATCTTCGGGCACATTGCGCGATCCGATATTCGGCGCAGCGGCGGACGAAAAAGCGGCGCCGGTCTGGCCCTGGCAGGGCTCGTTCTGGGCTATATCGGAATCGCGATGATACCGATCATTCTGATCGTGGCGGCCATCGCCATACCGAACTTATTGCGCGCGAGGGTGGCAGCCAATGAAGCATCCACGATCGGCTATCTTCGCGTTCTGAATTTTGCAATCATCCAGTATTCAAATGCCAACGGCAAATATCCGGATACTCTGGCGGAGATCAGTCCGGGATTCAGTTCACCCAGGAAGTTTGGGTATTTCATTGAATATCACCCGGCCACCATGGATGTGGATGGAGTGAAAATAACCGGCTATAGCATTACCGCTACACCGTTAGGACCAAGGGCGGGCGGCCGGCGACATTTCTTTACGGATCAGACAGACGTGGTCCGGGCCGAGAGAGGTTTTCCCGCTACAGCGAATAGCCCGCCCATTGGTTGAGATTTGCAGGGCAGGCGCGAAGATCACGTGCAAGGCTGGCGTTGAGAGTAAGGGGGTTAGTCGGCTGCGGAAGCGATCGCTTCAGAGTGGAGCGAATGCTGTTCAGCGGGGACTTCGTTGTAAGTTTCGATCCACAGCGATGGATCGGCAAGAAGGCGTGTTACCAGCTGAGTGTGCAGGGCGTGGCCGGCTTTGTAGGCTTCGACGCGCGCAAGCAACGGCCGTCCGACCAGCGCGAGATCACCGATCAGATCCAGCGCCTTGTGCCGTCCGAATTCATCCGGGAACCTTAGCGGGCCGTTCATCACCCCAGCCTCATTGAGCACGATCGCGTTTTCGAGCGAACCCCCGCGTATCAGCCCCATGCGGCGCAAGCCTTCGAAATCCTGCACAAAGCCAAAAGTCCTAGCCGGCGCCAGCATCCCGCTGAACGATTCGCGTCCAACACGCAGCTCAATTTCCTGCGCTCCGACTGCCGGGTGCGCGTACTCCACGAAACAACGCACTCGAAAGTCGTCCGCCGGATAAATGCCAATCTGGCGGCCACCGTCCGAAATCTCGAGTGGTTTGACGATTTTCAGATACTTCCTGCGTTTTCGCAGGCGGCGGATTCCCGCTTGGCCCAGCATTTCAATGAACGGTTGCGAGGAACCGTCCAGGATCGGCAACTCCAAGGCATCAATTTCGATGTAAACGTTATCGACGCCGCAGCTGTAAAGTGCGGCGAGCAGGTGCTCGGTCGTCGAGAGCAGCACGCCCTTTTTCATCAAGCTGGTGGCATAGCTGACGCGGGCTACGTTTCTCACGTGTGCTTCGATCTCAAAATTGTCGAGGTCGATCCGCCGGAATACAATTCCCGTGTCGGCCGGGGCCGGAACGAGCCGCAGCTGAGACTTTACGGCGGTGTGCAGGCCGACGCCTTTGGTAGCGACTGGCCTCTCAATCGTGGTCTGGTAGCTCATGTGCTGCAGTTATGATAGCACTTTGAAGTCCTCCCCTGCTAATGTTTAGCCCATTAAAATCAACAACTTGAGGCTTATACGTTAATACGGCGTGGTCAAAATGCCACAAAACAGACGTTTCGGCGTGGCGGAACGATACACACGGGCGAGCCCTCTCGTTCAGCCCTCACAAACTGGGGCTCTGATTCCTTTTCGCACCCCCCGTTTGATTCCTATCTTTTCGTTGCCCTGACAGCTTTGAAGTCCGTCAAAAAACTTTCATTTCAACGGTCGCGGCTGGCGTGCTTGTGTCTCGACTGACCTGCGCTTAGAATGGTTAATCGAGACCCATCAATGGCTTCGCCATTTCACATTATCTCCAACTCGGTCCCCGCATCGACATCCGGGAGCCCTATCGACCCTGCCTCTCATCCAAGACCGGAATGGCTGCGCGTCAAATTCTTTAACGGTCCAAATTATCAGGATCTGAAACGGATCATGCGTACGCTCGGGCTGAATACCGTGTGCGAGAGCGCGCGTTGCCCGAACATGGGCGAGTGCTGGGAGCATCGCACGGCAACGTTCATGATTCTGGGGAATATTTGTACGCGTGCTTGCGGTTTTTGCGCGGTGCCTTCGGGCAAGCCGGCGGGTCCGCCTGATGAAATGGAGCCCGAACGAGTGGCTGAAGCGGTGGAGCGGATGGGCCTGCGCTATGCCGTAGTGACATCGGTTAACCGTGACGACCAACCGGATGGGGGCGCGGCGATATTTGCGCGGACTATTTCTGAGATTCGGCAGCGTGTGCCTTCGTGCAAGGTCGAAGTTCTGATCCCCGATTTTCGCGGTGACTGGGGCGCTCTGGAAACGGTGATTGCAGCGCATCCGGACGTTTTGAACCACAACACGGAAACCGTGCCGCGGTTGTATCACGAAGTGCGCAAGGGCGCGGTGTATGGCCGGTCCCTGGAACTCCTTCGCCGGGCGAAGTCTTTAGCGCCTGAAATGCCCACGAAAACGGGACTGATGCTTGGATTGGGAGAAGAGCGCGAGGAAGTTCTGGCGGCGATGCACGACCTCGCGGCGCAGGGCACAGACATTCTGACGCTGGGCCAATACCTGCAGCCGACGCGCGAGCACTTGCCGATCGTACGCTACATCCATCCCGACGAGTTCGCGGACTACAAGAAGATGGGCGAGCAAATGGGATTTGCGCACGTGGAGTCAGGACCGCTGGTGCGATCGTCGTATCATGCGTTTGAACAGGAAGCCGCCGCGCACACTTAGTTGCGCTCCGTATTTGTCACTCACAATTCAGCAACTCGCGTTGCTTTGCCAACCTGCCAGTTTGAATCGCGTATGAGTTCGGATTTTTACAGGCTTCACAGGCTGCGGAAAAACTCATAATGCCGTCATTCTGAGCGAAGCGAAGAATCTTTCTTGGTTTTTCTCTTATACTTAAATCGAAGAGAGATTCTTCGCTTCGCTCAGAATGACAGAACAAGTCATTTTTTTAGCAGCCTGTTCAGCCTGTGGATTTTTGTACAGGCATAGACCGAACCCTCCAGGCTGAAGCCTGCGCCACTTGAGGTTCGGCCGACGTGAGGGAGCGAAATATCGTAAGATTCATTCCGACATAATTCCCCCAAGGACGAGTTCATATGAGAGACGCGCGGACATCTTCAGGATTGTCTTTCGCCGGTGCAGCGGTGGCTCTATTTTTATTTTCGATTGCGGGCGTCGCTGCGCAGAATCCCGCGCCTGGCGCTTCGTCGCAAGCACCTTCTGTATCGGGCTCCGAGGTTTATCAGAAGCGCTGCGCTTCGTGCCATGACCAGGCGGGCTCGCGTGCGCCGTCGAAAGATGCTTTGCAGAAACTTTCCTCGGCGCGAATCATGCGCACGCTCGATTTTGGATTGATGATGGCGGTGGCTTACCCGATCAAACGGGCTGAGCGTGAAGCGGTGGCGAATTATCTGGGAACCAAGGTGGAAGAAGTGCCGCTGCCCGCCAGCGCATTTTGCTCCGCAAATGTTTCCATCCTCTCCGGCGCGGCGAATGACTCGTGGGCGGGATGGAGTCCTTCAACTTCCAATGCGCGCTACCAAACTGCCGAGCGAGCGGGCCTTGCGGCGGGTCAAGTGCGGCGGCTGAAACTGAAATGGGCGATCGGATTTCCGGGCGATGTCACGGCCTTCGCGGCGCCGACCGTGGTGAAGGGAACGCTCTTTGTAGGCAGCGCCAGTGGCGCGGTTGAAGCCGTGGATGCCAGGACCGGTTGCACACACTGGGTGTTTCAAGCCAATGGCCCGGTGCGCGCTGCAATCCTCCCGGTTCAGAGTGGTGCGGACACTTCGCTCGTGCTAACGGACTTGATTGGCTGGGCGTATGCGCTCAACGCCAAATCCGGCAAGTTGCTCTGGAAGAAGCGTATCGATGAGCACGAGGCCACTCGTCTCACGGGATCGTCCGTCGCGCTGAATGGAGTTGTCTACATTCCCGCTGCATCGTGGGAGGAAACGCGTTCGCTCGATCCGCAATATGCGTGCTGCACGTTTCGTGGCAGTGTTTCAGCGCTGCGCGTTCGCGACGGGTCGCTGGTTTGGAAGACTTACCTGGTGGATCCGCCCCAGAAAACCGGCGTGAACAGCGTGGGATCCGTTCAGTCGGGGCCATCGGGTGCCCCGGTCTGGTCAGCGCCTACGATCGATACCAAGCGTGGCGTGCTCTACGTGGCCACGGGTGACAATTATTCTGTGCCGCCTACGCCTACGAGCGACGCGGTGATGGCGCTTGACTTGAAATCGGGAAGAATCGTTTGGACTGCGCAAGTGCTCGCCAACGACGCCTACACATCCGCCTGCCGCAACAAGGGCGTGAATTGTCCGCCGCCGAACGGGCCCGATTTCGATTTTGGCTCGTCGGCGATTCTGGTGCGCGCACCGAATGGGAAGGAAATTCTGGTGGCCGGGCAAAAATCGGGACTGGTCTACGCGTTTGATCCGGACGCTAAAGGGAAAATTCTGTGGCAGACGCGCGTCGGGCAGGGTGGCCTGAATGGCGGCGTGCAATGGGGCATGGCGACAGACGGGCAGAAACTCTATGCGGCAGTTTCCGACGTGCACGCGGTGATGAATACTGCCGGCCCGGTGGGTGGCGCAACCTTCGACCCGGTGCAGGGTGGCGGGCTTACGGCGCTGCATCTGGAAGATGGATCGAAAGCCTGGTTTGCTCCCAGCCATCCATGCGAACCGCCGCGGCCTGGTTGCAGTCCGGGCCAGTCCGCCGCGCTCACTCTGATTCCCGGCGTGGTGTTTTCTCCGGCGCTCGACGGGCATCTGCGCGCGTTCAGCACCGAGGACGGCGAGATGCTTTGGGATTTCGACACTGCTGCGCAGACTTATTCCACGGTGAACGGAGTGCCGGCCAGGGGCGGTTCGATCGACGGGGCCGGGCCAGTGGTCGCGGGCGGCATGGTATTTGTGAATTCCGGGTATCCGCGCAACGGCGGCATGCCCGGCAACGTGTTGCTGGCTTTTGCTCCGGAGGATTGATTGTAATAGCACAGGCTTCAGCCTGTGGGGTTTCCGGACTTGCAAGGCGCAAAAACCACAGGCTGAAGCCTGTGTTACTGAATCCAAAATCGTATTTATCCGTATTTACTTATCCATTTGATACGAGTATAACTGTATTTTTCTGGGGGTGTCCGTGCATTCCGAGGAATTGCTCAATCCGCGCGATGCGGCGAGATCGCTGGGCATCAGTTATCCGACGCTTAAGCAGTGGATTTATAAGAAAAAGTTGCGCAGCATTCGCACGGCTGGAGGGCATCACCGAATTCCGGCCTCTGAGATCGAACGATTCCTGCCGCTCGCCGATGACAAGGACGTCGCGGCCGGACGGCGCAATTTCCGGCGCATCAGCGGGCGCAATCAGCTGGTGGGACGCATCCTGGAAGTGCGCTACAGCGGACTGCTGGCCCAGGTGAAGCTCTCCATTGGCGGGCAGCGTATCTCTTCTATCATCACGGCGGATGCCGCGCGCGAAATGCGCCTGGAAAAAGGGCAGACCGCGGCAGCTCTCATCAAATCCACGGAAGTCATGATCGTGCGCGTGTGAATCGGGAACGAACAATGAGAAAGAGAATTTACGCCGCACCCTGGGTCAGCGCTTGCGCGGTATTGTTGGCGGTGGCCCTTCTGTATTTTCTTTCGACGGAAAGCGTCAATGCCAGACAGCAGGCCGGCTCGAAAGCGTGCGGCACGGTGACCGTGGCCGCGGCTTCCGACCTGACTTATGCGATGAATGAGATTGCCGCGAATTTTCAGAAGGCGACCGGTTGCACGGTCCGGCTCAGTCTGGGCTCTTCCGGGAATTTTCTAACGCAGATTGAAAATGGCGCGCCCTTTGACGTGTTTTTTTCGGCGGATATTTCCTATCCGCAAAAACTGGAAGCCATGGGACTCGCAGCTCCCGGAAGCACCTACCTCTATGGCATCGGAAAAATTGTGTTGTGGACCCGAAAAGGGTCCCGCGTGGACGTCACGCAAGGTTTTTCAGCGTTGCGCGATTCCAGTATCGAAAAGATCTCCATCGCCAACCCTGCGCACGCACCCTACGGGCGAGCCGCTGAGGAGGCGCTGCGGCAGGCCGGCGTGTATGAATCCGTTAAGAGCCGGCTGGTTCTGGGTGAAAACATTTCGCAAGCTGCCGAATTCGTGGAATCAGGAAACGCGGATGTGGGAATTGTCGCCCTCTCGCTGGCTGTTTCTCCGGCGATGAAAGACAAAGGTGTGTCCTGGATTATTCCTGAGAATCTGTACACGCCCATCCAACAGGGTATGGTCGTCGTCCGGGCGGCTGCGAATCCGCAGGCCGCGCAGCAATTACTGGATTACGTCAAGATGCCCGCGACCGCGGCTTTGCTGGAGCGATACGGATTCGCGCTTCCCTCAAAAATTCCGGCAGCGAGAAAACCTTGAACTGGCAGGCCATCGCACTTTCGCTGAAGCTGGCAGTTTGCGTTGCGGCGATTCTACTGGCCGCGGGACTGCCCATCGCGTACTGGGTCACGTTTTCCCGCTGGCGCTGGAAATTTCTGATCGAAGCGATCGTCGCGCTTCCCATCGTCCTGCCGCCCACCGTTCTCGGTTACTACATTCTGATGGGGCTTGGGCCGCGCCACGCAGGCGGCAGGATCTGGCAAGCTTTGTTCGGTCATACACTCCCATTCACATTTGCGGGTTTGCTGGTGGCTTCCGTGCTCTATAGCCTGCCGTTTGCGGTGCAGCCGTTTTCCGCGGGGTTCGAGGCGGTGGATCGACGGTTGATCGAAGCTTCGTGGACGCTGGGGGCCTCGCGCCTGGAAACATTTTTTCGGGTGATCCTTCCGCTTTCGGCGGCCGGAGCCGTGACAGGCGTGGTGCTGAGCTTCGCGCACACCATCGGCGAGTTCGGCGTCGTGTTGATGGTGGGCGGAAACATTCCCGGCGTGACGCGGACGGTTTCGATCGACATTTACGATCAGGTGCAGGCGGCGAATTACGATGCGGCTAACCGAACAGCGCTGATCCTGTTGCTGTTTTCATTTGTGGTGCTAGCCGTCATTTACGGAACGAATCGCCGCGCGCTCAGCATCTGGCGGAGGCCTTAAGTAGCACAGGCTTCAGCCTGTGGCTCTTGAATTTATTTTGGTAACGGCAAAATCACACAGACTGAAGCCTGTGTCCACTAAATACGAAAACGAATATGTCACTGGAAGTTGCGGTTGAAAAAAAAGTGCGGGGTTTCCATCTCGCAGTTGAATTTGCGGCCGACGGGGCGCCGCTGGGCTTGCTTGGTCCATCCGGCTCCGGCAAGACGATGACGTTGCGGGCGATTGCCGGACTCGAAACGCCGGATCGCGGGCGCATCGTGCTGAACGAACGCGTGCTCTTCGATTCCGCGCAGCGCATCAACGTGCCCGCGCGCGATCGACGAATCGGCCTGCTGTTTCAAAATTACGCGCTCTTCCCGCACCTGACCGTTTCCGAAAATATTGCCTTCGGACTACGTCGATTTCCGGAAGCGGAGAGAAACCGTCGCATTGCTGACCAAATTGCTGCTGTTCACCTCGATGACCTTGCGGAACGTTACCCGGCGACTCTTTCCGGGGGCGAACAGCAAAGAGTTGCTTTGGCGCGCGCACTGGCCATCGAGCCGGCTGCGCTGCTGCTCGATGAACCTTTTTCAGCGCTCGACACCTATCTGCGCAGCGCCCTCGAGCGCCAGCTGCGCGATTCGCTCGCCCGCTACTCGGGCTCGACATTGTTCGTGAGCCACAATCTGGAGGAATCCTACCGGGTTTGCGAAAGCCTGGTGGTGCTGGCGAACGGGAAAATTGCGGCACAGGGTCCGAAGGAAGAAATTTTCCGGCATCCCCCGACTCTTGAAGTTGCGCGAGTCACGGGATGCAAGAATTTTTCTAATGCGCGGTTGTTGCCCGATGGAAGGGTTGAGGCGACGGACTGGAGCTGCGCGCTTCGCGTCACCCAGAAATTCACAAAACCTCCCGCGCATATCGCGATCCGCGCCCATCACATTCGCGTGCACTCCGGGCAAAAAGTGGCGCTGGAAAATTCCGAAAATACATTCCCTTGTTGGCTGGCGGCGATGACCGAGACGCCCTTTCGTGTCACGCTCGATTTGCGTGTTGGCGGCCCTCCCGCGGCGGCTGACGATTTCCAGCTACAGGCGGAAGTTTTTAAGCAGGAGTGGGAGTCGTTTCGGAATTTACAGCAGCCTTGGATGATGGAGCTCGCTGCGGAGCGGCTGTTCCTTTTGCAGGATTGAAAAGTAGTACAAGCTCTACAGGCTGCGAAAAAAATGACTTGTGCTGTCATTCTGAGCGAAGCGAAGAATCTCTCTTCGATTTATGTATGGGAGAACAAACAAAGAGAGATTCTTCGCTTCGCTCAGAATGACAGCGTTTTGAGTTTTTCCGCAGGCTGTTCAGCCTTTTTGGTTTTGCGACCTAACAGCATCAAAACCAACAGGCTGAAGCCTGTTCTACTGGAGCCTATTGCAGGCTTTGGGTTGAGGGTACGCAGCCGGTGCCGGCGCCCGCGCAAGTATCTCTCAAGAATAATCCTGTTATGGACGGCGTTGCGCCGAGATTTGTGGCTGCGGACTCAAATGTGACGTAGCGGCCTGTGGCGCTGATCGTTGCCGAACTACTCACGCCATTGGCTTGCATGCCGGAAGTCGCGACCGAAACGCGTTGCGTTGAAGGCGTGCAGCCGGATGGTGCGCCCCCGCAGGTATCGCGCACGAAGACATCGGTTGCGCCGTTCGTGTCACTGTCCACCAAGTTCCTGGCGGAGGAAAGAAACGCCACGTAACGTCCATCGGCGCTGATTGACGGAACAATGCTGTCTCGATCCGCCGGATTGTTGCTCAACCCGATCGACGCGAGTGTCACGGAAGGCGTGCAGCCGGACGGCGCGCCGGCGCAGGAATCGCGCACGAAAATATTTTGAGCAGTTCCCGGAATTTCGGTGGTGCCGTCCTGCGAAGCCAGCACAAACACCGCATAGCGCTGGTCCGAGCTCATGAGCGGCAAGGACAATGCACCCGGGCCCGTTTGCGTTTGTGCGGAACTGCTGCTCGAGAGCACGGCGCTCGTGACCCGCGCACCAGGCACAGGCGTGAAGACCGTGAACGGCAAGGTACTGGAAGTTCCGCCGCCCGGCGCAGGCGTTACCACCGTGACTTGAAACGTGCCGAGAGTATCGACAGGGACCGGCGCCGTAATTCCCGTGCTGGATATGAATGTGGTTGTGAGCGGCGTCGTCGTGGCACCTGCCGTCAAGTTGACCGCTGAACACGGGAGCAAATTGGTGCCGGTGACATCGACAGTGATTTTGCTACCCGCCGATTGAACTCCCTGGCTTGAGGGCGAAAGTGACGTGATTGCCGGCGCCGGAAGATTGGTCGCCGGAGTGGTCATCGAAAACGTTGCCGAATTCGAAGTCGTCGTTGCGTTCGAGACGGTGATCGCAGCGGTGCCTGGGAATGCTGTATCCGCGGCAGTGATGGCAGCGGTGAGCTGCGTGGTGCTCACAAAAGTAGTCGGGCGTGGCGAACCGTTCCAATTCACAACCAGCCCGTTCACGAAGTTCGTTCCGTTGACCGTCAGCGTCAAACCCGCAGGACTGCAGAACGGAGTTGACGGTAGCGATGTGGTGGACGCCGAGAGTGAAGTGATGGCTGGAGCTACGACTGTGAATGAGAGTGCGTTGGAAGTGCCCCCGGCGGGCGCAGGGTTAAACACTGTAACTGAGATCGTTGCGGCGGAAGCGATGTCCGTCGCGAGTATGGAAGCCTGAACCTGAGTCGCACTGAGGTAAGTCGTCACGCGCGTGGCGCCGTTCCACTGCACGACCGAGCAGGGAAGAAAATTGTTGCCCGTGACGCTCAAGGAAAACGTCGATCCTCCGGCCGTAGCACTGCCAGGCGCCAGGGATGTAATCGCGGGTACGGGCAGCGACGAAGCAGAAACCGTGAACGGCGCCGGCGCCGAGGCTACGCCGGAATTGGATACGGTAATCGATGCCGCGCCCGCAGCGGCGATATCCCCGGGAGAAATCGCGGTAGTCAGTTGAGTGGCGCTGACGAAGGTGGTGACGCGCGGCGAATTATTCCAATTGACCACCGAGCCATTCACGAAGTTCGTGCCGTTCACAGTAAGAGTGAAGCCAGTAGTCGTGCAGGACGGCGTCGCGTTTGACTGCGTCGTGGAAGACGATAACGAAGTGATGGACGGAGGCAGGACCGTGAATTGAATTGACGCGGATGTGCCGCCGCCCGGCGTTGGAGTGAATATCACAACCTGATCATTTCCCGTGGCAAGGAAGTCGGCGGGCGGCACGACGGCCGTGAGTTGCGTGGTGCTGACGAAAGTGGTGGTCAAAGTGGATTTGACGTTGCCCGTATTCACCCACTGCACAACGGAACACGGCAGAATGTTCGTGCCCGTGACGGTCAGCGTGAGTACGGAGCTGCCGGCGGAAGCCGAAGTTTGCGAGAGCGAGGTAATCGTTGGCGCCACGAGCGGAGTCGCCGGCGTGGAAAGGGTGAATGGAAGGGACGACGAAGATCCGATTGAATTTGTTACCGTGACCGCTACTGTTCCGGCGGAAGCGGGCAGCGAAGCGGGAATCGCAGCCGTCAGTTGTGTCGCACTCACGAACGTCGTCGCCTGCCGGGCGCCGTTCCAAGTGATAACCGCATCGTTCGTAAAATTCGTGCCGTTCACCGTGAGCGTAAAGCCCTGCGCGCTGCAAAACGGGGTGGATGCCGCCGAAGTGGTCGACGCCGAAATGGAAGTAATCGCCGGAGACGGACCGGCCGCCGCATTGATCGTAAAAAGGACGACATTTGATATTTCGGTGGTGGTCGTGTTGTTTACGTTTTGTGTTGCCGACTGAGCCGAACCGGGAATCTGTACGGACACTTTTACTGTGCCTGGAGTGGTGATGTCCGATGCCGGCACAGGGGCTGTCAACTGGGTGTTACTGACAAGCGTTGTCGTCAGAGCAACTCCATTCCACAGGATCAGGGCTCCCGACACAAAACCGGCCCCGTTGGCCGTGATCGTGAAGCCTTGGGCGCCGGCGGTTGCCGCGCTCGGACTGACGAAGCTCAATATGGAGGTGGAAGTTTGGATCGAGAGGTTCGTGTTGTAATCGGAGCAGGCGGCGGCCATCCCGCACATCAGCAACGCCGCTATTAGCCACTTGCGCGAAACCATCCGAACACGCTCCTCGCGAGCCATCCTGCCGGGACTTCGGGCAGACAGAAACCGGGTACGAGCCCTGTGCAGAGCTCGAAAAAACTTTCAGATCAAGCCGGGTGCTGAGGAAATCAGCGATGATCCAGTTATCGGCGGACTCGAAGCGACAGTTTCAACCCTGAGGCTGCAAACCATCGGCGTAGCAGTAGAGCCCGCGTCCAAGAATCGTAGGAACCCCCCACAAACCGGACCGTTTCTGATACCACCTGCGGGACGCCCAAGTCAACCGACCACTCCCCACACCCTACACAGCTTACCGCAGCAGTCGTGAGATGCACAGCCCGCACCGCCCCGTTGCCCGAGGTTCTCAGGCGAGTCGGTGCAAACGTTGTAGCGCCCGCCTTCATCCGCGCATCCGTTCGAATGTTACCTATGTCTCGAATCTGACATACACGCAAGATGCCCGTCTAGAAGACAGGCGCTACGAAGACGTTCACGGGTGTGCGTTGAGCGAGGCTAGCGCGTCGGTTGCGAGCCGGTGAGCCTTGTCCGCGCAAGCGGCGTTTTCCCAGGGAACCACGGCTGCGGAGCGAAATTTCGCGGCTGCTTCTTGCGTATGCCCGAGTTTCTGCTCGATATCGCCGGCCAGCAGCAGGAAAATGCAGTTGCCGGGGTACTTTGCGACCAGTTCCGCCGCGGATTGTTCGGCCCGCGCATAGTCGAAATCATAATTGCGCAGATTCTTGGCCATGTTGAAGCGCGCTTCCAGTTGCGTCAATTGGCCCCGGGTCGAAGCGATTTCCAGTTGGCGCAAGCCTTCGCGCTTGTCGCCTCCCGGAATGCCCATAAAAAAACGCAGAATTTTGGCTATGGCGGACAGCGTATCCACGTAATAGTTGTAAAGACCGAGTCCCAGGTAGGCGTCCGCCATGCCGGGATCAAGCTCCAGGCAGCGCAGCAGGTGTTTGCGGGCTTCAACTCCGGCGCGCGCCACGGGAGTCTTTTCGTAGCGCAATCCGAGCAGCCTGGCGCGCGAAGCGTAGCCTAATCCCGCGTATAACTCCATCTCGGCGGTATCGGATTTCGCGATGCTGGCCTGCGCCAGTTGAGCGACTTTGTCGGCGAGGGCGAGTTCCGCATTGTCGTCGGCATCGGCAGGACGCGTGTGGCTCCACGCATCAATCGTGTTGTATTTTCTCTCCGACCATTTGCAATAAATGTTCCACCACAGGATGTCGGCTTCGATCAGATAGCCGAGCGGATGCTCGGGCCGCGCGGCTTCCAACTTGCGCGCAAGCGCGATGGCTTGGTCCATCTTCCCCTGGTACATCAGGTCGATTGCTTGCTTTGCATCAGCCGGAATTTCCAGCTCTGAAGCGCGCGCCGTGGGGGGCAAGAAAACCGGAAACGCCGCAAGCGCCATGTAAAATAGTGTGCGGAAATGGCGGCTTGGAATGTGCAACGGGCTATTCCTGGTATTTTTTCTCGGCGACATATTTTGGGCTGAGGAGCCACGCGCCGTAAACGTACATCGCGAAACATTCTAGCGCATACACCGGAAAGGCCAGGTATCCGGGCGCGGGCATCTGAAAGATTTTCATTTGCTGGCCGATCGGGAATGTGTAAATCCAGCCGGCGCGCGCCCAATAATTCCAGAATTCCCAGAGCCATCCGCAGACCCAACCCGCGGCGAGAAACGAGTACAGGCGTTCGCGGTGTCCTCTCGCTAGGTCTCCCACGAACGAAGGCAAGTGCAGGCGGTAGTTGATCGGTTCGAGAAGAAGCAGAAATCCAAGCCACACCAGGCCGAACAGGTAGGCTGCAATGCGCGCGGGGACAACCACCGGCACGATTAGCATCAGCGCACCGAGCGCGATGGACGTGTTGGACTGGCTCCCGTTGAACCGCAGCGGCGGAGAATCCCGCTTGAACCAGCCGAATGACTCGACGAGCGCGGCGGTCATGAAAATTCCGGGCGTGATCGTGGCAAATGCCCAGCCGTAGCCAATCCATCTTTCAACGTGTCCCTGCGGAAGGCCCACGTAGGCCCAATTCGCCAGCCGTAAATTGTAGGCTTCAAAAATCAGCCACAGCGGAATGGAAAGAGCCGCCATCTTCAGGAGTCCAATTGGTTCCTCGCGCAAACGCGAAAATCCGGTGATTGAAAATATCGCGGCATCGGCAATCAAAATGTAGGAGGTCCAGGCCACCGGGCTGAAATACGTGGCGGCCGGTTCGATGCCGTGAAACATCAGATACTGCGCGGAGATTAACGCCACGATGCCAAGCCAGCCGTGCGCCGGAAAAGGTCTGCGGCGCGCGCGAAAAAACTCCACGACCAGGATGGTAACGGTCGCCGCGATCAGAATAATTCCAAGCTTCAGCATCGTCGTCGTTTTTGAATCTTGAATTCTAGTGTGCCATTCGTGGCACTGAAGCTTGGCGCGCGACGGCGGGCCTGGATTTCAGGCGAAAGCGTGCGGGAGGCGAAGCGAACACGCGCTTGAATGCCCGATTGAACGCCGGTTCGGATTCGTAGCCCACTTCCGCAGCGATTTGCGCGACGCTGTGGTTGGAGGACAAGAGCAATTGCGCGCCCAGCTGCAGCCGCCAGTGCGTGAGATACGCCATCGGCGGCACACCGAGGAAATGGCGGAAGCGCTCCGCCAGCACGGAGCGCGAAATCCCCACTTCTTTCGCCAGCGTGGCGATGGTCCAGGGATCGGACGGTTGGCGATGCAACAGCGCCAGAGCGTTCCCGACATACGGATCGCGCGCTCCTGCCAGCCAACCCTTCTCTCCCGGTGGCAGCCGGTCCACGTAGCGCCGAAGGGTTTCCGCAAACAACGCCTCCGATAATTTGGCGACAACGATCTCGCTACCCGTTTTCGACTCGCCCGCATGCCCGACGGAGTATCGAATGGAACTTTCCAGCCACTGCCCGGAGCTGTCACTTCCAATGTTTACCTTGAAAATCGGAGGCAGCCCACCTAAGAAAGCTTTGCTGAGTTGCGGATCGCAGGCGAGGTAGCCGCAAACAAATCGGGTCACTTCGCCTCCTCCTCCCAAGCGCGCGAGTTTCAAGCCATGTGCCAGAATTTCTTCGATCAGTTTGCCGTGATCTCTGGGTTCCACGCTGCGGCCATTTCCCATGACATGCGCATCGCCATGCGGAAAGACCACAATGTCTCCAGCGACGAGAGAAATTCTTTCGCCATCTTCCACATTCGCGTAAGCGCGACCGTGAGTCAGCAGGTGGTACATGATTACGTGGCGGCCTTCGGGAGACACGTAGGGCGCCACCGTACAGGACGCCGGCGCGCGAAAACTCCACGGTGCGGAGAATTCGGCGTTATAGAACAGCGCGCCTTCGAGTTTCACCGTTTTCAGGATGGTCGATAGGACATCCATACGTTTATTCGCACCAGGGTCCGAAGTTGGAAAAAAACTGATAGAGCGCTCCGACAAGCGATCCAGCAACATGGTACCGCACCGTGCATAAGAGAACCAGACACGGGTTTAGACGGGCAACCTGACGGAGGAAGCGCTACGAAGCAGATTCGACCGCGACGGAATTCGGCGCCACTCGGGGGCTGTAAGGGATTTTGACCACGATTTCCGTTCCCGTGGCGTGCGAACCTATTTCCAACTCGCCGCTCTGCTCCCGGACACGCTCTTTCATACTCAATAGCCCGACACCAGTCGATTTTCCGTTGGATTGAAATGCGGCCAGCTTTTCGCTCGGGATTCCACGTCCAAAATCTTTAATCCGCAGAGTGACAATGTTCCGATCGATCCGCAAGATGACCTGGGCGCGTGAACTTCTGGAATGGCGCTGAATATTGTTGAGAGATTCCTGAAGCACACGATAAAGAGTGAGCTCCAGATTTTGCGGCAGGCGATGCTCTGGCTGTGGAATATCCGCGGAGATATTTATTGATGCGCGCTGCGCATAACCCTCGATCAGCCATTTGGCCGCGGAAGAAAAGCCGATTTCATCCAGAAGAGGTGGATGAAACAGATAGGAAATCGTGCGCGTTTGTAAAATGGCGTCGTCGAGCAAAGTAGCAAGATTTGCGCGCTGCGAAATATCCAGTTGGGCGTTGGTCGGAAGGTCCACAGCCATTTTCGCCGCAGCCAGGGTCTGCCCTACGCCGTCGTGCAATTCGCGAGCAAACCTTCTGTGCTCTTCGTCCTGTACGCGCATGAGCTCCAAGCTTAGTCCACGCAACTGTTTTTCAGCTTCGCGTCGTTCCCGAACTTCCCGGTTGAGCAGATGGTAGTGGAGCCAGAACATGAAGGCGGAGAGGACGAAAGAGACCGCGAGAATACCGAGAACGGACCTGAATAGAAGATTGGAGACGCGGGTGCGTTGTTCCAGAAGGTTTTTTTCATTTTGCTTCATCTCCTGGGTAATCGCTGCCGTATCGGACGCCGTTCTGGCCACCTCAAAGTCAGCCTGTAATACCTTCTGAAGGGATAACTGAGTTTGGCCCTTCAGTTCAATGGACTGTTGCGAAGCGGCGATGCGCTGATTCGCGTTTGCTTCCAGACGATTGCATAACGCTTGCTGCGACGGATTGTCCCGAGTCAGTTCGCGAATCCGCGCGAGTGCAGGCCGGACCGTATTCACGGCGTCTGAAAAAGCGCTCAGAGATTCGGACGCTCCGGTTGTGTTGTACGCCACCCGGGATCTGCCCACGTCTGTCAGCTTGGACTCCAGGTCACCAATCGCGACTTCGACCTCTAAAGTGTGACGAACAAGCGCCTGCGCAGCGTACAGCCGAAAAATGACCCACCCCGCTGCAACGCCGCCGAGGCACAGTAGTACCAAGGCTAAGGCCAGCGCAATGTTGGCTTTTCGGCTTGAAGGCATTTTCATTTCGGGTTCACACCCGGGGCTAAGATTGGAACTGACTTAGATTAACACATAGTCGGGCGCGGTAAACCGTTGTTGCTAGACCTGTACTCTGACGTTTCGGAGCACGATCTTACTTCCTTCCGAGTAAACAATTCTGCGGAGGAGCATTCGCTCGGAGATTGCGCGGCGATTCAAGAGAAGGTGATCGAGAACGCGTAGCGTCTGCGTAGAAGAACCGGCCCGGCTCGAGAACTACGCCGTCGGCTTCGTTTGGTTCATGAACATCAGGGCGTTAGTCACACACTCATCGGCATTGGCGACGGCTACATGGTAGGCGTCGCTCGTGAGCACGAGCAGGCGCGAATTCGGAATTTTCGGCTGGTAGCGAAGAACCGTCTCCACCGTCTGCAATGCGCTGCGGTCCGAAGTGATGATGAGCGTGGGAGCCAGAATTTTCGGAAGAATGCTCTCCACATTGATCGCCGAAAGTATGGTTTGAAGCCCGCGCCTTGTTTCGGGGCTCGTCTCGTCCTTCAGTTTATCGAAGTAAGCGATTTCTTCCTTGGTCGCCGCCGATCCGAGCCGGAGCTGCTGCGACGCCGACTCCATTTTGGGGTCCACGGAACTGAACGGGCCACTGGCCACCACCAGCGATCGCGTGCGTTTCGGATAGGTCGCCGCGAATTGCATCGCGATCGCCCCCCCGGTCTTGGCTCCGATGATGTGTGCTGCCGGCGCCCCGACCGTATCAAGGAAATCCGCAACGACTTTGGTGTAGTTTGCGAGCGACCATTCGAAATTCGCGGGGGCCTTCGAACGCCCGAAGCCCGGCAGATCGGGCCGGTATAGGCGGAAACGCTGGGCCATGCGCGGCACCCACCCGTACCACACTTCTCCGGTTTCAAGATTGCCGTGAAGAAAAACTACGGGCTCGCCATCGAGCCACGGCGCGCCCAGCCAGTCTTCGCGGTAGTAGAGTTGCACGCCGGAAGCAAGCAGTGCGGTTGATCCGCCGCGCTCACCTTTATCAGCGGGGAACGGCGCGGCCTCTGCAGCGCGTGGCATCACGTGCGAAAGCACCGGCAATCCCGCCGACGCGAGCCCCCACTTCATCAAGGTTCTCCTGCCGGGCTTCGCGATTGTGCTCATGGGTTTGGCGCTCCTTTGCGACGGATTCTAGACGGGCGGAGAGCGGCGGGCAATGGACATTTGCCGATCCATTCATCACTGGAAAAACAAGTCGCCCGGGGATTTTGCTGTATACTTCGCGAGATCGTAATTCCCCCGTTATCGGATTTCGAATCTGAGACAAGTTGCTGGAGGCGCGCTAATGAAACAGCGCCGATTCATCGTCCCGGTCCTCGCTTTTTTGTATGCGGCTGTTTGCTTTGGGCAGAATGGCCGTCCCGGCCCTGATCCCGTGCAGCGGGCGGTCACACAAGCCAGAAATGCCGGGCAGCTAGCCGACGCGGAGAAACTTCTGAGTGACGCTATTCACGACTTGGAAGACCGCGATCCGAAGAGTCCCCGCCTGGCCTCTTATCTCAAACAGCTTTCCAGCCTCGTGGCGCGCCGCGGAAACAACGCCGAAGCCGCGGCTCTCTTCGAGCAGGCTTATGAACTCGATCTCAGCGCATTCGGGCCTGACGATCTGCGTATGACGAGTGACATCGCGAATATGGCGTGGGCGGCGCACAACGCGGGTGATGATCAGAAAACGGAGCAACTGTTCAACCGTGCTCTCGACATCATCCACTCAAACGAGGGAACTCTCCAAACCATGAGCGAAGCCGGGATGGCCGCAGGCGTCCTGGGGTCGGTGGTTTCATACTACAAGCTGCAGAAGAGGTGGGTCGAAGCGGAAGTCATACTGCAAAAAGAAATAAGATTGTGCAACCTGCTTTCGACACCTGGCCGCGAAGGCTTTGGCGACTGCGGCAACCTGTCCGCAGAACTCGCCGAAATTTATCGCGGAGAGGGAAGGGAGCCCGAGGCGGCGCGGCTCTCACCCGACCTGATGTTTCCAGCCGAACTCGAGGCCCTGAACAAGTCCGCGTCTAAATTCATGGACGACGGGCTTTATCCGTCGGCGGAAGACGCTTACAACCGCGCCATCGACCTGGCCCGGAAGCTGGACGCGGATCCCCAAAGCCGCTTCAACGGCAGCCTTACAATCAGGGAAATCGATTCTCTGGGGCGGCTCTACGAGAAAGAGGGCGCGAAGGACAAAGCGGAACAGTCGTACCTGACCGTGCAGGAAATGACGGAGAAACGCGCGGGGTCTGAACCCGGCCAGATGGGTTTCGCGATGTCGCTCACATCGATTAGTCTTGTGAATCTGTATCGAAATGAGGGACGGTTCAAAGATGCCGAAGCCGTCCTTCAGCGAGGGCTCGATCTGGAAGTGAAGTATCTCGGAGAACGGAATCGCACTGTAGTGAATACCCTCATGACGCTCGCAAGCGTCTACGAACAGGAAGGGCAAAAGAACGAGGCGCAGTACGCGCCGGCTCGCGCCGCTTACGAGCGCGCGCTGTCCATACAGGAATCGATGGTAGGGTTATCGCATCCGCAACTTCTCCCGGTGCTGCGGCAATATGCCCAGCTGCTCGTCACGACACATGACACTGCGAACGCGGCAAAAGTGCGAGCGAGGATCGACGCGATCACTGCGCTCGATCCCAATCACTCGCATTAGCGCTGCTAAAAGGCGCAGTCGGGAATGTTTGGCAACGAGGGCCGCATCCTTACTGAACCGGACTGGACAGGTTCCCCACAGGGAACTCAACTCGTATCATTCGGATTGAAACGGGCCTCTGAATTCCTCCAAAGTTCGCCGAGTTGAGGACGACAAATTCGCCATGGAGCGATCTTGCCGCGAAGCTTTAGCCCTTCTGACGCATCTGATATGCTTTGCGCGCTTTTGCGTAAACCATGATCACACCTTTGGCAGAGCAACAACTTGAGCGCGGGCTCGGCCTGAGCGAGGCCGTGGCACTGAACATGAACGCCATGGTCGGCATCGGCCCGTTCATCGTGATTCCGCTTGTGATTCAGGCCATGGGCGGGCCGCAGTGCCTGCTGGCCTGGGTGGCTGGCGCGGCGCTCTCGCTGGTTGATGGGCTCGTGTGGGCCGAGCTTGGCGCGGCCATGCCTCGTGCTGGGGGCACGTATGCGTTTCTACGGGAGATTTACGGACCTGGCCGGGGCGGGCGGCTGATGTCTTTTCTCTACATCTGGCAGACGCTGATTCAGGCGCCGCTCGTCGTGGCCTCGGGCGCGATTGGATTTTCGCAATACCTCACTTATCTCGTTCCACTCGGCCTATACCAGCAAAAAGCGATTTCCGCCGCACTGGTTGTTTTTTTAATTGTGCTTCTGTACCGGAAAATTTCCGCGGTTGGAATGATCTCAAAGTTTTTGTGGATTGGCGTGGTAGGCACGATGCTGTGGATGATCTGGGGAGGAGCGACGCATTTCTCGGCGCGCATGGCATTTGATTTCCCCCCCGGCGCGTGGAACTGGTCCTGGCTGTTCTTTGCGGGGCTTGGTTCGGCGACCATCAATACGATTTACACCTATCTTGGCTACTACCACATCTGCAATCTGGGCGCGGAAATTCGCGATCCGCAGCGCAACATCCCGCGCGCCATTCTGCTATCGATTGCGGGCATCGCAGCGCTTTACCTCGCTATGCAGACCAGCATCCTGGGAGTCGTGCCATGGCGGGAGGCGCAAAATTCCCAATATATCGTGAGCACGTTCGTCGAGCGGCTGTACGGCCCGCGCGCCGCGGCTTTTGCGACCATCATGATTCTGTGGATTGCGTTCGCATCATTGTTCACCACGCTGCTCAGCTATTCACGCGTACCCTTTGCCGCCGCCGAAGACGGCAATTTTTTTCCGGTCTTCGCGCGTGTGCATCCCACCAAGCATTTCCCCCACGTTTCGTTGCTTTTCCTGGGCGCGGCATCGCTCGCGTTCAGCGTGCTGTTCCGCCTATCCAGTGTGATCAAGGCGATCATCGCTGTGCGGCTGATTGTGCAATTCATCAGCCAGGGCGTGGGCGTCATGATTTTAAGGCGCCGCTGGCCTCCGGACAGGCTTCCATTTAAGATGTGGCTCTATCCTTGGCCGGCCGTGCTGGCAATTCTGGGCTGGGTCGCGCTGTTTTATTCCACGGGATGGATATTTGCACTTGGGGGCCTTGGGGTAATCTCTCTGGGCATTCTTACTTATATGATACAGGCGCGTTACCGGCGCATCTGGCCGTTCGCCGCTGTCGCGGAGACGCAGCAATGAAACGCGGGAAAACATTGGGGCTTGTTTCGTTCTTCGCCGCGTCCTGTGCGCTGGCTTTGATCGGCGTACGTCTTGCCGCGCAGCAGGAGGCGCCGGCGCCCGGTCGCGGACAAAGCGTCGCGGACACGTTGGAAGCAATCCAGAAAGCGCGCGTGGTGACCCGCGTCCTGTTCACCGTCGCGCATCCCGACGACGAAGCCTCCACGCTGCTCACCTATCTGCCGCACGCGCTCGGCACGGACACGACGCTGCTTACGCTGAACCGCGGGGAGGGCGGCCAGAACGCGATTGGTCCCGAGCAAGGCGCGCAACTCGGCATCCTGCGCAGTTCCGAACTTTCCGCGGCTATGAACGTGGAAGGGCCGCACCTGCTCTTCACGCGCGTCGTTGACTTCGGATTTTCAAAAACCCTTTCGGAAACCATCGAAAAATGGAATGGCGCCGAACTGGAAGACATGGTGCGTGTGATCCGCACACTGCGCCCGCAAATTGTGATCAACGGCTGGGGAAATCAAAAAACGGGACACGGCAATCATCAGGATTCCGGCTATCAAACGCCGAAAGCCGTGGAGGCAGCCGCCGATCCGACCAAGTATCCCGATCAGATTGCCGAAGGACTGAAACCGTGGCGGGCGCAGTTCATTCTCGATCCGGTGCGCGCAACGGCGCAGGACGAGAAAGTGGACTATACCGGCTCATGGGTCGTGCCGGCGGATGAGATTTCCCCGATCTGGGGACTGAGTTATCGCGACATCGCGCTGCAGGGCTACCTGCATCACCGCTCGCAAGGCGTCACTCCCTTTCTGAACTCTCCGTTTCTTCGGAGGCCCTACGGGTTGAAACATACGACCGGAGGCCCGCCCGCGCCGTCCGATTTTGCGCAGTCGATCACTTCGCTGGCACGCGTTATTCCCGTGCCGGCTGGCAAATCTCTTGCGGCAGCCGATCACGATCTGGAAGAGGCTCGCCTAGCGGCGGAAAAGCTCGACTGGGCGGGCGCGGTGCGCTCCATTGCGGCGGCTGGCAAGGAAATTGTTTCTCTCGAGGAAGAGGTGAAGCACTCGCGGGCGGCGACGGCGGCTGACGCTTTGTGGGAACTCGAACAGGTTCACGGACGAATCAATCACGCGTTGGCGGACGCGGCGGCCATCAAAATCGTGTCCAACGCCGACCGCAGCGAACTCGTGGGCGGAGAGGGATTCAGCGTCCGTGCCCAGGTGACTCATCGCAACGACCTGTCGGCAAAGTTTTCCAAGCCTGAACTCGTAATGCCCTCCGGCTGGAGCATCAAGAAGGCGGAGGAAAAGGAAGGTTCGATCAACTTCGATGTGTCCGTACCCGCCGGAGCGCAAACGCCGCACCAACCCGGCGATTTCCTGTATCCGTTTCCGCCGCCGCTGGTCAGCGCGCGCACGCATGTCGAGGCCGACGGCTACAACTTTGATTTCGAGTCGCCGGTGCAAAGCCTGCATCCCACCACCGTCAGCGTGTTGAGCTACCCGCTGCGGCTCGTGCCGCC
>Ga0157378_10001271_pt1 | contig 22690 bp, 22 predicted proteins | sample M65metaG_FD_115309 | JGI IMG/M metagenome (GOLD analysis project Ga0157378, IMG submission 115309) | Miscanthus rhizosphere microbial communities from Kellogg Biological Station, Michigan, USA - M6-5 metaG | ecosystem: Host-associated > Plants > Roots > Rhizosphere > Soil | place: USA: Michigan...
AGGCGCGCGCCGCGATCCAGAAAGGGAATATTTGCCGCGCGGAGCTTGAGAATGAGCGCGGGAGACTCCAATGGCGTCAGCGGTTCACGATCCGCGCCGGTGAAATGCGTCGCGGGTGGCCCGCTCCCCATGCGCGCCTGCAGGGAGTTTCCTTCGATGAGCGCGTCGAGGCCGGTGGTCGATCCGAGGCCGACGACGGGCTGGTCGATCCAGAAAACCGTGCCCTCGCGCGCAATCTCCGTCGCGAAGGCCTTCAGCCGCACCTTGAGCACGACCTGATCGAGATCGTGATCGAGGCGCACGTCCATCACCTTGCCGGCGGGCACGCCACGATAGATCAGCGGTGTCTTTCCGGGTTGAATGCCTGGCGCGGAGGTGAAGGCGACCTCGATTTCCGGGCCGTTTGATTTCCAGTTCGACCAAAAAAGCCAGATTGTGGCCGCGGCTGCCAGCACGGGGAAAAGCCACGCCCACGAGATGTGGCGGCCCGGGTGCGCGACGACTTCGCCGTGGTCGGTCGGTTCGATTTGCGGAGAGTCGTTTTCGTTCATGCCTTCACGGGTTGTTTGGTGCGCCAGACCAGGCGGGAGTTGTAGCATTCGGACGCAAAAAGGGTGCAGACGAGCACGGCGGCGAAGAAGAGGCCGCCCGGCTCGGCCTGGACGCTCGCGAGTACGCCGAGCTGTCCCACGGCGGCGAGAATGGAGAGGAGAAAAACGTCCACCATTGACCAACTCCCGACGAGGTGGACGATGCGTCGCAGCGTCCCGCGCTGCCGCTGCCAGCGCGGGCTGCCGTGCATGAGAAGGAGCCAGCTGAGCGCCGCGAGCTTGCAGAATGGCACGACGATGCTCGCGAGAAAGACGACGCCCGCGATGGGAGCGAGGCCGGAGTCGTAGAGTTCCTGCACGCCGCCCATGACGGTGAGCGGCTCCACGTCGCCCACGACAGTCATCGTCATCACCGGCAGAATGTTCGCCGGCACGTAGAGGATGATCCCCGTAATGACGAGCGCGCGGGCCATTTGCAGCCGGCGACTGTCTTCCTCGCCGTCGTTCTTCACGCGAGTTCCTCCAGTCGGCGCTCGACCAATTCGCGATCGAAAAACTGCACCGCAAAGAGCGAGCAAAGCGACAGCGCAAGGATCCAGAGGGCGCCTTCCTGCCACGCCACCGTGCCGAGCATGTCGAGCTTCACCACGGCGACGACGGTCGCGATGGCATAGACCGGCACGAGGTTCCAGGACTCCAGCACCTCGGCCATCTTCGCCGCGGCGCGGAGGCCCGGCCAGCGTTGCGCCAGCGAGCATGCGCCCGCCACATACCACACGGCCGCGAGGTGTAGCGCAGGCCCGGCGATGCCGGCAAAAAAGACGAGGGCTGCCACGGGCCAGTAACCTTGATCGAACAACCCGAAGACGCCGGTGACGACGAGGTTCGATTGCGTATTTCCCGCGACGTCGAAGGTGAGGATGGGCTCGACGTTCGCCAGCACGACGAGCATCAACCCCATCGAGGCCATCGCCCACGCGGGCTGAAGCGATGTCGTGCCCGTCTGCTTGCGCACGGGCATCCCGCACCGTCGGCAACACAGCGCGGCTCGCGGCGGCAGCGGCTGCTCCCGACAAGTTGCGCCGCATTCCGCGCAGGAAAGCCAGCGCAGGCGGCTCACGGTTTCACAAAAGTTTGCTGCGGCGGGATGGTCGCGACGGAGCCGACGGTGTGGTGGTCTCGGATGTCCTCGGCGAACTTGTGCGCGCTTGGCTTCAACACGCGGTCGCGGGTTTTCGGGTCCATCGTTGCGAGGCCGAACGTCGCCTTGTAGCCGTAGTGCCACTCGTAATTGTCGGCGAGCGACCAATGGAAATAACCGCGCACGTCGTAGCCGTCGTGAATGAGGCGGCCGAGGGCGGCCAGGTGGTTTTGGAGATACCAGATGCGCTTCGGATCATCCTTCGTCGCGATGCCGTTTTCCGTGATCATGACCGGCTTTCCGTAGCGTCGCGCGACGCGGCGAACCTCGTTGTAGAGGCCGTTCGGATCGATGCGCCAGCCCATCATCGTGAAGTTGTGGCCGTGGCGGGAGGACTCCGAGAGGAGCGAGAGCGGCCCGGTGGACTGCGCGTAGTAGTAGTTCACGCCGAGGATGTCGCAGACGTCGTAGATGCGGTCGAGATGGTCCACGTTGCCATGGATCATCGTGTTGTAGATGAGGCCGCCGGGGTCCAGCGGTCCGCGTTCCCACCACGGCAGGGCCTCGACGCTCATTACCTTCGCGGTCGGCTTGATCGCCTTGATGCGCGCCGCGGCGTCGCGGAACATGCCCGTGCTGGCATCGATCGCCTGCCAATACTGCTTGAAGGCGAGCGTCATGGCCGGCGGCCACTCGGCGACGATGTAGGCCGTGGTGATCTGGCCGTTTGGCTCGTTCTGCGGGGCGTAGAAATTCGTGTAGGGCGCGGTCGCGCGCACCATCTTGGTCACATAGGCATTCCAGCGTTCCCGGACGAGCGGGTGCAGCCAGTTCGATTTTGCGGGATTCTTTTTGTCGTAGAGCCAGTCGGGGAAGGTGAAGTGCCAGAGGCAGATGACGGGCTCGATGCCCGCGGCCTTGAGGCGACGCGCCATCTCGACGTAGCGGCGCACGGCCTCCTCGTTATAAACGCCGGGCTTCGGCTCGACCCGCGCCCACTCGATGCTGAAGCGGTAATGCGTGATGCCGATCTTCTTGATCGCGGCGAGGTCCCGGTCGAAATCCGACCACGAATAAAGTGCGTTGCCTTTTTCCGGGGCCTTCTTTTGCGAAACGAGAATGTCCCAATCCGTGCTGAAATACGCCTTCTCGCCGGGCTTCACCGCCGGGTCCTCGTATTGATAACTCGCCGTCGAAATGCCCCACGCAAATTTGTCCGCCGGGCGCGCCTTCGAGATGGGCGGTCTCGGCTCCGGGCCTTTGCCGATGCGGCCGAGGGGATCGACGGGGTTCACGCAGCCGGCGAGAAGGCCGGCGAGGGCAAGGGCGAGGAGGCTGAGAGCTTTCATGAAAAAGTTCGGGCCATGATTTCACAACGCCCGAAATCACGAAAGCCAAACGCGGAGAGCGGCCGGAATTTTTGTTGTGACGGCGAACTCCTGAGGATGAGCGCGAGATCAGCAAAGCCTCATCAGCGTCCCAAACTATCACGGCAACGCCGTTTGGAGTTTCGATCGAAAGCAGGGCGCTTTTTCGGGCGCCCTGCTTGGGATACGGATGTTACCAGCAATTAAGCTTTCGCCTACTGGAGGGGCGATGCGCTTGGAGTAGGGGAAGGCGAGGCGGAGGGCAAAGGAGAGACGCTTGGCTGAGCGGTGCCATCAGCGTTGAAGCCTGTGTTCGTCCCCGTTTGCATTCCATTTCCGTTGACGGAAACGCCTGTTCCGACCCCCACCGCGGGCGTTCCATTGGGGGACGCCGAATTTGTCTCTCCGGTCTGCATGCCCGTTCCGGTCTGAGTCGAGGTGGGATTGCTTGTGGAGCCGCCAGTCGTGAATCCGGTGTTGCCGGTTGTCCCCGTGTTGCCGCTGGTTCCTGTGCTGCCAGTTGAGCCAGAGCTGCCGCTTGTTCCGGATGTCCCTCCGCTGGTTTGGGCAAAGGCGGTCAACGGTAGCGTTGCGACGAGAATCGAGGGAAGGAGATGGGTAATTTTCATAACATTCAGGGATCGACTGCGGCGTTGCCGCTCGCGGTAGGGGTTTGGTCTGAATGGGTTATCGAGGAATGAGAGCTGCCTTTGCTCGGGGAGATTTACGGGCGAGGCGTTGACGGAGGAGAGCGAGCACGGCGGCTTCCTCCGGGCGCAGGGCGTCCAGTCGCTCCCGCATGCGCGTCTCTGCCCGATCTCGCAGCACGAGGACCATCGAACCTTCGAGATAGGTTTCGATGACTTCCGGATGCACGTAGCACTTTCGACAAATCGCGGGGGTGTTGCCGAGTTGCGCCGCCACGCGCTCCACCGCGGCTACGACGTTGCGTTTCGCCTGGGCGTCGCTGTCGAAATCGCGCAATTCGTGAAGCGCCATCGCCGCCAGGACGGTGCCGGCCCAGGTGCGAAAATCCTTCGCCGTAAAATCCTCGCCGCTCGCCTCCCTCAGGTAGGCATTCACGTCGCCGGACTCCACGTCGTGCCGGCAGCCATCCGCCGTCTCGAATTGAAACAAATTCTGCCCCGGCATGTCCTGAAGGTGCGAAATCGTGCGCGCGAGCTTGCGGTCCGCGATGCGGATCGAGTGCTTTCGACCCGATTTTCCGCGGAAATGGAAATGGATCGATGTCCCGTGGATGTCCACGTGCCGGTTCCGCATCGTGCTGAGGCCGAAAGATTGATTGGCCTGGGCGTATTCCTCGTTGCCAATGCGGATTAGCGTGAGTTCGAGCAACCGCACGACCGTCGCGAGCACCTTCTCCCGATCCAACGCCCGCCGGCTCAAATCCCGGGCCACCCGCCGCCGAATCCGCGGCAGCGCCCGCACGAATTTCAGCATGCGCCCGTATTTCACGCCATCGCGCACCTCACGCCACCGCGGATGATAGCGATATTGCTTCCGGCCCCGCGCATCGCGACCGGTCGCCTGGAGATGTCCGTCGCCGCGCGGGCATATCCAGACATCTTTCCACGCGGGAGGGACGGCCAGCGAACGAATGCGACGAAGCTGAGCAGGGTCCCTCAGGACGCGGCCATCGGGTTTCAGGAATCGAAATTCGTCGCGAATCTGCTGACGGGTGAAGCCGGGTTCCTCGTCCGTGACATAACGCAGGCCGGCTTCCTCTGCGGAGGCGGCGGGGTCGATCAGACCATCGATTTCGGACGGGCCGGCACGAGCTTTCATTCCGGCGAACGAATGATCACGGTGATCAACTTTTCTTCTTCGTTGGCAGGCTTTTTCGCTTGGTATGGGCGATTTCCTCGAGCTGCTTTTCGGACATCGATTTTGCCATTTGCCGCGAGGCGCCCTTCAGACTCGATTTGCTGGTCTCGCCTCGCTTGGCGGAGAGCGCGGCTCCCGCGGCCATCTGCTGCTTCTTGGATTTTGCAGGCATGAAGAGAATTCGCGCGGCGAGGCCGTGCCGGATGGCATGACCGGAATTCGTGCGAGGAGATCGATCACCGCCCCGGGCCGTCGCTGGGACTCGGCGAGGGCGTTGGCGAAGGACTGGGCGAGGGAGATGGGATCGTTCCGGGTGTGGGCGTGACGATGGCTCCCGAGGCGGGATTTTCCGGCGTCGGACGAGGGCCGACCGTTGCCGCGGAGTTGATGCCCGGATCGGTCGCCGGGCCGACTTTCGCGCCGGAAGCGGTGGCGTCGTCCGTTTGCGCCGGCGAGGCAACGGACGCGGCCAGGAAGGTGAATAAGGCGAGCGCGGTCTTCATGATGAAGGAGTTCGGGCGGGCCTTCCCCGCTGGCCGTTCCACCGATCGCGCCGATTCACTGCCGGGGCCTCCAGGAGGCTTTGCGCACGTTCGGAAAGCCGACCAATTCCTCCACGACCTTCGGTGTCTGGAGCGTCGGTTTCCGGGCAAGCCAGCGCACATCGCATTGAATGCGACGTTCCGTTCCGCGCCTTTGGATTGCCCAGCGGGTCACCTCGTAACCTTCTCGCAGCAGTCGCGTGGTGAACTCGCCATCCGTCGGCCGCTCGCCGTCCACGACAATGGTCAGTGACGCGATCCAGCGGCATTTCAGACGACGCTCGATCCACTTGAGCCCGCCAAGAATTACCATCCCGAGACCCAGCATGGCGAGACCCAGCCCGAGCTGGCCGGCGCCAAAACACAGCCCCATCACCGTGACGAACCACAGGGTCGCGGCGGTCGTGACCCCGCGCACGATTTCTCCCCGTCGCAAAATCGCGCCCGCGCCGATGAACCCGATGCCCGTGAGAATGCCGAGCGGCAGGCGCATGACATCGAAGTTCACGAAAGAATCCGGCGCCTTGCCCGCCGTGCCGAGCAGGGCATTCGCCAGAAGCATGGCCGCCGTGCTGGAGAGACCGACGAGGAGCGTCGTTCGCAAGCCGGCCTCGCTCCCGTGCTCCCCGCGATTGAGGCCAATCAACGCCGAGGCGACAAACGCGAGGGCGAAACGGATCGCAAGATCCTGCGGCGTGAAGAGGGGATTCATCGCAAGTCGCGCGGGAGGGGTGGCATGGGAGGGATTCGCTCCCGTGAATCGGCGGGAAACTTCGCCGCGCGTGTTTCTCCGGCCGAAAATCTTTTCGCTACCGGCCGGCGCGCACGCGGCAGCCGAACCATGGAGACAACGCCATGAGATCCATCTGGAAAGGCGCCATCACCTTCGGCCTGGTCAACATTCCCGTGTCGCTTTACCCGGCGACGCGGCGCGAGGAGCTGAAGTTTCGATTGCTTCGCGAGTCGGATTTGAGCCCGGTGAATTTCAAGCGGGTTGCGGAAGCCTTTGAACGACGCACCCGCCGCTCTCGATGACGACGGCCTCCAATCGAACGTCCTGCGGGTAAAGATCATTCGCAAAGTGCCCCCGTTCTAAAAAGCGCGCCTAGGGCGCCCCATGTCGAGGATCGGCCCTCGACGTGGGAAGGTGCCTTCATTCCGGACCCGGAAGCGGTCGCTCGCGCCTTCACCGATGCCGAAGTCAGGCTCTTTCCGATGCGCGTTTTGCCGACGCGAGACGATCTCCCTCCGCTGTGAAAACCAGCATTCATCAAACCAACGATTAACCTTCAACGAACAAAACTCATGAAACGAATAGCCCTTATCATTATGGTGATCAGCCTTGCCGGACCGCTGCGCGCGGCGAGCTACTCAGTCTTTCGCGTCTGTCAGGATCAGCATGTGATCCGCACCTCCGATGGCGCGGAGGCTGGAAGAGTGGAGTATATCCTCGTCGATCCCGAGCAGCAGCGCATCGTGTCCACGGTGATCACCGGTGGCGTCATCGGCGAACCGTGTAGTATTGCGCTTCCACCAAGCCGTTGAGAAAGTATCTAGCCGAGGGCGCTGCATCGGTGATCTTCCCAGGTCTCAGAACATCTAGCTTTATCGGACCGGACGGACCGGACGGGTAGATCGCCTTATCCTCCAATATATTTTCGATAGAAGTTTTTGTTTTTTCTACAGTCCGAATATCGGAACACCCGTCCGACCCGTCCGCACGAGCGACCTTGAGGGCAACCCCTTTGAATCCCCGCTGCTTTCCACCGGCACAGTCGTGCGATTTCGTCTTGCCGTGAATGTCCCTCATCGCGTCAGGAACGGTCTTCTCGAAAACGCTCGTGGACTCGGGCTTCCAATCCATTTCGCGGCAGTAGGCTCCGTAAGCGACGCTCATCTCGTCCGTGGTCAATTCACATCCTTCAACCAAATGGATCCTGTTCTTTACGAATTGGCTCACGCTTTCGCTCTCTTCCAAAAAGCTATCCACGATGCGCTGTTGGCGTTCATCGAGCTTGAAGTCGTGCTGGCCGTTCTCCAAATCCTTCAACAATTTTTGCAGTCCTTCGATATTTGACCTTTGGCCATGCGGCTTGAGCGAGCACACGACGCACAAGCCAATCCAGCTTTAAAGCGGTATTGTGCAGCACGCGGAGCCAGACATTGGCTGCGGTGCCTCCTGCTTTGAGGACGTGGAGAAAATCCTCGCTGACGGTTTCCACGAGCTTCTTGTGGCGGATGTGGTCGAAGGGCTTGCTTTTGAACGCGACCTTGCACCGGTTCAGCGTTGATTCTCGAACCTCTCCATCGCGAGACATCATGTAGTCCATGACATCCTGCCACGTCCGTTTGGCCATTTTCGGATCGTGGGCGGCGAGGTGAGCCTCGGCGATTTTGACGTTGAGCAGGCGGTTGTCCTGCGCCTCGTTTTTGGCCATGAGGATGCGCTGGGCTTCCTTCTTGTCCTTGGTCTTGAGGCTTTCCTGTTTGTTGGTTTCGGAGTCGTGGGCGTAAAAGACGCTCCCACGCTTGAAGAGGCGATAACGATTTTTCATAGGTTTTTTTGTTTCAGGTGTTTTGGGAGCACCTGAGGACCTATGCCTCTCCGTTCCGTGCACAGTGGCTGCACAGTCGCCGACAGTCTCAGAAATCGCGGTCTGCTGACACTTCTGCTGACAGTTGGGCTTTTTTACACCAAAAAGCTCTTGTAAGTCATTGACCTACAAGAGCTTTGAAATTGGTTGCGGGAGTAGGATTTGAACCTACGACCTTCAGGTTATGAGCCTGACGAGCTACCAGACTGCTCCATCCCGCGATTAGGAATCCGAGAAGGTATTCGACCGGGGGCTCGATGCAAGCGTTTATTTCGCGACGATGCTTTTATACGGTGCGCGCCGTTTTCGCGAGGTCGGGAACGTCGCCCTTGTAGCCGTGGATGCCGCGCGCGGGCACGATGGCGAATTCCTCGAGGAGGGCTTGGTTGAGGGCGATGCCGGCATGAAAATTTCGGACGGGAAAATTTTCGTTGGGCGAGTGGGCGGCGCAGTCGGGCGAGGCGAGGGCGGGGAGCAGGGAATCGGCGCCGAGGATTTCCTTGAAGGTCGTGAGGATCGGGATGCTGCCGCCCTCGCGATAGAGGCTGGGCTTTGCGCCGAAGACCCGCTCCAGCGCGCGCTGGACGGCCTGGCCGTCGGGGGAGGTGGGATCGGAAAAATACGGCAGGCCGCTGTGGCCGCGTTCGATCTCGAGGGTGACGCCGGGCGGGCACTGGGCGCGAAGGTGGGCCTCGGCGAGATCGAGGATTTGGTCGGGCTCCATCGTTGGAACGAGACGGAAGGTGAGCTTGAAAAAGGCCTTCGCGGGCAGGACGGTCTTCGTGCCTTCGCCCTGATAGCCGCCGCCGATGCCATTGACCTCGGCAGTGGGGCGGGCACCGATGCGCTCGACGGCGCTGTAGCCGGCCTCGCCGAAGAGTGCGGGGGAGCCGGTTTGCGCGAGGAGGTCGGCGTCGGTGACTGGGCACTCGGCGGCGGCGGCGCGTTCCCAGTCTGCGAGCGGTTGCACCGTGTCGTAGAAGCCGGGAATGGCGACGCGGCCGTCGGCGTCGTGCAGGCTGGCGACGAGGCGGGCGGCGGCGGTGGCGGGATTCATCACAGCGCCCCCATAGACGCCGGAATGCAGATCGACGGACGGCCCCTGCACGCGCACTTCCATCGCGGCAATGCCGCGCATCGCGTAGGAAAGCGTCGGGTGGAAGTCGGCGGCCATGCCGTTGTCGGAAATACAGATGACGTCGCAGGCGAGTTCGTCGCGGTGCGCGAGGAGGAAGGCCTCAAGGCTCGGGCTGCCGATTTCCTCTTCGCCCTCGATGAGGAAGACGACGTTGACCGGTGTCGTGCCGATGCGGGCGAGGGTTTCGCCGACACCGAGGATGTGCGCGAGGATCTGGCCCTTGTTGTCGGTGGCGCCGCGGGCGTAGATGCAGTCGTTGCGCAGGGTGGGATCGAAGGGCGGCGTCTCCCAGAGGTCGAGCGGGTCGGGCGGCTGCACGTCGTAGTGGCCGTAGATCAAGACGGTGCGCTTCGCGGGATCGTGCGGGGTGCGGGCGAAGACGACGGGTTGCCCGGCGGTGGGACGCACCTCGGCGTGCAGACCGATGGATTGCAAGAGGTTGGCCAGCCAGCCGGCGCAATGGCGGAGATCCTCGGCGTGCTCCGATTGGGTCGAAATCGTCGGGAACCGCAGGAATTTCAAGAGCAGGCTGAGGGGATCTTCTTTCATGGAATACGCTATATATTGTGGTTGGTCGCTAAAGAATCCACCGCCGATTGTGCTTTTTGGTTGATTCGCGGTTTTGGCCGGGTCTAGGCTGCGCGACGAAATTAGAGCAACGTTTATGTATCTTCAATCCCTCGAAATGATCGGGTTCAAGTCTTTTGCCCCGAAGACCACGTTGCAATTCAACGAGGGCGTGACGGCCGTCGTCGGCCCGAACGGCTGCGGCAAATCCAATGTGCTCGACGCGTTGCGCTGGGTCCTCGGCGAGCAGTCGGCGAAGGCCTTGCGCGGCGGCGAAATGGCGGACGTGATTTTCAGCGGAACGGACAGCCGGCAGCCGCTCGGGATGGCCGAGGTGTCGCTGACGTTCACGGATTGCGAGAAGGAGCTCGGCGTCGAGTGGAATGAAGTGCGCATCACGCGCCGCGTCTTCCGCGACGGCAAGAGCGAGTATTTGCTGAACAAGGCGCCGTGCCGGCTCAAGGACATCCATCAACTTTTCATGGATACGGGCATCGGCCGCAGCGCCTACTCGATCATGGAGCAGGGCAAGATCGCCGACATTCTTTCCAGCCGTCCCGAGGATCGCCGCGCGATTTTCGAGGAGGCCGCCGGCATCACGAAATACAAGGCGCAGAAAAAGGAGGCGCTCCGCAAACTCGAATACACCGACGCGAACTTGCTGCGCGTCTCCGACATCATCAAGGAGGTCAAACGCCAGATCGGCTCGCTCCAACGTCAGGCCGGCAAGGCGCGGCGCTATCAGTCGTTGCTCGAGGATCTGCGGACGTTCGACACGCATCTCTCGCATCGCAACTACACAAATCTTCGGGTCGAACTCGACGATACCCGTGCCCAGCTCTCGGGCCTGGAGGACGCGCGCTCGCGCTACGAGGGCGAGATCGAATCGCAGGAGAGCGAGCTTGGATCCTTCCGCGCGCAGCTCGCGGAGCTCGAGGAACAGGTGAACGCGACGCGCGAAGGCATTCAGACCCAGCGCAACCGCATTTACTCCGCCGAGACGCGCATCGCCTCGAACGCCGAACGTTGCGACGAAGCCGAGGGCATGATCGAGCGCAACCGGCTGGAAATCGCCGCGTGTGAGGAAAAGCGCCGCGACCAGGAAAATCAAATCGTCCGCACCGACGAGATGATCGCCGAGATGCTCGATCTGCTCCGCTCCGGGGAGCAGCAACTGGCCGAGGCCAACGAGCGGCTGCGCGGCGTGCGCAACGACCGCGTCGGCGAGGAGCAGGCCGCGCAGGCGCTGAATTCCGAGATCGGGCAGATCGAAGCGCGGCTCAGCAATCTGCGACGCGATGTTTCCACCGCGGCCGGCAAGCGCGAGGCGGGCGAGGCGCGGTTGCAGATTTTGAAGAGCGAGGAAGCGGGCGCGCACGAAGCGCTCGCCGCCGCCGCAGGCCGCGCCGCCGAGGCGCAGAGCCGCACGGAAGCCGCCGCCGCCGAATTGATGTCCGCGCAGACCGAAGCCGACGACGCGCAGATGGCGCACGACGACGCGCAGCGCGAGCGGCAGCAGGCCGAGACGGAATTGAATGCCGCGAATCGCGCGCTGGCCGAGCAGGAGTCGCGTCTCGAAGTCCTGCGACAGCTCGCCGAAGCGGGCGAGGGCTTCGGCGAAGGCACGCAGGCCGTGCTCCGCGGTCTCGATAACGCCGACTTCTTCAAGCCCGCTTTGCATGGCGCGCTCGCGTCGTTCATTGAGGTCGAGTCGCGCTTCATTCCCGCGGTCGAAGCGGCGCTGGGCGGGAATTTGCAGGCCATCGTGTTCAAGGATCCCGGCGTCGCCGAGGCCGCGATTCAGACGCTCGGCGGCAAGAAACTCGGCCGCGCCGCCATTGTGCCGCGTGACTGGCTGGGTGAGACGGTCTTCGGCCCGGCGGGCCTGCCCGAGGGCGCGCTCCAGTGGGCGTGCGATTGCGTGAAGGTGACCGATCCCGCAGGCGAACTCGCGCGGCAGCTGCTGGCGGACGTCGCGGTGGTGGATCGCATCGAGACGGCGTTCGCGTTGAAGTCGCAGCATCGCAATCTTGGGTTCGTCACGCTCGACGGCGATTTCGTTTCGCGCGAAGGCATTGTTCACGGCGGTCGCACGGGCGACACGTCGAGTTCCGCGCTGGCGCGCAAAAATCAAATGCTCGCCCTCGAGAAGGAAGTCGCCGCCAGCCAGGCGATCGCGGCGGAAGCGCTCACGAAACGCGGCGCGGCGGTGGATCGGCTCGACGCGGCGCTGGAGCGTCTGCGCGGAGCGCGCGAGGTCGTGCAGGCGGCGCAGATCGCGCATTCCACGGCGCAGAACGAGGTAACGATGCTCGAGCGGCAGCGCGGCGAGGCCGAGCGGCGGCTGGAGAATTTTTCCCGCGAGGCGGGCGCGCTCGAGCAATCGGTCGGCGAGGCGGCGACGCGCGCGGCGGAACTCGAGAGCGGCATGAGCGGACTCGAGGAGAGCCTGCTCGAGGCCCGGCAGCGGCAAAGCGAGGCCGGCGCGCGCATCGACGCGGCGCGCGAGCGCGAACGCGCGGTGACCGATGAGTTGAACGAGCTGCGCGTGCGCGTGGCGACCGAGCGGCAGCAGCAGGAAACGCTTGCCCGCCAGCGCGGACCGCTCACCGCGCGCGTCGCGGAGTTGACCGACCTGCTCGTGCAGCGCGAGCGCGACATCGCGGAATACGAGGCGCGCATCGCGAGCCTGCAGGCGGAGTCGGCGGAGTTTCGAGGCAGCATCGAGAACTGGCAGCTGTTGCTCGAAACGGGCGAACAGGAAATCGCTGGTCTGGTCGCGCAGCGCGGAGAGATTCAGGAGAGCGTCGAGGCGCTTGAAACCGCACTTCGACTCTCGCGCCGGCAACTCGGCGAGTTGCAGGATTCGCGCAGCCGGCTCGAAGTGCGCGGCACGCAGCTCGAGATGCGCATCGAGCACGTTTGCGAGCACGTCACGCAGCGCTACCAGCTCACGCTTGCGGAGTTTCAGCCCGATTCCTACGCCTTGATCGTCGCATTCCGGGACCGGGAAAAGCGGGCGCGCGGAGAAGGTGAGAGCACCGAAAACGAGCCTGTGGCGGAGGCCACGCCCGACGAGGAAGCCGGAACCGTCCCATGGGGCCGCATCGAGGAACTCGTGGCCGAACTGACCGGCAAGCTTGATTCCATGGGACCGGTGAATCTCGACGCGATCCAGGAATACGACGAACTCGAGGAGCGCCACACGTTCCTCGAGCAGCAAAATACCGATCTCGTGAACTCGAAGGCGGAGTTGCTGGAGGTCATCTCGAAGATCAATCGCACGACGAAGGAACTCTTCGCCGAGACGTTCGAAAAGATCCGCGTGAACTTTCAAGAAATGTTCACCGAGCTCTTCGGCGGCGGAAAGGCGAACCTGCTCCTCACCGACGAGAGCGATCCGCTCGAGAGCGGCATCGAAATCATCGCAAAGCCGCCCGGCAAACAGCTCCAGAGCATCACGCTGCTCTCCGGTGGCGAAAAGACGATGACCGCCGTCGCGTTGCTCTTCTCGATCTACATGGTGAAACCGAGTCCGTTCTGCGTGCTCGACGAAATGGACGCGCCGCTGGACGAGTCGAACATCAACCGCTTCATCAAAATCCTCGACCGTTTTGTCGGTCAGAGCCAGTTCGTCGTCATCACGCACAACAAGCGCACCATCGCCCGGGCCGACACCGTTTTCGGCGTGACGATGGAAGAGCACGGCGTGAGCAAGATCGTCGGCGTCAAATTCGGCGGCACGGACGACACGCAGGCCCGCCCGCGCAGTGTGGCCGAAAGCTTCGGCAAGCACGGCAATTTGAAATCCGAGCACGAGGAGGTCGCGCTCACGAGCTAGCCGCGGGTTGTCATCATGAGGATGGTCGTTCGCGGATTTGCGCTCGTGTTGCTCCTGGCCACGCTGGGCCTCTGGGCCGGGCTGGGTGGACGCTTCGGCTGGACCGAAACGCAGGTCGCGGAAAGGCGCGTCGATCCGGTCAGCGGAATTGAACGGATGGAATCCCATCCGACCTTCGTGCCGGGGGTGGAATTTCTCGCGCTCGGGGTGGGTGGAGCCATCCTGATTTTTGCGGCGACCCTGTTTGTGCGCATGACTCCGAAGGATTGACGGCCGTTTGGCGGGCTTCGTGCGAAAGCCGGAAAAACCGCCTTGCCCTTGGGAACCGGCGTGCGAATGATTGCCTTATGGTCGAGGTCGAAATTTATGCCGCCGGCGTGCGCAGCCCCGAGAAGATGATGGCGCTTGCACTCGAGCTCGATTCGCTCTCCGGCATCCGCTACAAGGTCGATACGAATCACGACATTGTTTACATGGAGTTCATGCGCGAAGCGCCGGCGCTGGCCGCGCTGAAGTCGATTTTCAACAAGGCAGGCCTCCAGGCGAGATTCGTCGGCGCGCTGCCGCCGGAGGTCAACTCCGACAAGAAGAAGACCCAGAGGTTGAGCGTGTGACGGGCGGCAAGCCTTCCGCTTCCGGAATCGGGCATCGGCGGAAATGAACGTTTTGACGGCGATCGGGGCGGTGCTTTCCGCCTTTTGCGCGTATTTGGGACAGGTCGGCGGACTCGCCGGCGAGACCGTCACCTCCGTTTTCGCGGGGCGAATTCGTTTCGGATTGGTGCTGCGGCAGATCAGCCACATTGGCTTCGGCTCGCAGATGGTGGTCATCGTCACCGGGGCATTCACGGGCGCGGTCTTTACGGCGCAGACGTATTTTCAGTTCGCGCGTTTGAACATGGAGTCGGCCGTAGGGCCGGTCGTTTCGGTCGCGATGTGCCGCGAGCTTGGGCCGGTGCTGACGGGCCTGATGGTCGCGGGGCGCGTGGGCGCCGCGATGAGCGCGGAGCTTGGCACGATGAAGGTGACGCAGCAGATCGACGCATTGCGGGCTCTGGCGGTGCATCCGGTCGATTACCTCGTGGTGCCGCGGGCGCTGGCGATGCTGATCTCGGTGCCGCTGCTGGTGGGCGAGTGCATTTTCTTTGGCATGCTGGCGGCCTACCTCGTCGCGACCAAGGTGCTGGGCGTGGGCGCAGCCTATTACATGATGAACATGTATAAATTCACCGACGCGAAGGACATCTACATGGGTGTGATCAAGGGGTTCGTTTTCGCGATCATCATCGTCTTCGTGAGTTGCCGCGAAGGACTGCACGCGCGCGATGGCGCGGTAGGCGTGGGCCGCGCGACGACGGAGGCGGTGGTCATCGGTTCGCTCTCGGTGCTGATCGCGAATTTTTTCCTCACGATGTTCCTGAACATCTTTTTTCCCGCGGGACTCAACGGATGAGTGCGGTGATGATCGACGTGCGCGATCTGGTGCAGCGCATCGGGACGCAGGAGATCTTGCGCGGGTTTTCGATTCCCGTGATCAAGGGCGAGACGTTGGTGCTGCTGGGCCGGAGCGGTGGCGGGAAGAGCGTTTTTCTGCGGCATCTCATCGGATTGATGAAGCCGATCTCGGGACAGATCCTCGTCGAAGGCGTGGACATCACGCATTTCAACGAGCGACAGCTCGAGGCGGTGCGGCGGAAGATTGGCATGGTCTTTCAGGACGGGGCGCTGTTCGACTCGATGAGCGTGTTCGAGAACGTCGCGTTCCCGCTGCGCGAGCGCGGGGAGCGGAGCGAAGTGGTGATCGCGCGTAAGGTGGAGGAGACGCTTGCGCTGGTGAACATGGGCGGCCACGAGAAGAAAATGCCGGTGAACCTGAGCGGCGGCATGCGCAAGCGCGTGGCGCTGGCGCGGGCCATCGTGTCGCCGCCGGAGGTGATTCTCTACGACGAGCCGACGGCCGGGCTTGATCCCATTGTCTCCGACAGCATCAATCGGCTGATTCGCCGCATGCAGCGGCAACTCGCGGCGACGTCGATCGTGGTGACGCACGACATGGTGAGCTGCTACCACATCGCGGACCGCGTGGCCTTGCTGAACGAGGGGCGGGTTTATTTTTACGGGACGACGGAAGAGCTGAAGCGAAGCGAGGATCCGGTGATTCGCGATTTTGTGGATGGACGCTCGGATGAAGCCGAATAAAGGAAAGAGACGCAAATGAGTTCGGAAAAAGTAACGCAGGTGAGGGTGGGGTTTTTCATCCTGCTTGGGCTGGTGGCGATCTGCGCAATGGTGGTGTATTTCGGCCGCTTCGGGGATGGGTTGAAAAAGTTCTACCAATTGCGGGTGGAGTATCCGAATGCGAGCGGGCTGTTTTCCGGCGCGGACGTGCTGCTGGCGGGCGCGCGGGTCGGCACGGTGCAGGACGGTCCTTACGTGCTGGAGAGCATGCGCGGCGTGTATGTGATCCTGAAAATTTACGAGGGCGTGCAGATTCCGGAGGGCTCGGCGTTCACGATTGGGAGTTCCGGCCTGCTGGGCGACAGTTACGTCGATATCACGATGCCGGCGACGCTCGACGTGGAGCATTACGTGGCGATCAAGCCGGGCACGACGGTTGTCGGCAAACGCGATTCCGGTGGCATCAGCGAACTGGCCGGAGAGGGCGGCAAGGTGCTCGAGGATGTGCGCACGGCAGTGAAGAACATCAATACCGTGGTCGTGCGCTTGAACGACGAGGTGCTCAACAAGCAGACCGTGACGGCGGTGAACGAGACGGTGCAGAATCTCAGGGCGACGACGGCGGAGTTCAGCGCCGCCTCGAAGAAGCTCGACGGCGTGATGGACCAGGCGGCGGGCGCGATGAAGGACGTGAGCGCGACGGTGGGGCATGTGACGGCGACGGTCGATAAGACCTCGGACACGCTGGCGGCGACCAAAGCGGCGGCGATTTCCTTCGACAAGACGATGGTCGAGGTCCGACTGCTTGTTCACGATGCCCGCAACGGCAAGGGTGCGCTGGGCACGCTGATCGGGGATCGCGTGATGGCGGAGAACCTCAAGGCGCTCGTCGCAAACCTGCGCGCACGGGGCATTCTTTGGTATAAGGATCGGGCCGAGGCGCCTGCAAAACCGGCGCGCTGAAGCGCGCGGCGGTTACGAGACGAGGTCGTCGTAGCGCGAGCGCGCCATGTCGAGGCAGAGCTGCAGAACGTCGCTCGAGGTGCTCGATTGCAGCGCCTGAGCGGCCAGCGACTGGCAATCGGTAAGCGAAACGCTCTGCACGGCTTTCTTGACGCGAGGCACAAGCGTGGCGCTCGTGCTGAGCTCATCGATGCCGAGGCCGAGGAGGAGGGGGGTGAGAACGATGTCGCCGGCCATTTCGCCGCAGACGCCGGTCCAGATGTTGTTCGCGCGCGCGGCATCGACCACCATTTTGATGAGCCGGAGAATCGCGGGGTGCGTCGGCTTGTAGAGGTGGGCGATGCGGTCGTTCACGCGATCGACGGCAATCGTGTATTGAATGAGATCGTTCGTCCCGATGCTGAAGAATTTCGCTTCCTTCGCGAGGAGGTCGGCGGCGAGGGCGGCGCTGGGCACTTCGATCATGAGGCCAACCTCGATCTGGTCGTCGAAGATGTGACCTTCGGCGTGGAGTTCGGCCTTGCATTCCTCGAGAATCGCGTTGGCCTGGCGGAGCTCGCCGAGTCCCGAGATCATGGGATACATCATGCGGACATGTCCGTGCGCCGAGGCCCTTAAAATGGCGCGGAGCTGGGGCTTGAAAATTTCGGGACGCTCGAGGCAGAGGCGGATGGCACGGCAGCCGAGGAAGGGGTTTGCCTCTTCGGGCAGGTCGAGGCCGGAGGCTTCCTTGTCGCCGCCGATGTCGAGCGTGCGAATGATGACGGAATGCGGCGCGCTGCGCTCGGCGACGATGCGGTAGTTTTCGTATTGCTCTTCCTCGGTCGGGAGTGTGGTGCGGTTGAGGAAGAGATATTCGGTGCGGTAGAGGCCGACGCCCTCGGCGCCGTGCTCGAGAACGTCGTCCATCTCGTCGGGCAGCTCGATGTTCGCAGACAGCGTGATGTTGATGCCGTCGGCCGTGGTGCTCGTGGTGTCGCGAATGAGCTCGAGCCGCTCTTCCACGAGATCCTTTTCCCGCTCGTAGGCGTCGTATTCCTTGAGCGTCTGCGGGGAGGGATGAACGATGAGGATGCCGCGGTAGCCGTCGATGAGGAGCGGGTCGCCCGTGGTGACGTGCGCGGTGATGTCGTGCAGGCCGACGATCGCGGGGATGTCCAGCGAGCGGGCCATGATGGCGGTGTGCGAGGTCTTGCTGCCGGCCTCGGTGGCGAAGCCGAGCACGAGGGCGCGGTTGAGGAGCGCGGTGTCGGAGGGGGTGAGGTTGTGGCCGACGATGATGTGCGCCTCGGTGTGGTCGTGGAGTCCGCCGGTCGCTTTGCCGAGCAGGTGACCGAGCACGCGGCGGGAGACATCCTCGATATCGACGACGCGCTCACGGAGATAGGGGTCGTCAATCTCGCTAAGCGTCTTGCAATAGCGCTCGGTGACCTGGCGGAAGGCGTATTCCACGTTGTGCAGGTCGGATTCGACGCTTTTGAGGACTTCGTCGATGAGCGTGCGATCCTCGACGACGAGGAGGTGGGCGTCGAAGATGCTGGCGTCGCTGGTGCCAATCGCCTCGGCGATTTTTTGCTGCATTTCGAGCAGTTCCGCGCGGGTGGCGATGAGCGCGGACTCGAAACGGGCGATTTCCTCGGGGATGGCGCTGCGCTCGATCTTGCGGAGAGGAATTTCCTCCTCCTCGACCCAGTGAACGATCGCCGGGGCGCGGGCGATCCCGGGTGCGACGGCGATGCCTTCAAAGCGCTTTTCCCGGGACTCAACGGCATCGCCCATCATCGGGAGAATCGCTAACAGGATTCCAGAAATCGGTAAAGGGGCATTCAGAGAATACCCCGGTCAAATGGTCGAAAACTGGGAGATTCGGACTTGGGTGGGCGAAGGACGCGGCGGCAGGAATTTTATTCCTCGCCGAAGCGGCTCTCGATCAGGGACTGAAGTTCCTCGATGGCGCGGTCGGCGTCGGCTCCCTCGGCGATGAGGCTGAGTTTGGAGCCTTTGCCGGCGGCGAGCATCATGAGGCCCATGATGCTTTTGCCGTTGACGCGTTCGCCGTCTTTTTCGATCCAGATTTCGGCACGGAAGCGGCTGGAGACTTTGACGAGCATGGCCGCTGGGCGCGCGTGGAGGCCATTCCGATTCTGGATGACCACCTCGCGTGCACATCGGCTCGCGTCATTCGTCGATTTTTTACGGGAGAGCAGACCCATGATCAAAATTAACGCTCGGGGTTTTGTTGCATCATGCTGAGAAGGCGCTGATTGAATTCGAGTGCGGTGTTGTGGCCCATGCTTTTGAGTTTCTGGTCGAGCGCGGCGACTTCGACGAGTCGAGCCAGATCACGACCGGTGCGCACGGGCAGCGTGACGTGCGGCACGCGGATGTCGAGGATCTCGTAATAGTCGCGGTCGATGCCCAACCTATCAACGTCCTCGACCTCATGCCAATCCATAAGTGAAACGACGAGGTCGATCCGTTTCTCGGGGCGCACGCTGCCGACGCCGAAGATGGACGCGACATTGATGATGCCGATGCCACGCACCTCCATGTGGAAGCGGGTGAGTTCGGAGGACATGCCGACGAGTTCGCGGCCCTCGATGGCCTTGATCTTGGTGATGTCGTCGCTGACGAGGCTGTAGCCGCGCTCGATGAGGCCGAGCACGCATTCGCTCTTGCCGATGCCGCTGGCGCCGCGGATGAGGGTGCCGATGCCCTGGATATCGACCATGCTGCCGTATTCCTGGCCCGATGGGGCGAACTCGATCTCGAGTGCGATGGTGGCCGCGTTGATGAACTTCATCGTGATCATCGGCGTGCGAAAGATCGGCGTCTCGAACTCGGCGGCCTGTTGCAGGAGGACGGGCGGTATGGTGGCGTCGCGCGCGACGATGAGGCAGGGAATCTTGCGGGAAAAGAGCTCGCGGCAGCGTTCGAGCAGGACAGGCGCCTTGAGCGACTTCAGGTAGCTGAGTTCGGAGTTGCCGATGACCTGGATGCGGCGGCTGGCAAAGTAATTGTAGAAGCCGGCGAGGGCGAGACCGGGACGGTTGATGGTCGGCTCGCGGATGACGCGATTCATGCCGAGGGAGAGGCCCTCGAGGCGGAGGCCGAGCTGCTCGGCGTGATTGGCGTAAAACTGCCCGACGGTGAGCGGAGTGGCGCGGGTTGGGGATTTCTCGGGCATCGCGCTTGGTCGGTTTCCGCGGGTTACATCGTGAAGCTTTCGCCGAGGTAAAGCTTGCGGCTGATCGGATCGTTGAGGAGGAAGTCCTTGTTGCCCTGGCTCTCGACGCGGCCCTCGAAGATGAGATAGGCGCGGTCCACGATGTTGAGCGTCTCGCGGACGTTGTGGTCGGTGATGATGATGGCGAGGCCTTCCTTGCGCAGGTCGGTGATGATCTGCTGCACGTCGAAGACCGCGATGGGATCGACGCCGCTGAACGGCTCGTCGAGCATGAGCAGCGAGGGATTCGTGACGAGTGAGCGCGCGATGGTGAGACGCCGCTTTTCACCGCCGGAGAGGGTGAGGGCGTATTGTTTCGCGACGTGCTCGATGCCGAATTGCGTGAGGAGGTCGGCGCAGCGGGATTTGCGCTCCTTCTTCGAGGCCTTCGTCGTTTCGAGGATGGCCATGATGTTCTGCTCGACGGTGAGCTTGCGGAAGATGGATTCCTCCTGCGGGAGGTAGCCCATGCCGTGGCGCGCGCGGATATACATCGGCTGCGTGGTGACATCCAGGCCCTGAAAGAACACGCGGCCGCCGTTCGGCTTCACGAGGCCGACGATCATGTAGAACGACGTGGTCTTACCGGCGCCGTTCGGGCCGAGCAGGCCGACGATCTCGCCTTTCTTGACGTTGATATCGACGCCGTTGACGACCGCACGGCCGCCATAGACCTTGACGAGCTTGTCGGTCTCGAGGAGGGGCTTACGCGGGTCCTCGACGGGTGCGGCAGGGGCGGGAGCGGGTTCCACGGCGTTCATTCTAGTTGGCGCCCCCGGCTTTGTCGGCATCGACGAGGGTCACGCGGCTGGGGCCGGTGGTTTTCAAGCGGCCGGCGCGATTGAGGACCATGACGGTTTTCTCGTCGGTGGAGATCTGGTTGTTGATGCCCTGCTGGAGCTGCGGCCAAATGGTGAGGGTGACATCGCCGGTGGCGGGCTCGAAGACGGCGTGGCCGGCGCGGCCGATGGATTTGACGGGCTCGCCCTTGTCGTTGGTGTTGTCCTGCACGATGACGACGTGGCCGTCGGCCTCGGCATGGTCGATGCCCTTGCGATCCTTGCGTAGATAGACGGTGAGCTTGTCGCAGAAGAGGTTGAACTGCGGGTCCTTCACGATCACCTTGCCGTCGAAGGTGGCGATGCTGGTGGCGTTGTCAAAGGTGGCCTCGGTCTGCGAGGTGATTTCCGTTTTCGCGCCCTTGGGCCGGTCCTTTTGCATGAGGCCGAGGCCGTTGGGATCTGTCTTTTTCTTTGCGGGCGTCGGGCTTGGGCTGGAATCGAGCGAGAAATTGGGCGTTTGCTGCGCGCCGAGAGGGGCGGGGAAAAGCAGGGCGGCGGAGAGGATGCCCAGAAGGCCGAGGGTTTTACAAAAAGGTCGATGGCTGCTCATTTCACGTTTTCCGAATTGATGGTCATGGTTGTCGCGCCCAGCATGCGGCCGAACTTGTTTTTCAGGTGGAATTCCGCCCGTTCTCCGGTGATCACGAAGTCCTCCCGGCTGATCGTCGTAGGCGTGTCGCTGGTGAGAATGCGAGTGTCAAGATTGAACACGGAGTGGGACATTGACACGTGGAAAGTGGTGCCGTCGTCGTTATGGATCTCGATCTTGAGATCCTGCATTTCGAGATTCCGGTCGGTGATGCGCTTCGCGGCCTTCGCATCGAAGAGCATGAGCAGCTTGCCCGTGGGGCTGAAGTTCGGGATGCGCAGGCCGTAGTAGGTCTGGCCGGAGGGAATGCTATCGATGATGGCGTCCTCCTTCGCGCCGCTGTCGGTGGATTTCGCGGGCGTGGCGGCGGGGGTGCCACCCTTTGAATCCTTGGCGGATTTGTCGGACTGCGCGAGGAGCGCGACGGGCGCGACCAGAACGAGGAGAAGACTAAGCCACGATTTCACGGATGGAGCGGAGCTGCCGCAGGAGCGCGGAAAGATTGCGAAGTGGAATTTGGTTCGGGCCATCGGAAAGGGCGCGGGACGGGTTTTCGTGCGTTTCAATAAAGACGGCGTCGCAGCCGGCGGCAACCGCGGCGCGGGCGAGCACGGGCGCGAGTGCGCCGTCGCCGCTGGTCGTATCGCCCGCGCCGCCGGGGCGTTGGACGGAGTGCGTGGCGTCGAAGATGACGGTGCCGCCCAGCTCCTGCATCCATGGGATGGAGCGCATGTCGGCGACGAGATTGTTATAGCCGAAGGTCGTGCCGCGCTCGGTGAAGCAGTAGTTCGCGCAGCCGACGGACTCGAGCTTCGCCGCGATGTTCTTCATGTCCCATGGGGCGAGGAACTGGCCTTTCTTGACGTTCACCGCGCGACCGACGGAACCGGCGGCGAGGATGAGGTCGGTCTGCCGGCAGAGGAACGCCGGAATTTGCAGGAGGTCGATGTAGGGCGCGGCCTGCTCGGCTTGCGCAGGCGAATGGATGTCGGTCGTCACGGGGACGCCGAGGTCCGCGCCAATCTCGGCGAGGAGCTTGCAGCCGTCCTCGATGCCGGGGCCGCGGAAGGATTTTCCCGAGCTGCGGTTCGCCTTGTCGAAGGAGGCCTTGAAGATGTAGGTGGCGCCGACATCGCTGCAGATGCGCTGGATTTTTTTCGCCATCCGGCGGGTGAACGCGGGACTCTCCATCACGCAGGGGCCCAGGATGAATGGCAGTTCCTTTCCTCCGAGGGAGACATTCCCGATCCGCACGCGTTTACGACCCATTCGGCGGGAAGATAGCGGTTCGCGACGTGAGCGCCACA
>Ga0157378_10001274_pt1 | contig 22638 bp, 19 predicted proteins | sample M65metaG_FD_115309 | JGI IMG/M metagenome (GOLD analysis project Ga0157378, IMG submission 115309) | Miscanthus rhizosphere microbial communities from Kellogg Biological Station, Michigan, USA - M6-5 metaG | ecosystem: Host-associated > Plants > Roots > Rhizosphere > Soil | place: USA: Michigan...
CATACGAACCGTCTACGATCCCGTTTTTGTTCTGAGTCCCGACAAACGGAGATATGTTTCGACGGCCAACAACACGCCCGCAACCTTGCCTGCGCCCGGCCTCCCGTTTTCTTTGGTTTTCCGCGCGGAGCCCGGAAAAGAAGACATCATCTTGAAACTAGCTTCTGCCTACGAAGCCGCTTCAAAGCGCCGCGTGCCACCGCCCGCGTTTGGCCCGGTGCAAGGGGAACCTTAAAAATCCCAGCTGACCAGCCGGGAGGCCGAAGCTTTTCTCGTTTTCGAGGCGTGGCCCGTCCTTGAAAGGCCGCGCCACCGGTCTTATAGTCCCGCAGCCATCAACGAGCGGATCTGGTCGATCAGTTTCGTGCCCGCCTCGCCGGCGTCCGCGGTGGAGAAATCGGAGGGAAGGTGCAGGAGCCGCACGACGGGAATACCGCTGCGTGATTTCTCGATCTCGAGCTGCTTCGTTTGTAGCCCGGGACCGCAAATCAGGATTTTGGCGTTCGTGACTTTCACGAGGGTGAGCGCATCGGAGGGATGCCGCGCCGTCAGGACTTGATATCCGGCACATTCGAGCAGCGTGGTCAGATACGCCAGCACCTCGCGGGAACCGTCGGTGCAGACGATCTTGGTCTTGGCGGGAGCGGAGGCATGGCCCAAGGATTGTGCGGTGTGCTGTGAGCCACGGATCGCGTCCTGCTCCGAAGCATGAGTGGGAATCACGTCCAGCAAATGAGTGATTTGGAGCACGCGCTCCACGCAAGGCGCCAACTGGCAGAGACTCAATTCGCACCCGTGGCTTCGCAGCAGACCTAGCAGGCGCACCAGCGCGCCGACCCCTGCGCTGTCAATGAAACTGACGTTCGCAAGCTGAAGGACAATTTTCCCGCACTGGCGCGACAGGGGCTCGACCTGCATTTGCAGGGCGCGTATTTCTTCTCCGGCAACGATGCGGCCCGCGCATCGAACCACCACTGCGTCGCCCAGCTTCTGCTGTTGCAGAGTCAGTTGCATAAGAGCGGTAGATTACCACAGGAGGGGCGCGCCGCTTATGGAGCGACCCTCCGGCCCGATTTATTTCTCCGGTCAGGAGTGCCAATCGTGACTCGGCTCAAGGCGCCAAGACAGTTGTCTAACGAATTGGAAATCCTAGCGGTAGTCTTGCCTCACGTCGTTCGACTACATGAAATGTGGTCATCGTGACTTACATCGACACCACCAAAGATGACATGGGAGGTAAAATCTCAACCAGCACCGTTCGGTGTGCGGATACCTGGGTCAAACACGATGGAAAATGGTTGAGGGTCGTCCACGCCAACACCGACATTCGAGAGTAACACTGAAATCTCGTTGCGCATCCGTAGCGCAAATCCAGGTTCCTCGACGGCACTGGCTCAATACGAGTGTGTGCCGAGCCCGTGATGACCTGGTCCTAGATTACGCCCATCCCATGCGACAATTGTTCCGCTTCCTCAATTAGAGCGCCCAAGCTCACAGTAATTCCGTCCTTCCAGAAAGCCTCGTTTCTGGCATCCAGGCCGAAAGGAGCAAGCAGCTCGACGACATCCTTGGTTGCGCCGGATCGCAGCAGATCCAGATACAGCGGCTCGAACTTGGCGCCCAGGCGCTCGCGTTGTGCGAAGAGGCTCTGCGTCAGAAGTTCGCCGAAAGCGTAGCCGTAGACGTAGAACGGGCTGTGAAAGTGCGGGATGTAGGCCCACAGGTGTTCGGAATTTTCGTAAGTAAAAATTTCGCCTTCCTCGCCATACAGCTCCTGCGCCGTCTTCAACCAGATCGCGTCCAACTCCTCGACCGAACGCTTCTTCGGCTCGCTCCAGGTTGCGTACGACTCATCCATGCCGTGGAGACGCCGTTCGAAGTTTGAGAATCCGATCTGGCGCACCACCGTGTTAATGGTGCTGTCGATTTTGGCCATGATCAGCGCAAGAAGCGACTTTTTATCTCCAGACCGAACGAGGCGCTCTTTCAAGAAAGTGAAAGTCGTCATTTCACCGAAGACGGACGCTGTTTCACAGTAAGCAATCGGTGCGTGGAACATCAGCGGGCCCTGCGCCTCTCCGGCGAGTATGCCATGCACACCGTGGCCAAGTTCGTGCGCCAGCGTCATAACGTCGCGGTTCGACCCGAGATAATTCATCAGAGTGTAGGACACCGGCTTTCCGCCCGGAAGCACATGCGAGGAATTGAAAGCGCCGCTGCGCTTTTCCTTCACCACCGGCACATCGATGCGGCGATCGGTAAAAAACGATTTCACGAGCGCCGTCAAAGTAGGACTGAAACTTTCGTAAGATGTCTTAACGATGTCCGCGGCTTCGCCAAACGGAATCCTGGTTGTGTCGGCAAAGGGCATGGGAGCATTACGGTCGCTCCAACGCATGACGCCCAGCCCCAGGTGGCGCGCCTTCAGCTTGTAATAGCGACGGGTCAAAGTACCGCCCAGTGTGGTGACCGCATTGTGCAGCACGCTTACCACGGAGTCCGGAATGCGATTGGCCTTATTACGGACATCCATTGGGTGCGCGTACCCGCGTTCTTTATCCTCTACTGCTTTTAGTCCAGCAACCATATACAGCGTCTGAGCGGCATACTTTGCAAACGGACCGGCCAGGCCATTGTTCACCGTTTTCAGAGCGTCCGCACGTTCTCCGGAATCCTTGGATTCGGCGATCACGTGCATCATCTCGGTCAGATTCTTAGTGCCGCCACGGAATTCAAACTCTAAATCGGCTTCCACCTCATCAAAAAAATCTGCCCAAGAACTGGAGTCGAACGGCGAGCGCTTCACCAGGGCGGATTCGACCGGCTCGCTCAGAAAGTGCGGCTTGAAGGTGCGGATGTGCTCGATCCACGGGCGATGTTTCGAAACAACGGGATCGCGGTCATAGAATGCCTTGAGCGTGTCATCGTCAAGCTGGACAAGCTCCAATTCGAAGAACGTAAGATGTTCGCCACGTATGGAGCTCAATTCACGCTGAAAGGCGGCGTGCTTGGCCTTGATCGCCGCATTGGTCAAGTCCGTGCTCTCTCGCAAGAACAGGTAAGAATTGATCTTGCCGCTGAGCATCTCGATTTCCGCATAGTCCCGGATCGTTCCGCCGAGCAGTTCCGCCAGCTTACCCTTGTAGGTGAGGGAGAAATGCCTGGCCATGGCCGTGAGTTCCGCCAGATCGGAGTCCAGCCTTGGATCGTCAATATCCGAGTATAGGACGCTGAGGTCCCAGCGGATTTGCTCGGTCGCTTCGATTGTGTTTTCCATGATGACCCGGGTCTCCAGGATTCGTTCAGTTTCGAAACATTTGCCTATCGGTCGGTTTCCAGTGCGGACCACAGACACGTGCCCTTTAACGTTCCTCGGGCATTGTAACCCTCGGGACCCCGGTCGGGCACGCTTCAGAAGGCATTATATGAGGGGTTGGAGTGGTCATAGGTACAGATGGCGTATTCGGCGCAGGCATCGCGGACGATGTGGATTTCTGGACCGTTGAATGCTTACAATTAAAGTCTCGGGGAGTGCCCCCCACCATGCCTACGCACATCGCGTGCAGCGAAAACGGTTGCAAGGGAAAGGTGCCGACGGCACTTGAATCCGTACGTCTCTGCGTGGTGCACTTCACGCTTAAAGTGGAGCAGGATTGCGCCCAAATGCGCCGTGAAACGGTCTACGGAAAGACCCCTCACGGCCGACAAATAGAGATCATCGAATATATTGCCCAGCACGGAGAAATGTTGGCCCGCGCTTCGACCAGCGGCCTGCATTTGGCAGACGAGATGAAGGCACGCATCCTGAACACTTTCCTCACCTTAATGAACCTGCGCGAAAACCTGGACCGCGCGGCGCTGCGCCAGCCCATCGGACGAACCAACGGGTAGGCTGTCTGTCTACTCCTCAGCGGCCATCCGTCAGCCCTGTGCTAAACTGCCATCCACCGGTATCGCCGACACAATGGGAGACAACTCCACCGCGAGTGCGAACGTCTTTACCGTCGGACATTCCAACCATACGATGGACCATTTTTTGAATTTGTTGCAGGACCACGGTGTTCAGGTGGTCGTTGACGCGCGCTCGCAGCCCTATTCAAAGTATGCCACCCAGTTTGATCACGAGGGGCTAAAGTCGGCTCTGACCCAAGCGGGTGTCCGTTATCTGTATCTGGGGCGTGAATTGGGCGGACGGCCCGACGGCGACGACTTTTACGACGAGGACGGCCATGTCCTCTATGACCGAGTGGCGGCCACGACGTTGTTTCAAGAGGGGTTGGCAAGGCTAGAGCGGGGAATCCGCGAATACAGTGTCGCGCTGCTTTGCGCGGAGGAAAACCCAGCTGGCTGCCACCGACGATTGCTGGTGGCGCGCGTGCTGCTCGATCATGGATTTCAAGTGCAGCATATTCGGGGAGACGGCCGCATTCAAACGGAAGAAGAGGTCGCCGCCGAAGTAGATCCGGATCGCGACCAGCTATCGCTGTTCCAGAAGGCAGAGGATGAGCCGTGGAAATCTATTCCATCGGTTTCACGAAAAAAACGGCCCAACAGTGAAACGCCATCCCAGTTTGCATCCACTTAGTCAGCATCACCATTTTGCGCTGATTCAGGCGCTGGAGATGCGGCGCGCGGCGGAGGCGCCCGCGGAGAAGCGCGAGGCCGCGGTTACGCGTCAGGCGGAGAAGTTTGTGCGTTTCTGGCACAAGTCGGGGCAGGTGCATTTTCGCGACGAAGAGGAAGTTCTGCTGCCTGCCTTTGCGCGACACACCAGGCTTGATCGCGACGCCGAAGTCATGCGGCTTTTGGCCGATCATGCCGAGATTCGGGCGGCGGCGCGCGAATTTGAGAGGTGTGTCGCGGCAAAGACCACGATCGAGCCGAAAGAAATGGCTCGCGTGGCGAAATTGCTTCACGATCACGTGCGGCTGGAAGAAAACGAAGTGTTTCCGCGCATCGAAAAAGTGCTTGGAGAAGAGCAACTCAACAAAATGGGTAAGGGACTTACTCGCCTCCATTCCAAGAACGATGTGTGCGATGTCTGAGTGGGACAGGCTTCAGCCTGTCTGGTTTAAATTCGCGGCAACAAGAAATCTAAACCAAGCAGACGAAAGCCTGTCCCGCTAAACCCCGATGTAGCGCGCGTAGAGCGAACGCGCAACGCTTGTGTCGCGGGTGCCTTTGATGATGGCACGCCCGTCGGCGAAGACCGTCATTTCGTAGGGGGGCACGCGGAAGCGCAGGAGAAAGCCGTTCTCGCGGACTTCGGCGACCGTGGGGGCAATGCGCTTGCCTAGCTCGGAAAGATCGAGCTGGCGGCGGCGTTCGTGAATTTGCACGGAGTCGCGGCCGCACATCGTCAAGTGGGGTTGCGCTTCGCCTTCCAGGTAGCGGAAATCGCGGTGGACGCACGCGCGGCATTCGGGATTGCGCGCTACGCGCACCGATTGAAATTTCCCGGACCAAACGTCGAAGGACGTCAGGCATCCTCCCACAGACTCGGTTTTCACGGTAAGCAACCTGATGGCCTGCGCCGCCTCAATCGCAGCAATCACGCCCGCCGCCGCTCCGAGAACGCCGATCGTGTCACAGGTGTCTTCGGTTCCGGTGGCCTGCGAACCGTTCCCGCTTTCGAATTCGAGCGCGCACGCGAGGCAGGGCGTTTCGCCGGGACGCACGGTTAGAGTTACACCGTAGCTGGCCACCACGGCTGCGTAAATCCACGGAACGTTCATGTGAATCGCTGCATCGTTCAAAAGAAAACGCGTTTCGAAATTGTCGGTTCCATCGAGGATGATAGGGAATCCGCGCAGTAATTCCTCGGCATTTTTTGAGCTTACATCGGCAACGATCCCCTCAACCGCAACACCGGAATTAATGGCGCGGAGCCGGCGCTCCGCAGCTACGGCCTTAGGCAAAGCATCGCGTGCGTCGGATTCTTCAAAGAGAGTTTGCCGTTGCAGATTGGAAGGCTCAACAAAATCGCGATCCACGATCCGCAATTTGCCCACGCCCGCGCGCACCAACAGATTGGCAAGGGAGGTTCCCAGAGCGCCGCAGCCAACGATTACGGCTGAGGATTCCAGCAGGCGCTGCTGGCCGGCTTCGCCGATTTCGTTGAAAAGAATCTGCCGTGAATACCGTTCGTAGGATTTTGGGTCCATAGTGCTGATGCGATCCAGTAAAACAAGCCTCCCAGGCTGCGGATAAACTCAAAACGCTGTCATTCCGAGCGAAGCGAAGAATGATAGAACAAGACATTTTTTCCGCGGCCTGTTCCGCCTGTCGGGTTTGCGTCCGCGCCGCTCGTCACTCTAAACCGAACTGGCTGAAGCCTGTTCTACTTAGACCATCATAGCGCTGCACGGCTTTCTACCAAAATCACGTGGCATTTTCTGCGCGTCGTGCATAATTCGCGGCGGGCAGGCAACCCGGGCTATGCTACCCTAGCTCTGTTGTGAAGAGATGCCAATCGCTCATCGCCCTTTTATGCGGTTCGCCGTATGGCTGCCGGCGCTCTGGTTATGGTGCGCAGCCCCGCTCGCCGCTCAGAATAATTTCGCCGGCGAAGCGCCGCGTGTCGTCGCGGTACGCGTGGTCGAGGAATTCGGCGGCGTGCTGGAACAGAATCCTCCCAAACTGACTATCCAGCCGGGCCAGCCTTATTCAACAGAAGCGGAAAGCGCGAGCCTGCGGGAATTGTTTCACAGCGGCCGCTACGCGGATGTGCGCGCGGAACTGACGGACGTTCCCGGCGGCGTGCGCCTGGATTTCGTTGTCCGTCAAAACCTATATATCAACCGGGTTCAAATTGAGGGATTGCACGAACCGCCAGGAGAAGCACTGGCGCTTTCGGCCCTGCGACTGAATGTCGGCGAGCCGTTTCGTGACGGCGACATGAAGGAAGCGCTGGATCGCCTCCGTCAGACCATGGAAGATGATGGGCAGTATCAGGCCAAGCTCGATTATATTACGACGAAGCATCCTGACACGCTCCAGATGGACATTCTGGTGCGGGTGAACCCCGGTCCGCGGGCGCGCATCGGCGTAATTACCATTCAGAATCAGACGCAATTTTCGAACGTGGAACTTCGCAGCCAGGTGAAACTGAGTTCCGGTTCGGAAGTAACTACCGAACGCCTGAATCGCGCGGCCGACCGGGCCCGGAAGTGGCTGGCTGGCAAGGACTATCTTGGCGCACGGGTCACGATACATCGCGGTGCGTATGACCCGCATAGCAATCGCGTGCCGGTCGATTTCACTTTGTACGCCGGGCTCGAAGTGCGCGTGGTCGTGATGGGCGCGAAAGTAGCTGCTGGGAACATTCGCAAGCTGATCCCGATTTACCAGGAAGGTGCGGTGGACGAGGATTTGCTGCAGGAGGGGCGGCGTTCCCTGCGCGATTGGTTCGAACGCGCCGGCTATTTTGACGCGCAAGTCAGCTACAAGGTCTCGGACGCTCCGGCCGTGGAATCGGGAAATGCGGTACGGCGCGCCGCGCGCGAGGTCACCTATCAAGTGACTCGCGGGGACCATCACCGCCTGGTTAACGTGGAATTCATCGGCAACAAATATTTCGATTCGAATCTCCTCCGCGGCCGCGTCAAGATTCAGCCCGCCGCTTATGCGTCACCAGGAAGGTTTTCAACCGAGATGCTCCAGGATGATGTCACTTCCATTCGCACGCTGTACGACGCCAACGGTTTCCAGGACATCGAAGTGCAGAGCCAGCTCATCGACGACTATCGGGGACATCGCGGAGACTTGTCCGTGAAGTTTGCCATCCAGGAAGGCCAGCAGACGCGCGTCGCGAGCCTGACAATCGAAGGCAATCAGCAGTTAAGCGAAGACGAAATTCTTGGCGTGGTTGGCTCCTCCAAGGGCCAGCCTTATTCCGAATTCAACGTGTCCTCCGACCGCGACAACATCCTGGCGACCTACTACGATCAGGGCTTCTCGGAAGCGCGGTTTACAGCCGACATTGAGAAGTTGCCCCCCGCGGGATCCACTGCGGGTCCAACCGTCGCGCTGACGTATCACGTCACCGAAGGGCGCCAGGAACTGGTCGCCAGAGTGCTGATCAGCGGATACGAGCATACTCGTCCGGGTGTCATCGCCCGGCAGGTGGGAATTAAAGCCGGAGAACCTTTGAGTGAAGGCACTGTCGTCGAGACGCAGCGCAGGCTTTACAATCTGGGAATCTTCAGCCGCGTTTCCATCGCGCCGCAAAATCCCGAAGGCCAGGACGAAAAAAAGACAATCGTCGTGATGGTCGACGAGGCCAAACGTTACACGATCGCTTACGGTTTGGGGTTTGAGGCGCAGCGTCTCGGCAGCTCCACGAGCGCGACTTCTCAGTCCGTCACCTTCTCGCCGCGCGGCACGCTTGAACTCACCAAGGCCAATCTGACGGGACGCGCGGATTCGCTTTCCTTCAAGGTGCGCGCCAGCACGATTCAAGGCCGCGCTTTGCTTACCTACCTTGCGCCGAATTATTTCGCGTCCCCCAATTTCAACTTGCAGCTTTCCACCTTTTACGAAAATTCTCGCGATGTGCAAACGTTTGATTCCCGTCGGGCGGAAGCTTCGGTAGGGCTCGCTCAAAAACTTTCGTCCAGCAATACCATCCTGTATCGCTATGCCTATCGGCATGTGATCGCCAGCAATCTGAGAATCTCCGTCGAGGAAATTCCGTTGTTCAGCCAAAACACGGAGGTTTCCGAATTTGACGTGAACTGGCTGCGAGACCGCCGAAACAGTGTCTCTAATCCCAGCAGGGGCGATTTTGAAAATCTGGATGTGAGCGTGGCCGCGAAGCCGATCGGCTCCTCCGCCAATTTCATCCGCCTGTTTTTGCAGAATTCCACTTACACTCCGATTGGCCGGCGCCTGGTCTTCGCGCGTTCGACACGTTTCGGAATTCAAACCCCCTACGGACACTCACTCTCAAGCGACATTCCGCTCCCCGAACGGTTCTTCGCCGGCGGCGGCACGTCTTTGCGGGGCTTTGGACTGAACCAGGCAGGACCCCGCGATCCGGCCACAGGCTTTCCCATCGGGGGTCAGGCGGAACTGATCTTCAACCAGGATTTGCGATTCCCGATGCACTTGCCCCTGATCGGTGACCGCCTGGGAGGCGCGCTGTTTTACGATGCCGGCAATGTGTTCCCCAGCATACGGAAAATTTCGCTTCGCACCGCCCCGCCCACACCCACATTCGATCCGGCCAATCCCAACGTGTGTTTGACAAACTGCACGAACGAACTCAATTATTTTTCGCATACGCTGGGATTTGAGTTTCGCTATGGCACGCCGATCGGACCTGTGGCACTGGATCTCGGCTACCAGTTAAATCCAGCGCGGTACCTGATCCAGAGCGGCGGCACGTGCCCGGCTACCCCGACCGCGGCCTGCCTGACAACACTTTCGAGGCTGCCCGCCTTCCAATTTTTCATCAACCTAGGTACGACTTTCTGATGCTCCGTCTGATCCTTATTTTCGCGCTACTTTCTTTACCGGCCGCATGCGCGCCGCCGGCATTCGGCGGCCTTGCCGCTGCGCAGTCTGGCCGTGTTGTTGATCGCATCGTGGCGCGCGTCGAAGGCGACATTATTCTGCAAAGTCAAGTCCGCGAGCTTGGCGCTTTACAGCAACTGATCGACGGGCAGGCGGAAAGCGACGATAAGCTGCTTAACGAACTGATTCAGCAATGGGTGGTCGAGACCGAAGCCACCGCCTCTCACTTCCCTCAGCCCGCGCAATCCGAAATCGATCGTGAACTGGCGCGGCTCCGGGAACATTTTTCGAGCCCGGAAAACTATGCCTCCCGCTTGAATGAACTGGGTCTCTCCGCTGAACAGGTGCGGCGACTGCTCAGCCGCCAGATCTACGTTGCCCGCTACATCGACTACAAATTCCGGCCGTCCGTGCAAGTCGAACCCGCTGCCATCGACGCATACTACAAACAGGAACTGCTGCCGGAGCTGGCCAAAACCAATCAGCCCGCTCCAGGCCGGTCCGAAGTCGAAAACCAAATCCGTGAGCTGCTGATCCAGCGGGGAATCAGCGACCTGACTTTGAAATGGCTGGACGATACGAAATCGCGGCTGAAGATCGAGATCGTAAACACGGGTGGCAAGCCGTGACGCGTTGTTGAAAGCTGCACCGATGAACGGAACGAAGCGAAAATTCGGACTGAAGCACGGGCTGGGACTGTTCGTGGTCCTGTCGCTGGTTGCGGCGCTGGCCATTGTCTATGCGATTGCCAGCGGTCTGGCGGATCGCTGGGCCCGCCGTACGATCGTGGAGCAGTTGGAACGAAACACGGGAGCGCGTGTGGAACTGGGAAATTTTCATTTCGGATGGCGGTTACTGACCGCTCGCTTCGACGGATTGACGCTACACGGCCGGGAGGCCGCAGGAAGTCCTCCGCTGTTCCACGCCGACGTTTTACTGTTCGATATCCACGTCGATTCCTTCTGGGGCAGAAAGATTTCCCTGGGAGAGGTGCAGATGTCTCATTTCTCGGCGCACGTGCAGGTGGAAAAAGACGGCTCAACAAATATTCCAGGACCTAAGGTTGTTGCCCCCAAAACGGGGGCACCGGACGTACAGAGCCTGTTCGACTTGAAAGTTGCCCAGTTGCGGCTTGAAGACGGTTCAATTTTATGGAATGACAAACGCATTCCAATCCAGGCCAAGGGCGGAAATTTCGAATTCACCATGAATTATGCGAGCGAAAGCGATAAGCCCATCTATCTGGGCCAACTGAGCTGGCAAAAATTTGAAATCGCAGCGCTGCAAGATTTGCCATTCGTATCCAATCTCAACGCGCGTTTCACCCTCCGCCAGAATTCGTTTTCGGTCACCCAACTACAATGGAAGACAGGCGCCAGTGAGCTTGATGCGCAGGCGAATCTCGCGAATTTCGCGCAACCGGACCTCTGGACATTCCGTTACCGCGGCCAATTGCGGCTGGAAGACTTGTGGGCCATCCTGCGAAAGCGGAATGTGCCTGGCGGGCATCTTGAATTCGCGGGCGACGCCGGATACTCCGGCGGACAAATGAATTTCAACGGCCGTTATACGGCGGACCGGGTCGCCATAAAATACCAGTGGTTTCATCCCGGAAATGTTTCCCTCCACGGCAGCTACCGTGCGGATAATCAATCCATTGATTTGCCGGACCTCGAAGCGCTGGTGCTCGGAGGGAACGTCAGCAGCCATCTCCGCGTAAACCTGGCCAAGTTGGAGTTTCGCGCCGAAACCAAAATTCGCGGCATGGATCTGCATCAGGCGATCGCCGGAGAAGACAATCCCAGCCTGCCGATCAATCCTCTGCACTGGGGCAGTCGCATGGATGTGGACGCCACCACCTCCTGGGTCGCGGATTTCAAGCACGTCGATTCGCGGGGACTGTCGGTGTGGACGCCGCCGGAGAATCTCGCGCCCGGGCAAATTGCCACAGCCGCGCATTTTGGATTCCACTTTGATATGGACCACAAGCAGTTCGAACTTTCACCGGGAGAAATTACGACTCCCACAAGCCGCATTCAGTTCCGCGGCTCCCTCAGCATGGTTAATACTTCGCTTGACCTGATGGTGGACACGGAGAACCTTACGCCATGGGACGATTTCATCAACCGCCTGCGCGGCCTCGATGCTCAGCCCCAAGCGATCGGCGGGCGTTTCCATTGGGAGGGCCGCCTGACAGGACCTCTCGACGGACCCACGTTCCAGGGACACTTTCAAGGGAACGAAGCCCGGTATGCCTCTTTGTATTGGGATGACCTTGAGGGAGAGATGACCTACTCTCCGAATGAGCTGATGATTGAGCGGGGTCGCGCTCGCCGAGGAAAATCTTCGGCGGAATTAGAGCTGGCCCTGGACCTCGACAACTGGAGCTTCTCTCCGGAAAGCCAGTGGACTTTCGACCTCAACCTGGTCGGCGCCAACACGGACGACCTGCAAAAAATGCTGGGAACGTCTTACGCAGCGCGCGGAATCGTCACGGGCCGGTTTCATGGGAAAGGTACGCGGGCTGAACCTGAATTTGCCGGCTTGTTCGACGTGTCGAACGCGACTGCCGGATCGTGGCGCTTCGAACGAGCGCGCGGGCAGTTGACCATGCATCCGGGCGAAATTCGAATTGCCAACGCAGAGTTACGCCTGGCGGCGCACGCACCCGGCGCGCCAGCCGGCATCGTGACAGGCAACCTCGACTATCACACTGCTACCGGCCAGGTGAGCTTCGATTTCACAGGAGCGGCGATTCCCCTCGAAGCGGTTGACGAAATTCAGATGGCTCGCCTTCCGGTGGCGGGCCGCCTCAATTTGCAGGCCCGCGGTCAGGGACCGCTGCGCTTTCCGGAATTGCATGCAACGCTGAGAGTGATCGATTTAAAACTCGGTAGTGACATCGTGGGAAGCTTCGACGGAAAGGTTGATTCAGATGGACGCCAACTGAGCGCAACAATCGATTCAGCGATGACCTCTGGCCGGCTTGCGGGAAAACTGGATGTAGGGCTCGCCGGGGATTACCCGGTAAACGCGGAAATCACCGCCGAACGGATTGATTTCAACCCTTTTCTCGTTTCGGCGCTCCATCTTTCGCGCTCCTACGGCCATAGTCTGGTGGACGGACATTTTGTCGTCGCGGGCTTTGGCGCGCGGCCCGATACGCTAGCCGTGGAGGCCAATCTTTCCCGCCTCACGTTTGATCTTGACAATGTGAAATTGGAAAACGTGGGGAACGTGCGTCTGACCTATCGCCGGGATGAGGTTCGCATCGAGCAGGCCAGTCTGCGAGGGACGGACACCGATTTTCATATTACCGGTTCGGCGCGTTTCGCCGGAGATCAGGCCCTCAATCTACGCTTGGATGGAGCGGTCAGCCTGCAACTGCTCTCCGGATTCTTGCCGCAATTGGAAGCCACGGGCCGCGCGCAGATCAACGCCCTGGTCGCGGGAACTGTGCCGACGCCGCGCTTTAACGGCAGGGTTCACATTGAGGGAGCTTCCTTGCGATACGGCGATTTCCCGGCTGGTCTCAGCAACGTCGCCGGGGATTTCAATTTTGACGCCAATCGCATGGTGTTCGATAACGTCGTCGCGGAAACCGGCGGAGGGCACCTCACGCTAGGTGGCACGGTCGCTTATGGCGAAGGGCCGCTGAACTACGTGATCAACGGGCGCTCGGACCAGGTTCGCATTCGCTATCCCATTGGGATGAGCTGGCTGATGGGCGGGAACTTGCGACTAGCAGGAAATTCACAAAGCGCGACGCTTTCCGGGCGCATTGTCGTCGACCGTTTGCTGATGGCGGAAGGTTTCGATCTAGGCAGCTTCATGGTTTCAGCAAAGGAACCTTCGACTGGGCCCAGCACCGCCTCCTCTTTCCTACAGAATTTGCAATTCGACATTCAGGGAGAATCCAGTCCCGATTCGCGGATGGAGTGGACCGGTGCGCGGCTGTTGACGGACGCGAACCTGCGACTTCGCGGAACCTGGGAGCATCCGATTCTGCTCGGCCATATTCACTTGCTGAGCGGCGAAATGAATTTTCGCGGTAATCAGTACACGATTTCGCGCGGTGACATCAATTTCGCCAACCCCTTCCGCCTGGACCCGGTGTTGAACGTTGAGGCCACCACCACCATCCGCCAGTATGAAGTGACACTGGATTTCACCGGCCCCGCCAGCCGCCTTACGCTGGCCTACCGCTCCGATCCCCCCTTACCCTCCAGCGATATCATCGAGCTGCTGGCCCTGGGTCAAACCGGCGAAGAAAGTGCGGCGCGCACCGCGACGGGTCAAAACACCAGCCTGGGCGCGTCGGCGCTGCTTTCCGAAGCGATTTCCAGCCAACTGGGCGGCCGCATCCAACGCCTGTTTGGAATCAGCCATTTCAGCGTCGGGCCATCGGTCGCAACATTGAACACGCAGCAAAATTCCATCGCCAGCGTCACGATCGAGCAGCAGGTCAGCCGTGGCTTGGTGATTACCTACATCACGGACGTCACCACTACCCAGTACCAGGTGATTCAAATCGAATACACTATCAATCGCGAATTCTCCGTGGTCGCCCTGCGCGATGAAAACGGTACTTTCGGTCTGGATATCGTGCGGAAAACGCGCTTCAAGTGACGGTTTCCCGCAGCTTTATCGGGTGCACTGGCATGGCACCACACTCGCCAATTCCCGAAGTTCACAAAATGCGTTCATGCTATCTTCACCCAGGAGCAGATATGAGAAAATTTGCCATGCAATACGGGGGATGCTTCCGGATCCTAGCCGTCCTGGCGCTCGCTTGTATGATTGTAGCAAGTCCGGCGGCAGCCCAAAAAAAAGACAAGAACAAAAATAAAAACGCGCCAGCCACTGATCCTGTCGAAGAGATTAGATCGTCGATGCGCGTACCGGATTCGCAGGCGATCGATCAGGCTGTTGGCGAGGCCTTAGGTTACTGGCAAATCGGCGACGTGGAATCCCTTCATAAATACTACGCGGACGACGTGGTGATAGTCAGCGGCGCGTGGGAACCGCCGGTCGTTGGGTGGGACAATTTCCTGAAGTCCTACCAGGCACAGCGCGCACGCGTCACGGGAATCCGAATGGACCGCTCCAATACGGTGATCAAAGTCAGTGGCAATTACGGCTGGGCCACCTATCAATTCCTGTACGCGGCGCAAATGGAAGGCAAACCGGTTCAATACCGCGGGCACACGACCCTGGCCCTCATGAAACAGGGCGACCGGTGGATCATTACCCTGAACCACTCCTCGATTGTGGACTCCGCGCCCTGAGCCCGCGACCGCCCCGATGGAATCAACGCGACGAATCAACGCAACCCGGCCGACGCTAAAAACTCATAAAACCCTGATAAATCCATACGCCCGCGCTGGCCAGCAACAGCACCCCAGATACGACAGCGAGAGCGATAATCGGTTTAGTCAGACGCGATATCCGCCCGATGATCGCCAACTGTTCCTGGTAATGATGCTGTTCAGCGGCATCAATGAAGATCTGATCGTCTTCTTTCGAGGAAAGCGTGCCACGATAGATGACGAGCACAACCAAGGCCACGGTGATGACGCCCCAGGAAATCATGAGGATGTCGAGAAGAACGGAATGGGATGCTTCCAAGATTTCCTCCCCTGCAAGAACGGCACTGGGTGGAGTCGAGCGAGCATTGCGCCGCCCTGCGATGCAGACGTGGGCGAATTATAACACTAATAAAAGGCCTTCGATGATGAGTGCAATTTAATGGTTAAGGTGCCATCAGGATTTTGGAGGGAAGCGTACTCCCCAGAAACCGTCCAGCGGACGCAGTGATTCAACGCCCGTCTCCCAAAGTCCGCCTTCCGCTTCGTCCTTGACCCATGCCACACGAAACCTGGCTGTTTGCTGGGAAAAGCGGTTGGTGATCTCCACCTCGCTCCCCACTTGCAACACAGCCGAGGTCCAGATCATCGCGCCTTGAACGCCAATGATGCCGGTGAAGGTGGACTCGTCCAGCCTGCTTCCATCGGCTGCCGTGCCACGCACTTCGACGGGAACGCGCATCACTACGCGAGGACCTTGCCGAGGTCTTCCAAATTGTGACCCGTCAGTCAATCGGATTTATCGGACTCACTCCCGTAAAATGTGTCATAGACTATGACGCCACGGCTCCTTCTGTCAATTCAAACTAACTTTAAAGTAAACTACTAGTTAACGTTTAGAGATACAGTGCCTTGGTCCGTCTTAGCACTGAAAGCCGACCTTCGAGGAAGCGGGGGCCGGGCAGCGCGTTGACAAACCCTGCCGCGCGCGGGCACAATCAAATTGCCTCGCAACAACTCAGCTGTGCCCGAATGGCGGAATTGGCAGACGCGCTAGCTTCAGGAGCTAGTTCTCGCAAGGGAGTGGAGGTTCGAGTCCTCTTTCGGGCACCAAAATCCAGAAATCCAGTGACTGGTGATGGATGACTAGTGACTGGCGGATCGTCTTCATCCCGCTTGGAACCGGACTTGCCTCATCCTGTCGCTCGGCCTGTTGTGCGCCAGCATTTGATGCTACTTTTGAGCCGGCGTCCTCTTCGCCCTTGGAATCTCCATGCCTGAGCAATTTGTCTTTCGCGATCTGCGCGACTTGCTGGCCAAGGCCAACGAGGAGAAATCCGGCGATCAGTTGGCGGGCATTGCCGCGCGCTCGGAGCGTGAACGCGTGGCCGCGAAGCGCAAGCTTGCCGATCTTTCACTCGGCGAAATTGTTGCCCAACCCCTGATTGACGCCCGCGAAGATGAAGTCAGCCGGCTGATCCTCGATTCCTACGATCAAGATCGATTTCAGCCGATCCAGAGCATGTCCATTGGTGAGTTCCGCGAATTTATTCTCGACGACGCCACCACCGAAGAGCAGTTGAAACCGCTGCAGTGGGCAATCGTTCCGGAAATCGCCGCGGCCGTAGCCAAAATCATGAGCAACAAAGACCTGATCCTCGCCGCCGCCAAAATCCGCAACGTCACGCGCTGCCGGAACACCATGGGTGAGCGCGGGGTGCTGGGAATCCGCATCCAGCCCAATCATCCCGTCGATGACATTGCAGGAATTCTGCTGGCGGCATTTGAAGGATTGCTTTTCGGTTGCGGCGACGCGGTAATCGGGGTGAACCCCGCCTCGGACTCAGCGGAGACAGTGGGCGCCGTTCTGCATGGGTTGGAACGGCTGATCGCAGCTTACGAAGTACCAACACAATCGTGTTGTCTCGCGCACGTCACCACGCAACTGGACGCGATGAGGCAGGGCGCGCCCGTCGATCTCCTCTTCCAATCGATTGCCGGAACCGAGGCTGCTAATCGCAGCTTTGGTATATCGCTGCAAATGCTCAGCGAAGCCCGCGAGCTGGTTCTCGAACACCACGCGCAACGCAATGATGTCGCATGGAGAGGCGATAATGTGATGTATTTCGAGACAGGACAAGGCAGCGCGTTATCCGCCGGAGCACACCATGGCATTGACCAGTTGACTCTCGAAGCCCGCGCCTACGGCGTCGCTCGCGCGTTCCACCCTTTCCTCGTGAATTCCGTTGTTGGCTTTATCGGGCCCGAATATCTGTACGATGAGCGCCAGATCATTCGCGCCGGCTTAGAAGATCATTTCATGGGCAAGCTTCTGGGCCTCCCGATGGGCTGCGACGTGTGCTACACGAACCACGCCGCGGCTGACCAGAATTCCGCGGACAATTTGCTGGTGCTTCTCACGGCGGCGGGCTGCAATTATTTCATGGGCGTACCGTGCTCGGATGACGTGATGCTGAACTACCAATCGACCAGCTACCATGACGCGCTTGCCGCCAGAAAACTATTTCATTTGCAACCCGCCCCAGAATTTTTGAGATGGCTCCAGAGCAAGGGAATCTTCCGGGACACGGAACCTGCGCTGCTCGATGCCCCGGCGCGGCGCGCGCTGATGCAAGGGCTCGAATCCTCGCTGGGGGAGATCGCCTGAATGCCGCGGAACTCGAATTCTTTCCTGTCCGCCGATTTCCCTGAAGTCCTGCGCAAAATTCGAGAGCGCACACCAGCACGCATCCTCGCGGGCCGCGCTGGAGCCGCCTATCTCACTGCGACGCAACTGGAACTGCGCGAAGCTCATGCCACCGCGCGTGACGCCGTGCGCGCGGAACTGGACACCGAGCGAGACTTCGGCGCTGAGTTCCTGAGGAAGTGGGATCTGCTTGAGATTTACACCCAGGCACGATCCAAGGAAGAATTTCTCGCACGACCGGATTTGGGACGATGTCTGAATGAGGCTTCGATTCGAGAGTTACAGCGTCGCTGCAAGCAAAACAGTGACTTTCAGATTGCCATCGGTGACGGCCTGTCGGTTACGGCAGTCGCTGCCCAGGTTCCGGCTCTCTTGCCCTTGCTACAGGAGGGAGCCCAGGTGCGCGGCTGGTCGGCCGGCAATCCATTTGTGATTCGCCACTGCCGCGTTGGCATCCTGAATGAAATCGGCGAGTTGCTCGCGCCTAAAGTGGCGGTACTACTGATCGGAGAGCGCCCCGGCCTGGCTACAGCCGAAAGTTTGTCCGCCTACATGGCATACCGCCCGGTAAAATTTCACACCGATGCGAATCGAAATCTCATCTCCAACATTCATTCGCGCGGACTCCGACCGCAGGAAGCCGCAGCCCGAATACTGAATCTAGCGGCCCGTATGATGGCGCTACAGACCAGCGGTTTTATGATCCGTGAGCAATTGCCGTCCGTCCTCGGCAATCCAATGCTTCCCAAGTAGCGCGCAAAGTGAACGCCACGAAACTATCCAAATACTGGCGGCGAGATCGGCATTCACTGCCGAGACAAAAAAAACTGCCCCGGTTTTGGCCGGGGCAGCTTCGCTACGAAAAAATGTTATTCGTTTGGAACGTGTGCCAGAGAAACGATGTTGGCGACTGCCAGTTTCGGCTACTCACTCAATGCTGCGATTTCTCGCGAGAGCCGTTCGGAAATTCGCCCAACCGGTAAAAGAACACCGCCTCCAACAGGCGAATCCTAGACCATCACCGGTTTCTGTACCTTGTTGACCGTTTTCAGAATTTGCGAAACGATCTGGTACGGATCGCCTTCGGAGTTCGGACGGCGATCTTCCAGGTAACCCTTGTACCCGTTCTTGATGAAATTAATCGGCATGCGGATCGACGCGCCGCGATCGGACAGGCCGTAGCTGAACTTGTCGATGGCTTGCGTTTCGTGCAATCCGGTCAAACGCAGGTGGTTATCGGGACCGTACACGGCGATATGATCGGGAATATTCTTCTCGAACGCCTTCATCAGGGATTCGAAATAATCCTTGCCGCCCACTTCGCGCATGTACTTCGTCGAGAAGTTGGTGTGCATTCCGGAACCGTTCCAGTCGCCCTTGATCGGCTTGCAGTACAGCACAAAATCCACTTCGTACTTCTCACACAGGCGCATCATCAGGTAACGAGCCGTCCAGGTATCGTCCGCGGCCTTGGCTGAGCCTTTGGCGAAAATCTGGAATTCCCACTGGCCCTTGGCGACTTCCGCGTTGATGCCTTCGTGATTGATGCCTGCGGCAAGGCAAAGTTCCAGGTGCTCTTCGACGATCTTGCGGGCCACGCTGCCCATGTATTTATAGCCCACGCCGCAATAATACGGGCCCTGCGGTCCGGGATAGCCTTCTGCCGGGAACCCCAGAGGACGGCCATCTTTGTAGAGAAAATATTCCTGCTCAAAGCCAATCCACAGGTCCGGATCGTTCTCAATCGTGGCGCGTGCGTTCGTCGGATGCGGAGTACCATCGGCATTCATGACTTCGCTGAGGACGATGAAGGCATCCTTGCGACTGGCGTCAGGATAAAGAGCTACAGGCTTTAACACGCAGTCTGAACTCTTGCCTTCGGCCTGCATCGTGGAACTTCCATCAAAACCCCAAAGAGGCAAATCGCCAAGCGTGGGTGCCTTATCGAACGGCTTGATAGTCGTCTTGCCGCGTAGTTCAGGAACGGGCTTTCTGCCGTCAAGCCAGATGTATTCGAGTTTGTATTTCGTCATAGTATTGGGTGGATCTCCTTAATGAAATCAAAAGATTTTACTACCAGACACAGAAAGCCCGCAAAACCGCATAGCTTCGGAATAGGCAGACTAACTTGTGAAACGCATTCCGTCAAATCAAAGAAATCTCTTGGATGGTTCATTATTTGTAATGCCAGGAGCCTGGACCAGGCCCCCACGGAACCCTTTACTCCTCTTGGGGTTAGTGGCTCACAAGCACCTACCCGCACAGGAGAGCCGCGCCCGTGTCATCCCTGTGATTGGCGCTGTTTATAAGACGTCCCATTTGGTGTAAGCTTTTTCGCTATCTACCGAGGCCACAATGAATCGTGTATCAGCCATCCTGCCCGCCGCCGGACTAGGCACGCGAATGGGCGCCGAAACACCGAAGCAGTTTCGCTCGCTCGACGGCGTTCCGGTACTGATTTTCACCCTGCGACGCCTTGCGGAATGCCTTGCTATCACGGATTTCGTCATTTCGACGCGAGCCGAGGAAGTGGATTCCGTGACCGCCAGCCTCAAATCGGAAAAACTTGGGCGGCCCGTTCAAGTGATTCGAGGCGGCGATACCCGCCAGGACTCCGTGGCTAACGGCTTGACCATGGTTCCCCAGGAGACTGACCTGATTCTGGTGCATGACGCAGTTCGGCCGCTGGTGACTCTGAAGCAGATTGAAAGCGTCATTGCGGAGGCCGCCGCTTGTGATGCCGCAATCCTTGGAATTCCGGCCATGGACACCGTGAAGGAAGTGAAACGCGCAAGTCTGCCGACGGACGTGGCGCTGATCACAGCAACGATTCCGCGCGAACGCGTAGTTCTGGCTCAAACTCCGCAGGTTTTCCGCGCTGCGCTGCTGCTGGAGGCATTCGCCCGCGCTCGGCAGGATGGGGTATCGGCTTCGGACGAAGCAGGCCTTGTGGAACGTATGGGCCGCGACGTTCACGTTGTTGTCGGGTCCGAGCGCAATTTGAAAATTACCCGCCCGGGTGACATAGAACTTGCCGAATTTTATCTGAGGCAGGAGCGCGCAGGCCGATGAGCCGCGCAGGAATTGGATACGATCTCCATCGCCTCGCCGAGGGCCGCAAGCTGATCCTGGGCGGCGTTGAACTGCCCTTCCCCAAAGGTCCGGTTGGCCACTCCGACGGTGACGCCCTCGCGCATTGTCTGTGCGACGCGCTGTTGGGTGCCGCGGGACTCGGCGATATCGGCACGCATTTTCCAGACACCGACCCGAAGTGGAAGGATGCCTCGAGCCTGCGTTTTCTGGAACATATCCGCGATCTGCTCGCCGCGAGCGGTTTTCGTATCGTCAACATCGACGCGACCGTGATCACTGAAAAACCAAAACTTGGTCCACACTTCCCGGCCATGCGGGAAACTCTGGCGAAATCGCTGGGTATCGATGCCTCAATCATCAACTTGAAAGCCAAAACCAACGAAGGCGTCGACGCCATCGGCCGCGGAGAAGCGATTGCCGCGCAGGCCATCGCCACCCTGGATCGCTAAGTAGCACAGGCTTCAGCCTGTGGAATTTGGTACTTGGAAGGACAAAAGTCCGCAGGCTGAAGCCCGCGCCACTAAGCCGCATTTCAGTCGTGACTTGCGCACCTGCCTTGAAGTTTGAAGAAGGAGAATTTCTTCTCACGATGGACCGCCTCACCGGAATCCACGCAGTACGCGAAGCACTGGAAGCGAGCCGCCCGCTTGATTCGCTGATGGTTGCCAAAGGCACGCACGGCAACCGGATCGAAGAGCTCGTGCGCCTCGCTCGAAAGCTGGATGTGCCGGTGCGCTTTGAAGAACGCATTCAGTTGGATCGAGCCGCAGGCACGCGCGAACACCAGGGCGTGGTTGCCCTGGTCTCCTCGTCACCCGTCGCGAGTTTCGATGATTTGATCAAACCGCGCCCGGAGTCCAGCGCGCCGGGTCTCCTGGTGTTGCTGGACGGCGTGGAAGATCCACAAAACCTTGGCGCGATCGTGCGCACTTCGCTCGCGGCGGGCGCCCAAGGCGTCGTAATTCCCGAGCGGCGCGCTGCAGGGCTCACCGATACCGTTGCGCGTGCATCCGCCGGAGCGCTGGCGCACTTGCCGGTCGCACGCGTAACGAATCTCTCTCGCGCCATGGAAGAAATGAAGGAGGCGGGGTACTGGCTGGTGGGTCTCGACGAGCGCGCCAAGCAACTCCACACCGAAGTCGATTTTAGACTACCGGTGGGAATCGTCCTGGGCGGCGAAGGCAAGGGGTTGCACAACCTGGTCCGCGAACGGTGCGATTTTCTCGTTTCGATTCCAACCACGGGCCCAGTGCGTGCGCTCAACGTATCCGTGGCAGCTGGAGTGGTCCTTTTCGAAGTAGTCCGCCAGCGCGCCCAAGCTAAGGTCTAGTGGCGCGGGCTTCAGCCTGCGGGTTTAAATCCCGGCAATCCTAGCCTGCACCTACTTGTCGTACTGAATCATCGTAAACACGTCGATCCCCGGCAATTTCGCGCGGCCGTTCAAAAACGTCAGTTCGACAGCAAAGGACGCGCCGACGACATTTCCGCCCAGCTTGCGCACCAGCTCCACAGTGGCCGCCGCGGTACCACCCGTGGCGAGCAGATCGTCGCTGATCAGCACGCTCTGTCCAGGCTTGATCGCATCTTCGTGAATTTCCAGCGTGTCGGTGCCGTATTCAAGCTGGTAGGTCACGGAGACGGCTTTCGAAGGCAGTTTTTTGGGCTTGCGCACGGGAACAAATCCGGCGTTCAGCCGATACGCCAGCGCCGGCGCCAGAATAAACCCCCGCGCTTCGATTCCAACGACGACGTCCACCTTCTTACCCTCATAGTGGCCGCAGAGCTCATCCACCAGGCTGTGGAATGCGCCGGGATTCTTCAGAAGCGTCGTCAGATCGTAAAAAAGGATTCCCGGCTTCGGATAATCGGGAACCTCCCGAATAAATTCCTTCAAATGGTTCATTCCGCGCGCTCCACCTTTCGAAAATAGCCAACTATCTTCCGGTTGCATCGTGCCGCCCGCTTCCCGGACGCCCCCGGCAAAGTCATTCGTCGCCCTCGACAGAGAATGTGTTC
>Ga0157378_10001280_pt1 | contig 22615 bp, 25 predicted proteins | sample M65metaG_FD_115309 | JGI IMG/M metagenome (GOLD analysis project Ga0157378, IMG submission 115309) | Miscanthus rhizosphere microbial communities from Kellogg Biological Station, Michigan, USA - M6-5 metaG | ecosystem: Host-associated > Plants > Roots > Rhizosphere > Soil | place: USA: Michigan...
GCGCCTCATCGACCACCAGCACGCAATCGCCGTAATCGTTCTCCTGCTGATACGCCTTCAGGCCGACGTACGGATCGAAGATGTAGTTGTAATCGCAGACGATGACGTCGGCCTGCTCGATCAGCTCCAGCGACACTTCGAACGGGCAGACCTCGTTCGACTTGGCCATCTCGAAGGTAATCTCGGGATTGAAGTAGCTGAACGACGTGACCAGGTGATTGAGCAGATCGGTGCGCAGCATCTTCTCGGAATAGCGCGCCGCGTACGGGCAGAAATCTTCGTGGCAGATGATCTCGGTGTGCGCGCACATCTTCTGCTTTGCGCGGATGCGCAGCACGCGAAACGAGCCGTCGTTGAGAAGGCCGAGGGCCTCGACGGCGGCGTCCTGCTGCATCGTTTTTGAGGTGAGGAAGAAGAGCTTCTTGCCGAGTTTGAGCGCCTGCTTCACCGCCGGATAGAGCACGGCCATGGTCTTGCCGATGCCGGTGGGCGCGGAGACCAGCAACGCCTCCTTCTGATAGACGGTGCGGGCGACGGAGGAGATCATCTCCTGCTGCCCGGAGCGCATCTCGGAGAAGGGGAAGGTCAGCGTATCGGCGAAGGCGCGCTTGGCCACGCGCAGCGCCAGCGCGGTCTCGAGGTCGGTGATCAGCCGTTCCAGCCGCTCGTTCAGGACGTCGATGACGCGCTGTTTGTCGAACTCGGCGTCGATCGTTTTGGCATCGCCGGAAATGAGATCGATGAGGACCAGCTGCGGGACGAAGGTAAATCCTTCGAAGTCCGGCTGGCCGGATAGGAAGTACGAGTAGAGCAGGAGTTGCAGCAGATGCCGCTGCAGTTTGTCGGAACGGTAGAGCGCTTCCAGCTCGAGGTCGAAGTGGATCGACTTCACCTCTTCGATGACGACGCGTTTCTCCGCTTTGTCGACCGACAAGCCGTCGATGCGCCCGGTGATGGTGACGCTCCACGCTCCCATCTGCGTCCGATGCACCACGTGGACCTCGGCGCGATAGTTCGCGTCCTCGCCGGTCCGCTGTTCCGCGCGCTTGGTGTGGATGTCCTGCCCGATCCACATCCGCCGGAAGCCGTCGCCACGCTCGACGCCGATACGCCGGTACGTCGATTCGTGAATGAGATCGCCGACCGAACAGACGATTTCCCTCTTCTCATGGTCGACGCGCATCGGGTTATTGTAACTGCGCCTTCGGCGCGGCGAAGCCGCAGCGCCTACTCCACAGCCGGCAGATCCTTGAATGGGTTGAAGATCTTCAGACCCGGACGACGGAAGTCTTTGTCGTTGCCGGTGGCGATGGTCAGCCCATGCTTGCGAGCGATCGCGGCGATATAGCTGTCTTCCACTGGCATCCGCCTGCCGGCTCTTTCCAGCTGGTGTTCCTGATCGGCCCAAACATGAGCTACGCCGACGTTGAAGCCGTGAATGCGCCCCTGCATGGCTTCGATCAGGCGCGTCAGCCACGCCTGTAACTCTGCCCGTTGCCGGCCCTGCTTGCTGCGCACCCAGTACGCCAGCTGCGCGATGACCACCGCGCTGGTATAGCAACGATCCTTTTCCTGCCGAAGCCATGCGATGACGCGCGGATCGCCGTTGCGCTTCGCGGGCTGAGAGAGCACGTCGGTATCCAACAGCCAGTTCATAACTTGCGCTTCTTACGCAGTTCACGCCGGCGGGGAGGGAGGTCATCCATCGACACCGGGCATTGTGCAAGCACATCGAGCCAGTCTTCGCTGTCTGGCAGGCGGCGGAAAATCAGCGCATCCTCATCCGCATCGAAGCGGGCGTCAAAGGTCTGGCCTGGCCGTGCCGGCAGAAGGGCGGTTGGCAGAGTGAGACGGCGCTTGGAGTCCAGGATCACGATCATGGTGGGATTGTCCCACCGTGCCCAATCGGGAGTCAATCCGGCTTACAGCTTCTCCACCACCGTCCCCAGCACGAACGTCGCATAGCTCTCGCGAAAATCGGCCAGCGGTACGGCGGCGGACGGGGTGCGGTCGGAGAGGCGGTTGTAGAGATCGCGCACGGTGTCGCGGCGGGTGGTCAGGAGCTCGGGGGTCAGGTCGCCACGGAGGTCGAAGAGCCGCGCGAAATCGCCGCGGGGGAAGCGGAGGGGGCGGCGGAGATCATCCGTTCGGGGATCCCACTCGCCGATGACGACATCGTTCTCGGTACCGTCGGGCTCGTAGCGGAGGCAAACCAGCATCTCCGGCTCGAGAGCCTGCTCGCTGGTGGTGGTGTCGAACTCCTTGGCCTCGGGAAGCTGGAGGTCGGGCTCGCGATCCTGGTGAAATTCCTGGCGGACGGCCAGCACCAGCGGGTCGGTACCTTCGAGCGGGATCGCTTCGACCTCGCCTGGGGCGAAGGGAACGATCTCGCCGACCTCGATCTGGTCGAGTCCCTTCAGCGACACCATGCCGATCAGCCGCACGCCGACGTACTCAAGTCCTGTCAGCGACGGCGCGAAGCCGATGTACGTTCCCCACGCCGCTCGGAGGCGATAGAGCTGCTGTGCCTCCTGCGTCAGCTCATTCGACAGTTCCTGCAGCAGCGAGAACGAGCCGACGATCCCCTCGTTTACCAGATGACCGCTGTTGTTGACGTAGGCGTAGAACTCGCGGGCGTGCTGGGTGTGATCGATGACGTCGACGCCGCGCGCCAGCGGCGCGAAAAACGATTGCACCTTGAACTGGTCGTAGCCGTGCGTGATCAGAAAGGAGGCGAACTCCTCGATCTCCTTGTTGGCCTTGCCGGTGGTCAGGCGCGAAAGCTCGACGATGCCGGGGCCGTAGAACTCGGTGATGCGCTCGTTGCCGCTGCCTTTCATCGGCAGCAAGCGGTAGTAGCCGAAGTTGAGGGCGATACGAACGCCCTTGTTGAAGGCGAATCCTTTACGGCGCACGTCGGCGTAACAGCGCTGGATTTCGACCGCGGCGCGCACGAGCCGCAGCGCGCGCCGTGTCGTATAGAAGGCGCCATCGCCGAGGAACTTTTCGAACTGGAGAAGATGCCGTCCGGCGATCGAGTCGAGTTTTCGCTGAAACAGCAGCATCTGCCGGTAGGAGCTGATCTCCTCCTTGCGGCCGCCGCGGCGGATATTGCCGAGGGTCTCGGTAAAGTTGGAAATGTCGTAGATCAGGCCGAAGCGGTGCACCATCGGATCGACCACACCGTTTCGTCCGAAATCCATCGGCCGCGTCGACCGCGAATACGCGGTGGCGCGTTTGTCGGCGGAGACGATCTGGTTTTCCGGCGTGACGGTCATCAGCGTGATGCCGCGCCGCAGCTGATTGAGGATGGCGAATTCGCGCAGCCGCCTGGCGATCAGCTGGAGCTGCTCGCGATCTTCGCGCGTCACCGCCGATTGAATGGCGTTCTGCTCGAAGAGGAAGTTCTGGAAGCGCGTGTCGAGCAGCAGCGCCATCGGGATGCCCTGTTCCGGCGCCATGGCAAACAGCGGCATGGAGGCGCGGAAGGTGCGGTCCTTCTGCAGGAGGTCGAGGGCAATTTCGCGGATTCGTTCGATGGAGTCGCGGAAGGCCTGAAAGTCGCGCCGCAGGTAGCCGTTGACGAACGACCGCAGCTCCCGCAAATCCGGCCCGATGAACTCCTCGGAAAGAATCAGTACGTCGTCAGCCAGGAGCCGGAAAAACTGCAGCCCTCGTTGTTCCTCACCGTCGAGAATTGGGGATGCTTTCGTGGCCAGCTGGGCCATGGCCTCGCGCGTGTCGGAAGCCCACTTGGCGAAGATGCGGTACTTGAAGGCGTCGCCCTGCGTGCGACCAATCTGGGTGTCGAAGGTGCTCACGCGTCTCGGGATCGATGAGAACTGCCGCGCCAGATCGAACGAGTGAGCCAGCCAGAAGACGGCGTGGTAGTCGCTGAGCAGATTCGACATCAGCGCGTTCTCCGCCAGGCGCATGAGCTGCGTCATGTAGGCAGAGTTGGCCAGCGCCGCTTTCTCTTTGGCTGGCTGCTGCCGCCCCGCCTGCCATGCCACCTCATCGGCCAGCCAGCGATCGAGCTTGGCGTCGAGCTCGCGCATCACCGGCGCGTCGGCGACCGGAAAGCCGAGGGCTGGCGCTTGAGTCTCATCGGCGGGAAAGATCTTGTACGGCTTCGGCAGCAGCGTCTCCGCGCGGGGAAAGATCTCCTCGACCGTCCGCCCCAGCTCGCTGCCGAGCAGAAACGTAGCGGTATCCGGCCGCGACTCGAGATAGCTCACGAGAGGAGAAGGCATGGGCGGAGAGGTGATTATGGTCGAACTCGGAGGGCGAAGAAAAGCTATGTTGAATGTTGAATGTTCAATGTTGAATGAGGGCGTGGCCGAGCGCGAAGCTCATTCAACATTCAACATTCACCATTGAACATTCAACATTCGCCTTTCAAAACGCTAAACTCCCCCCATGTCCGCCCTCCTTCCCGCCACCTGCGCGCGCTGCAACGGATCCGGCTGGGTGCCGCTGGCGGGCGATTCGCTGCGGGTCGAGCCTTGCGGATGTCAGGGGGATCTGCGGCGGCGGCAGCGCATCGCGGCGTCGAACATCCCGCGGCGTTACTACCCGCACTGCACGCTCGAGACGTTTTACGACAAGAACAGCGCGGTGCTGCGATCGGCCCGCAATCGCGTGCGCGAATTCGTCGACGCCTGGCCGATGACGAACGATGGCCGCGGCCTGCTGTTGACCGGCGGTTGCGGCGCGGGGAAGACCCACCTGGCTGTGGCCGTGCTTGTCGAGATCATCCACAGCGGCAAGCCGGGGCGGGTGCTCTTCAGCAATTTCCAGGAGCTGATCCAGGATATTCAGGCCACCTTCGACGCCGACGCGGCCATGGGGAAGTCCGAGATCCTGCGGCCGCTGCTGGAGGCGGACCTGCTCGTACTCGACGAGCTCGGATCGGTGAAGCCGACGCAGTTCGTGCAGGACCTGCTCTACTACGTGATCAACAGCCGCTACAACACCGTGCGGCCGACGATTTTCACCACCAACTCCTTTGACGATGGCTCCGACGGCCAGCGGCTGGTGGACAAGATCGGCGACCGGTTGCGCAGCCGGCTCTACGAGATGACCGAGCAGATCGTGTTGAAGGGCGTCCCCGATCACCGCAGCGCCAACAAACAGAGCGGCAACATCCTTTGAAACGCACCATTACCGACGTTCTCCGCCGCGGGTTCGACTCCACCGTCGCCAATTGGCCAGTGATCGTGCTGCGCATCGCCGAAACCGTGGTCGGGGTTGCCATCGTCATCGCCGCGATCCTGGCCGCGGTCGTTCCGGCGGTCGTGGCCGCGGGGTTGACGAAGGACGACATCATCGATTCCGCGGACCCCGGCGCGGCGGTCGTCGAGTGGGTCATCAGCCACCTGATGCTTTTCGTCTGGATTTTCGCCCTCGCCTTCGTCGTCCTCGGCGTGATGATCGCCATCCATTCGTTCGTCGAAGGCGCGTCGACGCAGATCTACGTCGACGGCGAGCGCAAGGCGAACAAGGGCGCCGATTTCCGGGCCTTCTCGATTGACCGCTGGCTGGCCGGCGGCGCGTCGTCGTGGTGGCGGATCTTCTGGATCTATAACCTGGCCTGGTCCGTGGGACTGCTATTCGTGCTCGTGCCGCTGCTGTTCACGATCATCGGAATGCTGGCGATTTCCGACAACGTAGGCAAAGCGGTCATCGGATGTTCGGGGGTCGCGCTGGCGGTGCTGGTGTTCATCCCGGTCGGCATCGTGACGTCGATCTGGTGCACGAAGGCGATCACGATCTGCGTAGCTCGCTCGGTGTCCGCGCGCGAGTCGCTCTCCCTCGGCTGGCGCGCGTTCAAGGCTGACCTCGGAAGGCATCTCGCGATCGCGGTGATCCTGTTCGTCATCTCCATGGCCATCAACTCGGTCGTCTCCGCCTTCTCGATTCCGATGAACATCTCCCTGAATCGGATGCCGACTCTAGCGCTGATGTTTGCGCCGGCGCGCATCGTGATCGGCGTCGCCCAGGGCATCGTCAGCGCCGCGATCGGCTCGTGCCTGCTGGCCTGCTTCGTTTCGATGACCGAGGAGCGTTGATGGAGCGATTTCTCTCGCGTGATGCGCGGAACTTTCGTCCCTCGGCGATCCGGGCCTTCGCGAAACTGATCAACGATCCGAACATCATCTCCTTCGCCGGCGGCGTCCCCAGTCCGGAAACGTTTCCTGCCGAACGGATCGCGGAGATCGCAGCGCAGGTCATCCGCGACAATCGTGCGGTGGCCTTGCAATACGGCCCGACGCGCGGACTGCCGCGGCTCTGCGAATTCGTGTCCGGCGTCTGCCGCACGCGCGGCATCGACTGTTCTGTCGCCGACGTTCTGATGACGACCGGCTCGCAACAGGCGCTCGACCTCATCGCCCACACGCTGCTCGACCCGGGTGACGTGGTGCTGGTCGAGCTGCCGACGTACATCGGCGGGACGTCGTCGTTTTACGCGCGCAGCGCCGAGCTGGTGGGCGTGGCGCAGGACGACGACGGCATCGTCCCCGAATCGCTGGCCGAGGTCGCGGCTAAGACGAAACCGAAACTGCTGTACACCATCCCGAACTTTCAGAATCCCTCCGGCCGGCTGATGACGCAACAACGCCGCGCCGCGGTGCTGCGCATCGCCGCCGAGCACGACTTTCTGGTAATTGAAGACGATCCGTACGGCGAGCTGCTCTACGTCTCCGAGGCCGACACGCTGGCGATGAAGTCGCGCGACGATGACCATCGCGTGATCTACCTCGGGTCGTTCAGCAAGGTTCTCGCGCCCGGCCTGCGCTGCGGCTGGATCGTCGGCGCACCGGAACTGCTGGCGAAACTCGAGATCGCCAAACAGGCCGCCGACCTCTGCTCGGGCATGCTCGACCAATCGATCGTCGACGAATTCACCGCCGCCGGCGAGCTTCCGGCGCAGATCGAGAAGGTGCGGACGTTCTATCGAGCGAAACGCGCCACGATGCTCGAATCGCTGGAACAGCATTTTCACGACCGTGCCACCTGGACCCCCGCCGACGGCGGCCTCTTCACCTTCGTCACCCTGCGCGACGACATCGACACCGCCGCCCTGGTCCCTTCCGCCGTAGACGCCGGTGTCGCGTACGTCCCCGGAGCGCCTTTCTTCGTCGACGGCAGCGGCCGCAACACCATGCGGCTGACGTTCGCGAAGGAAAATGACGCGCGGATTCGGGAGGGGGTTGGGCGGTTGGCGGGGGTGGTGTGGGGCCCTAACTTAAGTTGACGCAGGAGAAGGAGCACCCTTTAGCCATTCCTCGACTTGAGTGACGTAGTCGTTGAAGGTTAATTCGTCGATTCGCATGTGAACCTTCTTGCAGAGCGCGGGAAGCTGGCGCCGAAAGGCGTTGTAGCGGGCGCTCATGGCGCGGCCACCCGGGATTTTGACGGACTTAGTGGTGGCGCTGCTCAGCCAGTCTCGAACGATCCGGATTACCGTGCCGTTATCGCCGGAATGAGCGGCAATGTCCTGACCAGCTATGTCTGAGATGAACTTCTGATAGCGGTACCGTTCGACGTCGAGGATCAGGCATATCTTGAGCTTCTGCTGCGCGCGGCCGAATCGCTTGGCGCCGAGAAAAAGGCCGAGTTCCAGCGGCATATTGAAGCGAGGCAGGCTGGTGGCAGAATCGGCGTCAGTTCGCGAGATGTCGTGAATGCCAAACCTGCAGTCGCTGATTATTTTGGCAATTTTATCAATCCGGACTTCGCTCGCATCGTCGACTTCGAGGGCACACCGTGCCATGTACCCGCAATCGTGGACCGCGAAAACGACAGCCTCGAAGAGATGCCGGTAGGCGTCATCAAAGGGACAGTTGACAAAGACGCTACGGTCGTAATCCGGCTCCGACATCGCCTACTTGCGGTCCGCTCCCGCGACCTTTTTGCGGCTCGTTATCCCGCGCATGAGGAGATCGGTCTCTTCGTCTCGTTCTGCGATGACGGCTTTCACCGCGGCACGGATTTCCCTGCGCGGCACGCTGGTGGCGCGTCTTCTCGTAAGGATCGTTCTGAGCTTGGGTGTCATAGTCTGAAAAGTGTACCTCGGACAACATCAATGAGCCACAGCCTACTCCGCCGCTGTCTCTCTTCTTGCAAGGACGCTCGACGATGAAACGTTCTGCCGTTGCTTTCTCGCTTTTCATATTCGCCGCCTGTGCTTCGTCGCCACCGGTTCGCCCTGTCGTCACGCCCGTTGTGACAACGCCTCCTCCGCCCTCCCGCTCGCAGAATGCGATGACGCCGGTGGCCTCGGTGGCGAAGGTGATTGCCGAGCCGCGCATTCGCGTCGGGATTGTGAGCGATCAGACTTCGGTGACCTTTCCGCGCGTTGCCGGCGGCTACTACATCGTCAGCGACGCCGGCGCTGCGATGATCCGTCGCGGCTTCACCATGATCCCGCCGGTTCCTGATGCGCCGGCGCATTACGCGGTGCAGGTCAGCGCCATTTCCGACCTCACCAGCGCCAATGCCCTTGCCGAAAAACTGCGCGCCGAGACGCAGCAGCGCGTTGATGCCGTGTTCGATACGGGCGGGACGGCCTATCGCATCATCGTCGGCGATTTCGCGACGTCGAACGACGCCCAGCCGCTGCGCGATCAGCTCACGCAGCGCGGCTACGGCACAAATCTGCTCATCGTCAAGCGGCCGGCCGATCAGGCATTCGAGAAAAAGCATCAGATCGCCGACGACGAAGGGGAGCGCACCACGCTCGACGGCGAATCGGTCCTGGTCATACCCGTCAGCGCCGACACGCTCGCCATCGGCGACAAGGTGTACCGCACCGCGGCGCGCGTTTTCATCAATGCGCGCGGCACTTACAACGTCATCAATGAGCTGAACATGGAGGACTACCTCCGCGGCGTCGTTCCCGCCGAGATGGGTCCGAAGATTTACGACGAGCTGGAAGCGTTGAAGGCGCAGGCCATCGCCGCTCGCACGTACGCGGTCCGCAACCTTGGGCAGTTCCGGCGCGAGGGTTACGACATCTGCGCCGGCCCGGCCTGTCAGGCGTATGACGGCATCACGCGCGAGGAGCCGCTGACCGATCGCGCCGTGCACGAGACCGCAGGTCTGGTGGCCACGTACAACGGCCAGCCGATCGATGCGCTCTACACCGCGACGTGCGGCGGTGAGACCTCGGACGTGGGGACGATGTTCCCCGGCCGCGCGGAGCCGTATTTGAAGCGCGTTCGTTGCGTGGAGGACGAAGTGCTGACGATCGGCGGCCGCACCGACAGCGGCCTTCTCACCGAACAGCAGGTCAACGCCCGACTCTTCGCCGCCATCGCCGGGTTGCCGGAGAGCGGCGCGTCGTGGAGTGCGCGCGACGTGTCGCAGGCGGTGATCGCGGCGATGCAGAAACTGCATTTCGATCCGCGCAGCAATGTGGCGCCGGCGTCATCGCGACGCGGCGATGTGCTGACCTATCTCGCGGCCACGCTGGACTTCGATCGCTATTCGACCGTGGTCACCATGCCCGAGGATCGCAGCTACTACTTCCCGCAATCGTCAGCCAAAGAAACGACGCCGTATCGCGCCGCGGCGTTCCTGATCAAGTTCGGATTTCTGCCGGCCGAGGGGATCGATCGGGTCGATATGAACGCGGCCATGCCGCGCGAGGAGCTTTACGGACTCCTCGGATCGTGGATTCGCAAACACGGCGTGATCAGCGATGCCACCGGCAAGATCCTGTCTGTCAACGGAACGGTGGTGACGCTGAAGATCGACGGCAAGCCGACGCGGTTTACATTACCGGCGAACACGCCCATCTTCCGCAAGATCAACGATCGTTATCAGGAGTACCGCAGCGCGCCGGTGACGATTGGCGATCGCGCCACGATCACCTCAGAGGGCGGCCGGACGCCGGTGGCGCTGGTCATCAACGCCTACCTCGACGGCGCATCGTTCGATCGCAGCTCCAGCTTCGCCAGCTGGACGCGCAGTTTCCGCGCGGACGATCTGGTCGTCTCGATCAACAAGCGCAATCCCATCCACCAGCTGCAGGGCATCCGCCCACTGACGATCGATGCTTCGCAGCGCATCGCCGAGCTGGAAGTGACCGCCGAGGGAGGGAGGACCTTCGTCTTGAAAGGATTGCCGGTGCGCTGGTCGCTCAATGTGCCAGACAACCTCTTCGTCTTCGAGAAAACGCAGGACGCCGACGGCATGGACCGCTACACCTTCTATGGCAAGGGATGGGGTCACGGCGTCGGGTTCTGCCAGGTTGGCGCGTACGGCATGGCCACGCGCGGATGGACGGCGCAGCAGATCCTGACGCACTACTACACGGGGATCGAGATCGGTCCGATGAAGGCGGTCACGGCTCCGAGCCTAGCACCAACACCGCCAGCCCCACCGCCGTCCGGCGGTCGAGCGTCGTCGCCGGATTGAGGTCGAGAACGTCCGCGTGGCCTGACTTATCCGGACGGCGGATGATCCATCCTGCCTCTTCGCCGATCCAGGTGATGCGGATATTCGACTGGTAGGCCGGAGCAAACGTGCCGAATGCCTTGCGCACCAGGGCGCGGCCGAACGACTCTTCGACCGCTTCGCCGCGCGCCAAAAAGTCGTCCGCGCTGTCGATCGACCAGCGGTTGCGGCCGAAACGGGAGAGGAACGATCGGGAGATGCGGCCGATCGGTTTGCCGTCCGCCGCCGACACGATGTAGGTCACGCTTGGGAAGCTCAGCCCCGATTGCTGGGCAATGGTGATCGTGGGCGTGGCGCCGTCGAAGATGGTCACGTTCACCGGCGGGATGAGCATGACGATCAATCCCGCGAAAACGGCGCTAAGCAGCAGTGCCGCGAGCGCCGGCAACGGCCGTTGCTCGATCGCCAGGAGAAAAAGCATTCCCATCACGCCGGCGACGAGCACCACGGTGGAGAGCAGCGCGGCGATGATTCCAACCACGCTGGCGAAGCTGCGATACGACAGCACCGCGACTCCGTCTTCACCTCGGATGTAGGCCGTGTCGCCGGCCGGGATTCCGCGCATGAACTGAAAGCGCGAGCGATCGAACGCCGTCGGAGGAGGGGGCGGTGGCGTGGGAGCGGGAGGCGGCGCGGGTTTGGATTGAGGGAGCGGCGGGAGATCGGGTATCGGCTCGGTGGGCGGGTCGATTACCGCCACCGTTTCGTCGTCATCCGCTACTCCGCTTTTTTTTTTAGCTCGGCGGTGTTGATCTGCTCGTGCGGCTGGGTCGAGAGCGTGAAGCGCTCGAGCTGCGAGGTCGGCGCCGATTCGAGTTGGACGGGGAAGTCGGCAACAGCGGAAGGCATCGGAATCGGCAGCGGCTGTTCGAACGGTTCCGCGGCCGCTTCGTCGTTCTCCGTCGGCAGTTCCTCGGAGAATCGGCCGTGCGTGTTTCCCATCCGCACTTTCGCACCATGAGTCAGCGGTGCCACGCGCACGCGTCTGCCGTTGATGTAGGTGCCGTTGGCGCTGGTCAGGTCGTGGACCACGAAGAATCCGCGCTCGAAAATGATCTCGGCGTGGTGCCGGGAGACTTTCGGGTCGCGGAGAATGATGTCGTTGCCGGGGTCGCGCCCGACCGTAAACGGCCGGTGCGTCTGCAATCGATAACTCTTCTCAGTGCCGTCGAGCCCGACGAAAAAGAGCTTGGCCATGGATGAGCGGATTGTAGCTGATTGACGGAGTGAGCTGTTTTTGACCCGCTTACGTGGCTTCAATCTCCGCCACCAGCTGCTCGATCGTCACCGGCTTCACCAGCCACCGGCGGATGCGCGGATCGACTTCGTCGGGTGCGGACTGGCCGCTGATGACGATGACCGGAACATTGCGGCTGCCGTTTTCCAGCTTGCTGAGGACTTCGCCGCCGTCCATCAGCGGCATGAGCCAGTCGAGAAGGACGACGTCCGGCTTTTCGGCGTTGATCCGTTCGACGGCCTCGGCACCGTTCGCGGCAAGCTTTACCTCGAAGCCGCGCTGGTTCAGGCCGATCGCGTACAACCGGCGAACGTCAGAGTCATCCTCAACGATCAACACTTTTGCCCGAGGGACCATGCGGCCGCGTGCCTGCACGTTTCATGCGCGGACCAGGGATGAGGGACGAGGGACGAGGGATGGCGAAGAGTTTGTCCCTCGTCCCTCATCCCTCGTCCCTGTATCATCCCCTGCCTATGCGAGCCGGCTGGAACGAGTACTTCATGGGCATCGCGCATCAGGCGGCTACGCGCTCGACCTGTCCGCGCAAACACGTAGGGGCTGTGATCGTGCGCGATCGCACCGTGCTGTCGACTGGTTACAACGGATCGTTGCGCGGCTTGCCGCACTGCGAGGATTCCGGCTGCGTGATGGAGGACGGCCACTGCATCACCACGGTGCATGCGGAGGCCAACGCCATCCTGCAGGCGGCAAAAAACGGCGTGGGCGTCGACGGCGGGGAGATCTACACGACCGCGTCCCCGTGCTGGAACTGTTTCAAATTGATCGCAAACGCCGGCATCCGGCGCATCTACTACGGCGAGTTCTATCGCGAAGAGCGCTCGATCGAGATCGCCAAACAGATCGGGATCGAGTTGATTGAGATTGGCGGTTCGTAACTCTCCGCTCATGTTGATCCTGGCCGCCGACGTTTCCCTTCCGATTCTCTCCGTTGCCCTCGTGCTCGATGATGCACTCCTCGGCGCGATCGCCATGGAGGGCAAGTCGTCGCGCAACGAGAAGCTGTTGCCGGCGATCGACTGGTTGCTAACCGAGGGAGCGATTGACCGCAAGACGATCGACCTGTTCGCCGTCACCCGCGGACCGGGTTCGTTCACCGGCGTCCGCATCGGCCTGGCGACGATGCAGGGGCTTGCTTTGGCACTCGGCAAGCCGGTCTGCGCGATGTCGACTCACGAAGCCATCGCGCCAGACTCGGGACGCGTGGCAGTCGTCGACGATGCTGGTCGCGGCGAGTTCTATGTCTCGCTGTTCGAGAACGGCCGGGAAATTGTCGCGCCGCATCTGGCGAAGCGCGATGAGGTCGATGCGCTCGATCACACAATTCGCGTTGCCGAGGTGATGCAGCGCGAGAACGTGGCTCTTTCCTGCGCCCGGCGGGCGCGCGCGATCGTCGAACGCGGCGACGGCGAGCGCTATCGCGACGTCACGCCGATTTACGTCCGCCTCGCCGAGGCCGAGGTGAAATTGCAGCAGCAGAAACAATGATCGAAGGAGTGATCATCGAGCGTGCGGTCGCCGCGGACGTCCGCGCCATCCACGCTCTCGAACAGCGCTGCTTTCCCGCGCCGTGGCGCCGCGAGTTTTTCGAGAGCGAGATCACGAACGACGGCCGCTACAACCTCGTGGCCCGCCGCGACGGCATCATCATCGGCTACCTCTTCGCCATGTGGTTCATGGACGAGATGCACGTCAACAAGATCGCCGTCGATGCGTCCGCCCGGCGGCAGGGAATCGCTCTGGCGCTGATGCAGCGATGCACCGCGTTCGCCATCGAGCAGGGAGTGACGTCGATCTCTCTCGAGGTGCGCCAGTCGAACGACGAGGCCCAGCAGTTCTACACATTCCTCGGCTTCGAACCGGAGTACATCCGCAAGGGGTACTACCCGGATGGAGAAGCTGCGGTTGTGATGATGAAGGAGCTGTGATTTTTCACGAAGCACAGACAAGAGTGTCTGTGCCACATTGAACCTCGCAAGCCGCAACCACTCTGGTATTGCAAGAGCCGATGTGGCACAGACACTCCTGTCTGTGCGGAGATCATCGGCAGACTGGAGCTCCAGGGACGCCGCAACCCGGTGCCCATTCCTTGGACGCCTTTGTCATCCACCGGACCCGATACCGCGGCGCAGGCCGTAATTTCTGGATCAGCGAATCGCCGACTTCAATCGCCCCGACCACTGCCGTCGTATGGCGCGGCATGGCGGCGATCAGCGAGGCTTCCTTGTCGGGATCGCCGCCTCCGTTTGGGCGGATGGAGAAGGCCAGCGGATCGGGCGTCACCCATCGTCCTTCCAGCGCGGCGATCGCTTCGATCAATGTCGGCGGCTCGGCCACGAGCTCGCCGTCCTTGCCGCGCGCGAATCCTTCCACCAGCAGAGGCTCGCCCGGGACGCGAACGACGATGCGCGCCGGCAGCGGGTTGTAGACCAGATCCGCTTCCGCCTCGAGCTGCTCGGTGTCGTTGTCCTCGGTCAGTCTGTTGACACCTCTTCGAACGGCATCGATGAGATCGTGCTCTTCGGCGGTGAGGAGTAGCGGATGCGGGTCATCGTCATCGCGGAAGAGCGCACTGAAAAGGTCGGCGGCCCGCGGCTGGTGCTCGTTCATGTAGTCGTACATCGCTCGCACGGCGCTGAAGTACTGCACGGCGCGCTCGGAGTAGGCGCGCAGCTTTTTCTCGGCATCGTCGCGCTGTGCCCGCATGGCCCGCGTCGAAGTGCCTGGATAGATCGCCAGCTCCGCCCAGCCGTCGCCGCGCGTGACCACGGCGGAGACGGCGACGTCGTAGAAGATTTTCTGCAGATCGGCGTTGTCGATGCGGGCGCTCCGCTCGGCGCGGATCAACTCGCCGCGTGCGCGATCGAGCACGACCCGGTATGACTCGGGATTAGCGTTGGCAAAGCGGAGGCTCCACTCATCGCGGCCGGCAAGAATGTCGTCGCGCAACCGGTCGTCGCGCGCGCGGTCGCGCGAATCCTTCGTCGTCGGAATCGACGTCGCCGCGGCGACGGTAACGTGCTCGCCGGTCTCATCGAACGTCAGGATCAGATCGTGATGCACGATGTTCGCGCACGAGGCGGCGAATAGAAAAACGACGGCGGTGAAGATCGCGCGTCTCATGCTTCCTCGCGAATGGCGGCGATCGGATCGAGCCGCGAGGCCATCCGCGCCGGATACCACGTGGCGATGATCGAGAGAATCACGGCGACGACGTTCACGCCGAGGACGTCGCTCGGATCGATCGTCAGCGGCAGGTAGGGGATTGGGTAAACGCCGGCGGGCAGCGGGATCAGATGGTAGTGATTGATGAGCCACGAGATGCTGATGCCGGCGACGTTCCCGAGGATCGTGCCGGAGAGGCCGATCAGCAGGCCGACCTCCAGGAAGATGGTCAGGATGGTTCGTTCGGTCGCACCGAGTGTGCGGAGCACGCCGACCGAGGGGCGTTTTTCGAGGATCAGCATGGAGAGCGAGGAGATCAGATTCAGCGCGGCTACGAAGATGATCAGCGAAATGGTCACGAACATCACGATCTTTTCCAGCCGAAGCGCCAGGAAAAGCGGCCGGTTGATCTCTTTCCACGTTTTGACCTGCACGCCGGGAAATTGTTTCGCCAGCTGTCCCTGAATCTCCTCGGCGCGATCTTCCGGGCCGTACATCTCGATCGACGTCGGTCTGCCGCCGGTGCCGAAGAGGCTCTCCGTCTCGCCGAGGTTGAGGATGCCTTCGGCAGTCAACGAATCCTCGGAGCGCTCGTCGTTGCCGAGGGTCAGCAATCGGGCGATGCGGTACTTCTTCCAGACCGGCATCGGCCCGAATGGTGTGAGCCGCGTGCGCGGGGCGACCACGGTCACGGTCTCGCCGACATCGAGCGACAGCGCCGCGGCAAACTCGCGGGTCACGGCGATGTCGCTGTCCGACTGCAGCTCGTTCACCGCGCCGGAGCGAATGCGCATCGGCCGTCCGCGTTTCTGCCGGTCGTTCGCGCCCCAGCCGATGCCGCTGACGAGAAGCCGCACGTCGCGCATGCCTGAGTTTCGTCCGGCGGTGGCAATCGCCTCGGCGTTCTCGATCGACGGCGCACCGGCCGGCTCGATCAGCAACTGTGGACTCGACGCAATCAACCGCTGTTTGATCTGACCCTGCAATCCGGCCATCAGCGCCAGCGAAATCAGAAGCGTGGCAACGCCGAGGGCGAGGCCGAGCATCGAGATCGACGAGAGAAACGCCGTATGCGCGCGCTTGCGTGCGGTCCAGAGATAGCGGCGGGCGATTCGGGTTTCAATCACCTTTGATTGGACGCATCAGCGGGAACAAGATCACATCGCGGATCGACGGCGAGTCGGTGAGGATCATCGTCAGCCGGTCGATGCCGATGCCTTCGCCGGCAGTCGGTGGCATGCCGTACTCGAGGGCGTTCACGTAGTCCTCGTCCATCTGCATCGCTTCGTCATCGCCGCGTTCGCGCTCACCGAGCTGCTGGCGAAAGCGGCGATCCTGCTCGTCGGCGTCGTTGAGCTCGGAGAAGGCGTTGGCGACTTCCATCCCGCCGATGTAGAGCTCGAAGCGCTCGACGTAGTTGGGATCGTCCTTCCTCTGCTTCGAAAGCGGCGAGACCTCGGTGGGGAAATCGGTGATGAAGGTGGGGTTGATGAGGTGCTGCTCGGCGACCGCTTCGAACAGCTCGGCGACGAGTTTGCCTTCATTCATCTTCGCCAGGTCCGCTTCGTCTCGACCGCCTTTTTCAGCGAGATGCTTTTGCAGCACGGCGCGATCGTTCAAGCCTGCGACATCGATCGAGCCAAAGTGCGCGATCGCCTCCTTCATGGTGAACCGCGCGAACGGCCGGGCGAAGCTGATCTCGTTTCCGCGGAACGGAATCTTCTCCCCGCACACCTCACCCGCCAGCCCGCTGAGCAACTCCTCGGTACGCGCGATCAGGTCGTTGTAGTCCGCGTACGCCTCGTAGAACTCCAGCATGGTGAACTCGGGGTTGTGCTGCGTGGAGATCCCCTCGTTGCGGAAGTTGCGGTTGATCTCGTAGACGCGCGAGAGCCCGCCGACGATGAGGCGCTTGAGGTAAAGCTCCGGCGCGATGCGCAGAAAGAGATCGATGTCGAGGGCGTTGTGATGCGTCTGAAACGGCCGCGCCGCCGCCCCGCTGGCGATCGGCTGCATCATCGGTGTTTCGACTTCGATGAACCCATGCCCGTCGAAGTAGTTGCGGATGTAGCGGACGATCTTCGCCCGCGTCTCGAACGTGGCCTTCACGCCATCATTGACGATGAGATCGACGTAGCGCTGCCGGTAGCGCTGCTCGACGTCGGTCAGCCCATGCCACTTGCTCGGTAGCGGCCGCAGCGCCTTGACCAGAAACCCGAGGTGCGCGGCCTTGATGGAGAGCTCGTTGGTCTTGGTCCGGAAGAGCGTCCCCGCAACTTCCACCCAGTCGCCCACATCAAGGTTCTTGAACAGCGTCCACTCCCGCTCCGGCAGCGTATCCATCCGGCAGTAGACCTGAATCCGCGCCGTCTTCTCGGAGAGGACGATGAACGCCGCCTTCCCAAACTCGCGAACGGTCATGATCCGCCCGGCGATCTTGACGGTGACGTGCGCCGCTTCGAGCTCCTCCCCCGTCTTCCCGCCGTACGTCGCGACGACCTCGGCGATCGTCGTGTCGACATCGGCCTTCGTCGGAAAAGCATCAAAGCCAAGGGAGACGATGCGGTCGAGCTTCTCGCGGCGGACGCGGATCAGTTCCGATTCAGAGACTTCGGGTTGTGCTGCTTCTTCGTGGTTAGACATGCGGGCGACATGATATTCGGGATCAATGATGCGTTTATCCAGGCCCCTCAATGACGGAGCAATTGTTATCATTAGCAGTCGATCAACGGTCGCAGCGTTTCATTGGAGCCAACCCATGACTATTTCCGGGACCATTACACTTCAGACCGAGCTCGATCAATTCGAGCGGCTCAGGTTGAGTCTTCTCGATCGTGCTTCGGGAAGATTCGCGCTCGTGAAGGGCCGCGACCTCGTCGACACGTTCGGTAGTGAAGCGGAGGCCATTCGAGAGGGCTACCGGCGTTTTGGCAATGAGCCATTCCTCGTGAAACACATCGTCGAGGCCGACGTGCCCTTGAACTTCACGTCGTTCAATCTGGGGATGTGATTGCCGACATTCACCAGTACCGTTTCTGATCTGCTCGCAGCGGGTCCCGGTCTTCAGATTTCCGTTGGGCCATCGCGTGAGCTGATCAACGCGCTCGCGCCCCTCGGTGCTCGCTTTGCGTCGCCGCAACTCGTCGCCGCGGTGATCGATACCGGCGCGCATTCCACGGTCCTGAACCCGGATGTCGTCTCTCGACTCGGCATCAAGCCAGTCGGCGTCGCCTCGATCGTTACTCCCTCGACGACCGCGGCGCTGACGTGCAATCGCTATCACATCAACGTGTACTTCTCGGAAGACTTCGTCGTCGAGAACGTCTTCGCAATCGAGGCGCCTATGGGAGGCGTGCCGTATCAGTGTCTGATCGGCCGCGACATCCTACGGCTGGCCACGTTCACTTACGCTGGCTTGCAGAACCAATTCACGCTTGAATTCTAGGTGGCATGAGCAGCGCTTTCTTCCTCGTTGCGTTGATTCTTGGTGCGCCGGCATCCGATGAATTCTCGTTGCATCCCGCCGCGCATCGTCTAACACGCCCGCCGACGACTCCGATCGTCAAGAGCGGCAAGGCACATCGATACCGGTCCGTGTTGCGGGCCGAGGCCCGCGAGGGGCCGAACTTCAATGGGCACTTTCGCGTGGCGTCGTGGGGATGTGGGACGAACTGCATCGAGTGGGCGGTCATCGATCTGGAGACGGGGAAGGTGTGGTTTCCTTCGGGGCCGGCGTATTCGTGCTGGGCTCCGGAGGAGCATGAGGAAGACGTTCCGGACTGGTTCGAGATGCGGATCACGAGCAGTCTGTTGTACCTGCACATTTGCGATCCGCCGTTGCGGGGATCTCGGACATTTACTACGCGGCGGGTTTATCTCTGGAGCGGCACCGGGTTGAAGTTTTTGCGATCAGAAAGGCTGGTTCACGCGGAGTCGCGGAGACGCGGAGGGAGTTAGGCCTCTTTTCTCCGCGACTCCGCGTGAAACCTACAGCGGCGGCTTCGCCGGCTGCGGTGCGGGTTGCGACGGAGCGTTCCCCTGTTGCGAGGGATCGGTCAGCGGCATTGACGGCGTCACGATCTGTTGCGCCGACGGCTGCACGGACGGCGCTTCCAATCCTTCCTGGATGTAGCCGGGAGGGGTTGGCTGGAAGGTCATGCTCTCGCGGGCGTGCTCGGTCGGATAGGCCTTCAGCAGCGCCAGATCGATCAGCTTGCTGTCGAGGATGCGCGGATTGACGCGCACGTCGAGCAGCGAGTGATTGATGAGGAACGCCTTCGCGTAATAGTCGATGGCGGCGCGCTGATGGTTGCGTTGTTCCTCCATCAGGCCGAGCTGGAAGAGCGCCGCGGAGTGGCCGGGCTTGTAGTGAACCGTGCGGGAGAAGGCGTAATGCGAGCCCGCCAGCTCGCCGCGCGACATACGGACAAGGCCGAGGTTGTACCAGGCAGGGTAGAAATGCTTGTCGGCGTTCACTGCGCGTTCGAACTCGCGCTCGGCATCCTTCGGAAAGCCCTTCTGGAGGAGCAGTTGGCCCAGGCGATTGTGGAGCGTGGCCGAGCGCGGGCTGGCCTGCAGCGCGGCCATGGTGCTGGTGATCTGCGCGTCCAGCGACGAGCCGGTGTTCAGATAGCGCTGATAGAACGGATGCGCGTAGGGATCCTGATCGTGTTTCGTGGTGAGGCTGCTGCAGGCGGCCAGCGCCAGCGTTGCGGCTATGAGTAGGAGTCGTTTCATCATCATTCCTGGATCGGTTTCGCTTTCAACTTCACTTTGCCGTCGACAACGTCCACCCGGAAGGCGACGACGGCGACATGATATTTCTCGCGTACGAAATCGGTCTGCTTCTGCACCATCGCCTTCAGCTGCTCGAAGGTGATGTTCGGCAGCTTGCCAAGTCTCAAGTGCTCCTTCTCGATATCGCCGTAGAGCCGCTGGATCTCTTCGCCATTCGTGCCCGCGGCCACCCTTACATACGGATCGGCCTTCGACGACGTTACGCGCGGCTCGTGGTCGTGTGCCGGTTTCGGCGGCGGAGGTTCGGACGGCGCGTTCAAGAGCGCCGACCGGCGGCGGAAATCGAGAGGCCCTTCCTCCCGCTCCCGCATCTTTCGTCCCCACAGCTCGCGCAGCTGGTTGAAGCGGGTCAGGAGCTGGGAGTAGCGGAAGCGGCGGGCGTTTTCGCGGATCTTCAGCTTACCCAGCTCATGGATGTAGACCTCGACCAGCCTCCGCTCGTGGGCCGGTGGAAACTTCTGGATGCCGGCGAAGAACTGGTCGTACTTGTTCTTCAGCTTGCGGATGTCTTCTTCGAGCTTGTCCAGCTCATCGTCTTGTTTGATCACGATTGGTTCGCCGACAGCCCACTACAATACGCGCTCCATGGCTAAATCGAGGCCCGATGCGGGAGATTCCGCGCTCCGGAGTATCCCGTCCGTGGAGCGGATTCTTTCCAGCGATGCGTTCGTCGAGGTGGTCGCCGAGTTCGGTCGCGATCGGGTGAAGGATGCGGTGGTTATTCATCTGGAGACGCTTCGCCGCACGCGCGGGACGTTCGAGGAGAACGCCGCTGTCGATCATGCCCGCAACCAACTTGCGCTCGCGACCGCCTCAACCCTCCGCCGCGTGATCAACGGGTCCGGCGTCATCATCCACACGAACCTCGGACGCTCGCCGATCGATCCGGCGATCTGGTCGCGCGCCGCAGCTGTTACCACCGGCTACTCCAATCTCGAATTCGATCTCGACAAAGGAGCGCGCGGCCGCCGCGACGAACATCTGACAGAACTCTGCCGCACCCTCTTCGGATGCGAGGCCGCGATTCTGACGAACAACAACGCGGCCGGGACGCTCCTGCTGCTGGCCGCGGTCGCCGGCGGACGCGAAGTGATCGTCTCCCGCGGTGAGCTGGTGGAGATCGGCGGCTCGTTCCGCGTCCCGGATGTGATCCAGCAGGGAGGCGCACGACTTTGCGAGGTGGGGACGACAAACCGCACCCGCGCCGCCGACTATGCCAACGCAATCTCTGACGCCACAGCCGCCATCCTGCGCGTGCATCGATCGAATTTCGAGATTGTCGGCTTCACCGAGTCACCGTCGATCGACGATCTGGTGATGGTCGCTCACGCGCACAACCTGCCATTGCTCTACGACGAGGGAAGCGGCCGCGTGGTCGACCTCACGCCGTACGGGTTCACTCCGGCGCCGACGATCCGCGACTGGATCGCCATCGGCATCGACGCGGTCTCCTGCTCCACCGACAAACTGATTGGCGCCACGCAGGGCGGCCTGATCCTCGGCCGCGCGGACCTCATCGACCGCTGCCGCAAACACCCGCTCATGCGCGCGTTGCGGGCCGGGAAGGAGTCGTACGCCATCATCGCCGAGACGCTCCGCGCCTTCGCCACCGGCCGGTACGAGACCGAGATTCCGATCTACCGGATGCTGGCCACGCCGATTGATGTGCTCCGTTCGCATGCCACAGAAATGGTGCAGGGAACGGACTGCCGCGTCATCGACAGTGCTTGCGCCCTCGGCGGCGGCACGACGCCGACGGAGACGATTCCGTCGATTGCCATCGAAGTGCCGGGAGACGCGAACGCGGTTGCCGCGCGCTTTCTCAAGAACGATCCGCCGATCGTGGGGCGAATCGTCGACGACCGGTTCACGATCGAAGTGCGGACGCTGGGCGAGAACGATCGATCCATTGTGGCGGACTCGATCCGCCAAACGTAGCGCTCGTAGCGCCGTCGGCTCGACGGCTGTACCGCCAGCGGCTCGCTGGCAGTACGGTTCTAAAACCGCCGCCGAGCCGGCGGCGGTACAGCCATCGAGCCGATGGCGCTACGCTTTCGGCGCCGCCAGCATCCCCTCGATCTGCCCCCGCGATTGCTCCAGCAGCGTCTCCTTCGCCCGCACACCCAACCCAACCGTCTCGATCGGGGTGCCGGCGCGGATGGTCACGACACCGGGCGTAATCTTCTTCGCGCCGACGCGGAAAACCTCGTATGTCCCATCGATGGCCAGCGGGAGGATCGGGAGTTCCGAGCGGATGGCCAGCAGAAACGCGCCGCGCTGGAACGGACGCATGGCCAGTTCTGCTGATCGCCCTTCCTCCGGAAAGATCACGATCGTGTTTCCTTTGCGAATGCGCTCCACCGCCAGGTCGTACGATTTCACCGCCGTGCGGCGGTTCTTGCGATCGATGGGGATGAAGCCGGCGCGTCCGATAGCCCAGCCGAAGATGGGGATGCTGAACAGGCTCTTCTTGGCCATGAAACGGATCGGCTGCGGGATCGCCGCGAAGATGCAGGGGATGTCGAAGTACGAGTGATGATTGGCGATCAGGATGTAGCGCTTGTCGCGATCGATCCTCTCGATCCCCTCGCCGCGAACCTCGATGCCCGCTCCCCACAGAATCAGCCGCGCCCAGAGCCGGATCACCGGATCGATCCACGGCGACGAGGAGGAAAGGAGAGCGATGACCATCACCGTGATTGCCAGCGGGATCGTCACCACGATGGCCACCAGCGCGGCCCAGATTGTTCGTAGCATGTGACGCGAATGGTACGCGAGGCCGGTGCTACAATCCCCGGCCTCGCAAATGATCCCCTTCCAGGTCTTTTCAACACAATCGTCCGAAGGAGAATGACGTGCCCGATAGCATGACCGCGACGGCGGTGCTCGATGAACCTGTGACCGGCGCCGCCTCCATCGTCAACGACTGCACCA
>Ga0157378_10001281_pt1 | contig 22612 bp, 42 predicted proteins | sample M65metaG_FD_115309 | JGI IMG/M metagenome (GOLD analysis project Ga0157378, IMG submission 115309) | Miscanthus rhizosphere microbial communities from Kellogg Biological Station, Michigan, USA - M6-5 metaG | ecosystem: Host-associated > Plants > Roots > Rhizosphere > Soil | place: USA: Michigan...
ACGAATCTGCCGCCTCTTCCGGAGGGTTGGCCGGCGCACCTGGCCATGCGACCTTTACCGTCATAACGAAAACGAGCGTTGGTTCTCGCGAGCCACAGATAGGAACGCTCACGTGAACGACACCAGAAGGTCGCAGTCTTGCAGAAGAAGCAATGTCTCCCAAACCCAAGCTTCTCGCAGGCGGAAATCCTCAAATCGCCAAGACCGACGGCAATGAACCCGTCCAGGCCTACATCGCCGCGATGCCCGGCTGGAAGAGCCAGGTGGGTTGCCTTCTCGATAGGTTGATCGATCGCATCGTTCCGGAAGTATCCAAAGCGGTCAGATGGAACTCGCCCTTCTACGGGGTTCCCGGCCAAGGCTGGTTCCTCAGCTTTCATTGCTGCTCAAAGTACGTCAAAGTGGCCTTCTTCAGGGGCAGTCGACTGAGTCCCCTTCCGCCTGTCGCCTCGAAGCAGCAAGATGTGCGTTACCTCCACGTTCACGAGGCCGAGCAAGTCAATGAAGCCCAGCTTTCCGAGTGGGTCAGACAAGCTAGCAAGCTTCCCGGGTGGGGCGGCGCCTGACCCGTCCGTGAAGGAGACGTCCACCAGCCGGCGTCGCCGACTTGCGGCCGCCCCCTGGTCGGACGTTGTGCGCCAGGCATCGTGACGCCAACAAGATTCGCTCGCGCTGCGGCACCGGCACTGATCGCGGAGTGCGTAATGTTCTTCCTCGTCCGCGACCTTCAGTCTTCGAGTGGAACCGCGCTTCTCTCGCTCACGCTGCTCTCTTGGGTCGCGCTGCCGGCTTGGGCCGGGCTTCGAATCGTTCGCGCCGGTGGCACGCGCCTCCTTGCAAGCATAGGTGGCTGCGCGGTGGCTGCCGTCACGATCCTATGCGCGGTGGTATCCGAGTTGCTGCTCACGCATGACGTGCGAGCGCTTTCAGGGCTGGTGCTCCCCGCGTTGGTTGTCGCCCTTCCGATTCAGGCGCTATCAGGCTTTCTGGCCGGCTGGGCAGCAACCCGCCGAGTGACTCATGGGGCCTGACCTAGCGTTCATCCCAACAACCCGAGTGCATCGCGGAAACGTAGCGTACGGCGGCGCGGTGCACCGGTGACTTCTGGGGGCTAGGCATCTTCAACCTCGTACGTTCGGCGCAGATCGCGTGAGGGTATGGATCCGCTGACAGCGATCAAGATGGGTCATACAGCGGTGTGGGCGCTGTTCGTCGCGTGCATCTTTGCGATACCGCTGTGCACAGCGAAGTCACATCTTGGACTCGCTACGGCGTTCGCAGCCGTCGTCGCATGTGAAGTCGTCGTCCTCGTGCTCAACCGGATGCGCTGCCCGCTTACCGCAGTGGCGGCGCGTTACACTGACGACCGGCGTGCAAACTTCGACATCTACTTGCCCGAATGGTTGGCCCGGAACAACAAGTTGATCTTCGGTATCTCGTACGCTCTTGCGGTGCTGTTTCTGCTGTTGCGTTGGCTCGCAATCATCTGATGGCCCACTGTACCGAACCTCCGCCGTGTCCTGCGGCGACGCCTGACCCGGCGTTCGCGATGACGCGCGGGCGCAGGGCTTCTAGCTGTCGCATGGCCTCGCGGCGCGCCTCTCAACTCGCCCGTTAGACGGCCGCGATCGCGAACGATGCCGCATCGCTTCTATCTGGTCGATGTCTTTGCCGAGCGGCGGTACTCGGGGAATCAGTTGGCCGTCATCATCTGCGATCACGCGCTGTCCGACGAGTCGATGCAGATGCTGGCAGCAGAAACGAACTACTCGGAAACCACCTTCGTCACACCCGCCCCCGGGGACGACGGCGGCTACCGCGTACGAATCTTCACGCCGGCTCGCGAGATCGCCTTTGCTGGACACCCGATTCTCGGCACGGCAGCGGTCTTGCGTCGATATCTCATCCGCGACTCTTCTGCGGCATTACGCTTGAATGTTGCCGTCGGACAGATCGACGTCACGTTCGAAGCTTCTCCTGACGGACCCGAGGTCGTCTGGTTTCGCGCACCAACGGCAACGCTAGGGGCCACTTGTGCCCGTGAGGATATGGCGGCTGCACTGGGGATCTTGTCACGCGACATCGCATCTGCAAGCCCTATCCAACGACTGTCTGCAGGGAGCACCGCAGTCATGATCGTTCCGCTACGCAGCCTTGACGCGCTGCACCGGAGCAGGCTGGACCTTGTGGCGTATGCGGGGCTTGCCGCGAAGGGTCATCCGCCGCTGGTTTATCTCTTCTGTCCTGAGACTCATCAGCCTACGAACGACTACTGCGCCAGGTTCTTCTTCGAAGCCCATGGCGTGCGTGAGGATCCTGCCACTGGCAACGGCGCCGCCTTCCTGGGTGCGTATCTATTGAGGCATCGGCTCCGGCCGGAATCTGGATTCTCGTTGCGCATCGAGCAGGGCCATGACGTTCGTCGGCCCTCGTTGGTCATGGTGCGCGGGCGAATGGTCGAAGGTACAGCAGAGGTAAGCGTAGGAGGTTCGGTCTTGCCCGCGGTAGTTGGGGAGCTGGTTTGAATCAGCGGCTCTCTAGCTTCCGGTCAACCGGCGCGCCGGCAGGGGCCTTCACCTTCGCCACCATTAGCGCGGCACGCCGGTTCCCTGTACGCGAGGCACGAGTCAAGACCAACCCCCACCGAAAGGAAAGCGATGCGCACCGTTCTGTTTTTGCTAGCAGGGCTCTTGTTGCTGGCTTCGTTTTTCCTTTTGGCAAAGCTGTTCTCTGCGAATGTTCCAGGTGTCCCTGGATTTGTTACCGGAGCGTATATCGCGCTGTGGCTGGCCATTACCGCAGGCAACATGTGGGTTGGGGTGTCAAAGGCAGGCTACTCAGCGACCGAGGAGTTGCCGGTCTTTCTCTTGCTTTTTGGCGTTCCGGTTTTTCTGGCCATTGTCCTCAAGTGGAAGGTGCTATGAGTCCGCACACGGTCATGGCGCCTGACACAACTCGGACCTTACGCCCTGGATCGATACCATGACGATCGAGCCGCAACGCTCACCGCTCAGCACCGCGGCGCAAATGCCAGCCGCCTCCCCGGCTCTATGGAACCCCAACGCTGCGGCAAACTGGAGCCTGTTGTTCTCGCCAGCGTTCGGGTCCTACCTGCACATGCGCAATTGGCACGCGCTGCAGGAACCTGCCAAGGCCGCGACTGCGAGACGCTGGTTTATCGCGAGCCTTTTCATGCTCGGGGTCTATGCGGTTCTCGCCTTTGGCTTTCCGAATTCCAAGCCCGTCGCCGCCACGACACGCGGCCTGTCACTTGCGTACTTGCTTGCCTGGTATTTCGCCGCTGCCCGTGGTCAGGCCAAATATGTCAAGGCACGCTTCGGCGCCGCGTATGAACGAAGGAAGTGGGGTACGCCACTGGCGTTCGGAGCGCTGGGGCTCGTTGGATTCCTGGTAGCGGCCTTCATCGTGGGCATTGTCGTCGCGCTGGTGCATTGAGTTAAACGACGCGGTGAGCGGGCGAACTTCAATTTGTAGGTCCAAACCATGAGTCGCAAATTCGCGCATAGACGCTCGACCTGCCTCGGACTCGTCATTGCGCTGTTCGGGATGGCGGCCTTTTGGGCTACCGCGGCGGCACAGTCGACGGCGGACAAGGTCCCCCGCGTTGGAGTGCTCGGAGTTACTTCCCCGGCCGGGTACGCGCGACAAATCGCCGCAATGCGCGAGGGATTTCGCGAACTCGGCCACATCGACGGCAGGAACATCCTCATCGATTTCCAGTGGGCGGATGGTCGCGATCCGGTGATGTTTCCACCGGGCCTCGCGATACTTTCGACGAGTCGGCCACTTCACGCAGATCCCGATCGCCAATGGTATATGGAAGCGCGCAAAATAACTCCCTGCATGCGACGCTGATCGCGCGCTCGAACGGATGGACTCGCTCGTCGGACTGTTCTGGTTCTTCTACCTGCTGATCTGTCCCGTCGGTACCTTGGCCGTTCTCGTCCTGGTGACCGCAACGTGCGAGGGCGCGAACGACTTGGTGCGGCGCGGCGTCCCGGCCGTTCTGGCTCTCGCGCTGGTGCTCGGACCGATTTGGACAGAAATCGGACCGATGCCATGGTGGGTTCCGCGCGCCAGCCCCCGCCTGCTGAACCCGACGGCGAGCGTGCAGTTCCTGGTTTGGCAATACGCGGCTGTTTGTGCTGGCGCGTTCCTGGTCTTCGGGGTTGCAGCAATGGCAATCCGCGCGAAGCGAGAGCGCGATCGTAACAAATAGCCTTCCGTCGAGCGGACGTCTTCCGGCAAGCTGCGCTCGCTTGCGGCCGCCCCATCTGACAAACGATAAGGCGCTACCAGTGCGGGTCAGGTACTCACTCCAGTTGGTCGAGGCGGCGCAGCAATGCGACAACCCTTTCATGGGCACGGAGGGTCTGATCCTGCTCGGCAGCATCGTCGCCTTGATCTTTGCGCCAATCGCCCTGGTTGCGGTTTGGGCGTTCCGCGCCCGCACATCCGGCCGCGTGGCGCGGGCGTGGCTCGCGGTCATTACCTGTGCAGTCGGTTTCGCAGGTGCAATTTTCGATGACGTCGTCCCGCGCGAAGTCTTTCTTTCACTCATCTTTTCCGGGTGGTTGTTCTTGGCGATCGAGGTGGTGCTGAAGATCATTCGCATGACCGCCAGGAGCGGGTCCACCCACTTGTGAGCAGGTCGCGAACGTCCGCTGCCGAGACTTCGAAATGAATACCAGACTGCTCATGCGCGCGAGCGCTGTTTTCCTGGGTGTTCTTGGCGCCGCCGCGACGTTCCTTCCGCAGGAAATTCTCGCGCGTGCCGGAGGGGCGCCAGTCGGCTTCAGCGTCGAGCTTGTCCAGACCACCGGCGCGTTGTACCTGGGATTCGCCATGCTGAACTGGATGGCGCAGGGGAACCTGGTTGGGGGCATCTACGGCCGCCCGGTCACGATCGGCAACCTCGTTCACTTCACGATAGCCGCGTTGGCCCTTCTTAAATCCGTCCTTGCGGGGCAACGCGCCGAGGAAGTGATCGTCGCAGCGGTCGCTTACACGGCATTCGCCATCTTGTTTGCCGCGGTCGCGTTCGGACGCCCACCTCGTGCGCGCACCGACGCCTGACCCGGCGTTCAAGCGGAGACTCTCTCGTCGCAGATAAAGGAGGTCGCAACGTGCACAAAGGCTCGTGTCACTGTGGCGCAGTCCGAATGACGCTGCCCTCCACGCCTCAGGTGGCCACAGATTGCAATTGCTCTCTCTGCCGCCGCATCGGAGGGCCTTGGGTCTACTTCGAGTTCGGCACGGTCGAGATCGAAGGTCACCCGGAAGGCACAGCCGAATACATCTGGGGTGACAAAACGCTCCGGACCATCCATTGCAAGACGTGCGGATGCGTCACTCACTGGGAACCGTTGCAGCCAACGCCGGGCTGCAAGCACGGGGTTAACCTTGGGAACTTCGATCCCGAACTCATTGCGTCCGTTCGGGTCCGCAAGTTCGACGGGGCCGATACGTGGAAATTCCTCGACGAATAAGTGCCCGGCCGCGTCGAGCTAGCGGTTCAGGCGATGGCGACGGGTTTACTATCGAGTCGTCGTCTCGTGCCGCCTGCGGGACACTCGTTGGACGATAACTGCACGATTAGGGAGAACACTCATGAAGTACGTCATCAGCTGGTTCGAACGGCCACAGGGTTCGCCGATGGAATACGAGAACGCGCAGAAACGAATTCTCGATGTGTTCGGTCAGTGGAAGGCGCCCGCCAACTTCAAGATCGAATTCTTCGTCGTACGAGTTGGCGAGTGGGGTGGGCACATGCTGGTGGACTGTGACGATCCGGTTACCGTTCACAAATTCTGTTCGATGCTTCCGTCGTTCGTATTTGAGGCGCGTCCGGTGATAGCCGTGGAGGAAGCTGTCCGCGGCGAACTGGAGGTGATGGCCTGGCGTGACGGGCTGAAAGCGAAGTGATCGGGGCCAGGATCGGGGGCGCGGCCGGCCGACTGCGCATGAGGACGCCGCATGAAAACGACCGCGCCCACCGGCATCCGTCCCGAGTACTGGTCGCTGCTCACCGATGCGCCCTACCCGCGCAGAGGCAATCCGTTTTGGCGCCTTGTCTGGATCGCTCGCGCTCCACTGCTCTGGGTGCAGCATCGCGAGGCAGTCCTTGCCGACTGGGTACGGGAACGCCCTGGGACCCGGCCCAATTCCTGGTGGCAGTTCGAGATGCCGCTCAGGCAACGAGATCAGCTTGGCGGGCAGGGCTCCTGCCGGCAAATGTACCTGTGGTGTGGCATTCCGCGACAATGGTTCAACGTGTCGAATAGGAATCCACCGGTATTTGAATCGCAGGCTTCGTTTCTGAAACGAAATCAGTTACTTTGGCCCGAAGAAGAAGCGCGGTTGCAACCACGGGACTTTCTGCCTCAAATGTTGCCGAAAGCGTGGTGGCCGGTCGAGGATGTGTGAACATTAGACCCGGCCTGCTTGCTTACACACTGGCCCATTGGGTCGACTCGATGCTCGAGGCATATGGACTGCCCCGCCTGCGGCCTGCCGCTTCTCTACCCCGCGGCGGCGATTTGCCCGCGATGCGGATACGGTCTCGGTGAGAGTGGACCGATCAACTTGCCTCGCGACGCCGGTGGAGGGTGGCGCACATTGCGTGCGCCGGCGATTGCCGTATTGTTCGCATTGCTCCTTCTGGGCGCGTATGCCTACTTCACGAGCTGACCGTCACGGGTACATGCTGTCTGTCGGAGCCCCGGTTTCTTGGATCGAGCGACGAATCGGTGTGCACGGTGTGACGAATCCGCGTTGAATTGCGAGTCGCGCATGTCGCAGTGTCGGATCTGCAATGCCGACATCGACGTGCCGTTCTCCGCGTCGGGACTCTTCGCATGTTCGCATTGCGGCGCATCACTGCAATCAAATCTGCCGCCTCTCGTGGCCGGTGCCATCCTGGCCTGGCTGGTGCTTGCTTCGTCATTGACGGCCATGCTTGGCGTGATCGGCGTGGTTCTCGCAGCGATCGTTGCGTTTGTATTGTGGGCAGTGGTGGTTGCAGTTCGACAGGTTCGATCGGTATCCCTGCCAAAGCAATGAATAGCACCCCTCGTGACCAACCTAGAGGTTGTCATGGCCACGGTTCGATATCTTGTGGATGACGTGGACGCGGCAATAGCGTTCTACGAGATCCTCGGGTTCAAGCTGGCAGATCGGTGGGGACCGCCGTTTGCCGTCGTGACGAGAGAGAGCCTCTCCCTATGGCTGAGCGGGCCGGAAACGTCGGCCCGGAAGAAGCTCGAGAACGGAGAGCTTCCCATCCCTGGCGGATGGAACCGCGTCGTGATCGAAGTCAGCGACATCGACTCGGCCGTCGGGGCGCTCGAAGCCAAGGGTGCCAGAATCCGGAGCAAGCCGATCAAGGGCGCCGGGGGCAAGCAAGCGTTGGTTGAAGATCCCTCCGGCAATCCGCTGGAGTTGTTCGAGGCCAGGCACGCTTCGGCGCATGCGCCTACCGTCCCCTAGCTCCAGCCGGCCGAAACGCAGGCTCGAGACGTATGTGCGAGGCTAGAGCCACGCTTTGCGGCGGCTCACCCGTCAACGCCAATTCTTCAGGCCGGATGCCGCTGGAACTCCGCCCCGCCGAGGACAGCGAGTTCGACTTCGCGTTTCAGGCGAAGCGCGACGCGATCGGTCCGCACGTTTGCGTTCGATGGGGGTGGGACGAAACCTGGCAGCTCGAACACCACCGCGCGAGATGGCAGGGCAAGCCGTGGCAGATCATCTTGCTGGACTCCCAACGTATCGGCACGGTTTCGATCGACATCCAACCGTCGCATCTGCAATTCGGCGAGTTCTACATACTCGCGCCTTGGCGCAATCGCGGCTTGGGGACTGAGGTGTTGTGTCGGGCTCTTTCAGTCGCGGACGACAAGGGGATCGAAACGCGCGTCGAATACCTGAAATGGAACCCGGTGGCCTCCCTCTATCGACGGCATGGATTCGCCGTCCATGCCGAGAACGACACCCATTACTTGCTCAGGCGCGCTCCGATCAGGATTGAATCGCGCCGTTCCACCGCGACGTCAACGGTCGAGGTCCGCTGATGAAGCGGCTCGTCTCTCTCGTGTTCGCGTTGCTTTCGTTCAGCGGAGCCGTTGCCGGCGCCGAGGTCGAGATCGAACCTCCCATGTCGATGCTGCGCATGTACGTGGCGGCCGTGGCGGCCAACGATTGCTCTCTCGTGTGGCGGCTGACGTTCTTGCCGTGAGCCGCGAGGGTGACTCCATGCAGGCGCGGCGACGATCAGGAGATCCGGATGGCAACTGGCAAGACGTATTGGTTTCCCGCCAAGCGCTTTGGTTGGGGTTGGGGTCTGCCCACCGTTTGGCAAGGGTGGGTCGTCGTGGCGGCGTTCGCTTGCCTCATCCTGGCCGGCGCCGCGGTGATCTTGCCGAGCCGTGGACCCGCGACGTTTGTGGCCTATGCTGCGCTTCTGTGCCTGATTCTGGTGTTCATATGCTGGCTCAAAGGCGAGCCCCCGCGCTGGCGCTGGGGTGACAAATGACCCGACGCCCGAGCCGCTGTCCGCCGGAATCGGCTTCATGAATCGAGCGGGCCGCGCCAGAGAAACTCGCGTGCAGGCGATGGCGCACCCCAGCGGCGTTCACACTCAAACTGCAGAGAGCCCATGTTCGATCACGTGAAATTCGGTGTCAGCGACTACGCCGCGAGCAAAGCGTTCTTCGTCAAGGCGCTCGAGCCGCTGGGCGTCGCCATCGTCGGAGAGGGGCTGCCGCCATACGGCGTCGAGCTCTGCGGCAAGGGCAATGCTTCGTTGTGCCTCTTCCAGACCGACGAGACGCCGGCGCACATCCACCTGGCGTTCGCGGCGGAGACCCGTCAGCAAGTGAACGCGTTCTATCGCGCGGCGCTCGAGGCGGGGGGCAAGGACAACGGCGCGCCCGGCCTGCGCCCGAACTACCACGCGAGCTACTATGCCGCGTTCGTCATCGGACCTGACGGACACAACATCGAAGCGGTGTGCCACACGGCCGACGCCTGATGGGACGTGAAGTGATCTCCTCCGCCGGCCGCGTTCATTCGCGACTGCCTGCATAGCGAATCGAGGGGAGCACGAACATCGAACCCACCGCTGCTCTGCGCGCGGTCACCGTGGGCCTCGGCGCCACACTCTTCATGGACCTCTGGGCACTGGTTCTGAACCGTGCTTTCGGCGTTGCTGCGGCCAACTATTGCCTCGTCGGTCGCTGGTTCTGCCATATGGCCGAAGCCAGGTTCACGCACGCCAATATCGGCAATGCCGCGCCCATGCCCCGGGAATGTGTCGTGGGCTGGATCGCCCACTACGCCGTCGGCGTCGTTTACGCGCTGTCGCTCCTCGCGATCGTCTCCCCGAGCTGGTTCGCGCGGCCCACCTTCACGCCCGCCCTGCTCTTCGGCCTCGTGTCGGTAGTCGTGCCGTTCCTTGTCATGCAGCCGGCGTTCGGCCTCGGCGTCGCCGCATCGAGGACGCCCCATCCGACGCAGGCCCGGCTCAAGAGTCTCATGGCGCATACCGCGTTCGGCGTCGGGCTCTATCTATGCGCCGTGGCGCTGAGCGAGATGCTGCCGGGCCGTGAGTGACGGGCGCCTGAGAGAAAGGTCATCATGTCCGAACGCCTCGCCTCTTGCAGTTGTGGGCAGCTTACGGCCAAGGTCACGGGCGAGCCGGTCCGCGTCTCGATCTGCCACTGCCTGGCATGCCAGCGACGCACCGGCAGTGTGTTCGGACAGCAGGCGCGATTTCGGCGCGAGCAGGTGTCGCTCTCGGGTGCGGCAACTGAATACGCCCGGGTGGGTGACAAAGGCTCTCACGTCAGGTTCCACTTCTGTCCGGCTTGCGGTTCGACCGTTTACTACGAGCTGGAGGGATTGGAGGAGTACTTCGCAATTCCGGTGGGTGCATTTGCCGATCCCGGCTTTCCAACGCCGTCTTTCTCTGTTTACGAGTCTCGCAAGCACGGCTGGGTCGTTCCCCCGCCGGGCGCGCAGCACATTCCATGAGGCCGGGGCCCGTGAATGCGAGGCTCGCGATGCCGCACGATCGAGGGAGCGCCATGAAGCTTCTATCGTTGCTCTTCGTCGCGACGTTGGCGACGACCGCGGCCACGCAATCCCGGTCGCAGCAAGTCGGTCCCGTGCCGAAGGGTTGCGTCAAGGATCTCGCGGGCAAGATCAGCTGCCCGCCGGTGGGCGGCGAGGTTTACCTGACACTTTCGGGACAGGCCGTGTGCGGCAAAGGACGCTGTGTGCGCGACTTGTCCGGGAAGGTTACCTGCTCGTCCCTGCCCGGCGGCCAGGTCGTGCAGGACGTCAATGGCAAGATCGCGTGCGCCGGAAGCTGCGAAGAAGCCGCTGCGTCGTATTGCCAGCTGCTGCAGTGAACCGTCCCCGCGAGCGGAGCGGAGAGGTCTGGTGTGTTGCAAGCGAGTGGCCACGATGAAGTACCTTCTTACTTCGGCCGGCATTGGGGACGCGAGCCTTCGTGATGCCCTGCGCGCCCTCCTCTGGGCGCGTCGATTGCCGACGCCAGCGGTGGCGCGGTCGACGTCGCCTGCGAAGGCCATTCGAAACGATTTTCGCGCACGCATCCCGTGAACCTACGTGGCGCGGACGCAGCATGCTGAAACGAGAAGTCGAAACCGGAACGCGCGGACGCGTCATTGTCGTGGACTCGATCACGCAGCTGACGCCCGACGACGCCGGCGCGATGGTCGTCTCCGCCTCGCATGGCGGCGCGAGCTCGGGCGAAGTCGCGCTCGCGTTTTCGCTGGCGGCGGTATTCTTCAACGATGCCGGCGTAGGCAAGGATAACGCGGGGATTGCGGCGCTTGCGATGCTGCAGGCGAACGGTGTGGCGGCCGGGACGGTGTCGCACACCAGCGCGCGCATCGGCGATGCGGCCGACACCTGGAGCAACGGCGTGATCTCTCATGTCAACGGTGCTGCCCGAACGCTCGGGCTGGAGCCCGGGTCGAGCCTGCGCGCGGCGTTGAGCCGAATCCTTGCGCGTTAGGCGGCATCGGCCGAGCCCGGCGCACGACTGGTAACCGCCCGATCCTCCCCCATTTGACTCGGTGGTCATCGGCGCAGCACATCACGCTCGTGCTCGACGGCGCCGAGCCGCACTTCGAGATCCGGCTGCTCGAGTTCGAGCCCACGCCGGCGGACGATCCCGGCGCGCATCCGACGAATCTGCGTCGACGCGGTACTACCATCTGGCGTTCCGCCTCGCAGTGACGGCGTCGCGCGGTTGGCCTCGCGCGCGACCCCCGGGCGCGCACCGTTGAAGCCGGGGTGGATTCCCGAGTACAGTCCTCCCTCGCTCCGGTTGCGACCCACACCTGATCGAAGGAGACCCGCAATGCCGATGTTCATCGCGCACTTCGCGTATACGCCAGAGGCCTGGGCAAAGCTGATCCACGCGCCGCAGGATCGCGCGGCCGCGTCCGATTCGCTGCTGCGGCACTTCGGCGGACGGCTCGTCGGCCTGTATTACACGCCGGGCGCCGAATACGACGGCTTCGCGCTCTTCGAGGCGCCGGATGACGCCGCGGCCGCGGCCGTCGAGATCGCCGACATCGCGCTCGGCCACTTGCGGAGCAATCGCCTGCAGCGCGTTCTGTCGCCCGAGGAGATGCATGCAGCGCTCCGGCAAGCGGCGACGGCGCCCAACATCGCGCCGAAGACGGCGGCCTAGAACGTCGCGCCCGCCTCTGCCGTCGAACATCCCGCCGAACCGGAAGCCATGGACCCACACCCAATCGCACAGCTGATCGAGACGGCGGACGACGCAATCAACCGGGAGGACTTCGACACCGTCGTCGACCTCTATACGGAGGACGCCGTGCTGGTGGTCACGCCGGGGGTCAACGCGGTGGGCAAGCTCGAGATTCGCCGGGCTATGGAGCGCATCGCCGCGCACTTCGACCGCAGCATGGACGTGCGCCAAGCGGGCATGGTGATTCTGGAGACGGGCGACACCGCGCTCGTGCTGGCGCGGACGCAGGTGTCCGCGAGGCACGCTCCGATGGTGGAACGGAGGGCCACGTACGTCTTTCGGAAGGAGGCGGGGAATCGGTGGCTGTGCGCCGTCGACAATTCCTACGGGCACGAAGTGCTCGACGCTGCCCTCTGACCTGCGAAACGGTTGAGCGACTTGTTGGCAGGTCACGCGGAAACCTTGGGCGAGGTTGAACACGATGTCCTCCCTCCATCGATATCTGTTTCCGGCGATGTGGATCGGCTGGGCGATGTACTGGTGGGTCGCGTCGCGCAACGTCAAGGTCACGGCGCGGCACGAGTCCCTGCCGTCACGGCTGCTGCACATCGTTCCTTTGACGTTCGCGCTGATTTTGCTCTGGCGCCAACGCCCGTCGATGGGGTTGCTCAACGAGCGTTTCATGCCGTCGACCGAGTGGACGTTTGCGATGGGAGCGCTCGTCGCAGCCGGCGGCTTCCTGTTCACCATCTGGGCGCGCATCCACCTTGGCAGGAACTGGAGCGGCACGGTCACGATCAAGGAGGGGCACGAGCTGGTCACCAGCGGGCCCTACGCTCTGGTGCGCCATCCGATCTACACCGGGCTGCTGCTGGCGTTTCTCGGGTCCGCGCTCGGGCTGGGCGAATGGCGCGGCGTTCTGGCGCTGGCGCTTGCCACCGGCGCGTTCTGGTTCAAGCTTCGGCTCGAGGAGACGTGGATGCGCCAGCAATTCGGCGACGCCTATTCGCAGTACGCGCGCCGCGTCGCGGCGCTGGTGCCCTTTTTTCTCTAGCCCGCGGACCGCAGCCGGAATGAAACGCACCTGGACGATCATTGGCGTGCGCAATGTGCCGCACAGCTTCAGGTGGTACCAGTCGCTGCTTGGGCTGCCGCCGACGGCGCCCGCGCACGACGACTTCGGCCAGATCCTCGACGCGGACGGCACCGTGCTCCTGTGCCTGCACGAATGGGGCGCGCATGAGCATCCCTCCCTGGCGAGTGCCGATCGCGCCGAGCCCGGCAACGGCCTGCTGCTGTTCATCCGCGTCGACGATTTCGACGCCGCGCTGCCAAGAGCGCGCTCCCTCGCGGCCCAGCTGGAGGAGGAGCCGCACGTGAACCCGAGCACAGGAACCGCGGAGTTCTCGCTTCGCGATCCGGACGGGTATTGCGTTACGATCAGCGCTTTCGCCGCGGAGCAGCCCGGACGCTAGCGCGGTCGCGGGCGGCGGCACACCCTATCCGACGGAGGCACGGCAAAGTGGGCGAACGAACTGGACGTTGTCTGTGCGGTGCGGTGACCTTCACCATCGCGACCGAGCCTCTCGCGACGCGCGTCTGCTGGTGTCGAGACTGCCAGCACCTAGCCGCGAATGGAACCGTCAACATGCTGGTGCCCGCGGAGGCGCTCGTTGTATCCGGCGCGCTGGCGGAGCACACGAAGACGGCCGATAGCGGCAACGAGGTGACGCGCCAGTTCTGTCCCCGCTGCGGCACGCACCTGTTCGCACGATCGTCCGGTCGGCCACAGTTCCGCGTCGTGCGCACCGGCAATCTCGACGAGCCGTCGTCGGTCGATCCGAAGATGAACATCTGGTCGTCGAGCGCACCGCGTTGGGCTTGTCTCGATCCGGCGCTCGAACGCGTCGAGAGCCAGCCGGTGCCGCCGAAGCCGTCCCTCGCCGCGTAGAAAGCGGCCGGCTCGCGCGGCCGTGAGCGCATCAGCGATCGTCGCTCCATGTTTGCGATCAAGGCCGACGTCAAGGACACGCAAGCGGACATGTTCGAGTTTGGCGAGCAGAAGACGATGTATGGCGGCAAGCGCATTGCGAAGGGCGATGCGATCTTCGTCTTCGCGAGCGAAACCGGCGGCGGCGCCGGGCTCGTCGCGGCCGGCATCGTCATTTCGGCCGAAGCGACGCCGAGGAGGCCCGGGGTCGCCCGGCAAACGCCGCGTGTGAGCATCGCCGTCAGGCGCACCGCGCTCGCGCAGCGCCGCCTCGGTCGAAACGAGCTCAAGGCGTTCTCCGACTGGCGGGATGGGCAGCCCGAGACCGAGCTCAACTTCAAGTTGTACCGTCAGGCGACGAACAAGGTCATCGGGATCTCGGAGGCGTCGGCCGCGTTCCTGAGGGGCTTTTTCTGAGGCAATCGGACGACGCGCGTCGTCCGCGAACGCTTGCGAGGGTCGTCATGCAGGTCCATGGCAGCTGCCATTGCGGAAGCATCCGGTACGAAGCGTCGGTCGATCCCGAACGGACGGCCATCTGTCACTGCACCGATTGCCAGCGTCTCACGGGGTCGGCTTACCGCGTCTCGGTGCCTGCCGAGGAAGGCTCGTTCCACCTGACGTCCGGCGAGCCGTCGATCTACGTGAAGGTCGGTGACAGCGGTTCGAGACGCGCGCAGGCGTTTTGTGCTCGTTGCGGTTCGCCGCTCTACACGTACGACGCCGACCACCCGACCCTCTTCGGACTGCGCGTCGGCTGCATCGACGAGCGCGAGGCGCTGGTTCCGAGGAAGCAGAAGTGGTGTCGCTCGGCGCTGGCCTGGACGGAAAGCCTGGCCGGCATGGAAAAGCGCGCCACGGAGTGAGCGGCCGCGACACCGTGCACAACTGAGCAAACCGGAGAAGCGAAGCGGCCCATGAAGAAGAGTGCCCCACAGGACACCGAGGCGGCCTCGCAGCGGATCGACGCCAGGATCAAGGAACTGGGCGACTGGCGCGGCGCGCTGCTCGGCCGGCTGCGCGCGCTGATCAGGGAAGCCGATCCCGACGTCGTCGAAGAGTGGAAGTGGGCGGTTCCGGTGTGGTCGCACGACGGCTTGATCTGCACCGGCGAGACGTACAAGAGCACGGTGAAGATGACGTTCGCCAAGGGCGCGTCGCTGAAGGATCCGGCCGGTCTTTTCAACTCGAGCCTCGAAGGCAACACGAGGCGCGCCATCGACTTCCGCGAGGGTGAGACGATCGACGAGAAGGCGCTGAAGGCGCTCGTTCGCGCGGCCGTCGCGCTCAACCGCGCGAAGGCGGGGCGCTAGACCGACGCCACGGCGCGAAGCGACGTGATCCACCGCGCGCGGCTCACCGCGACCGTCGACGGCGATTTTGTCGTGTTCCTGATCGGCATGCGCATCAATCGCCCGATCATGATCCACAAGTGGCTGCCCGTCGCCAACGCGATGCCCGGCATGATCGAGGAGCTGTATCGCCGCCCGGATCTCGGCTTTCTCCACGCGGAGATGTGGTTCTCCCGCACGCTGATCCAGGTCCAGTACTGGCGCTCGATGGCGCAGCTGCTCGCGTACGCCACGAACAAGGAGGCGCGCCACCTGCCCGCGTGGCACGCCTTCAACAAGGCGGTAGGCACCGACGGGTCGGTCGGGGTGTGGCACGAGACGTACGCGGTGTCGCCGGGACGCTACGAGAACATCTACGTGAACATGCCGCCGTTCGGACTCGGGAGAGCCGGCTGCGTGCAGCCGGCGACGGGCGGCAGGCAGTCGGCGTCGGGTCGGCTCTCCGGCAACGAGCCCCCGCCCTAGCGGTTCATACTGCGCCCCGGTCCCATCCGGGCGAAGGAACGCAAACGATGACGATCAAGCTCGGCAAGGACACCGAAAAATATCTGCTCGAATCGATCAAGCGCTTCGTCGCCGAGAACCTGGACGAGGAGATCGGCGATCTGAAGGCGACGCTCTTCCTCGACTTCTGCGTCCGCGAAATCGGTCCCAGCATCTACAACCAGGCGATCGCCGACGCGCAGGGCTACATGCAGGAGAAGGCCGCGGATCTCGGCGGCACCCGGTTCGAGGCCGAGTTCGACTACTGGCGCAAGTGAGCGTGGCGCGGGAAGAAGACGCTATGCTGAACGCCCCGCTGCCCACTTGAAAGGCCCTGCCGCCATGTCGACGCACACCGTCCGCCTGCACCGCGTGCTCCGCGCCCCGCCCGAACGCATCTATCGCGCGTTCCTCGACGCCGACGCGATGGTCAAGTGGCTGCCGCCGCACGGCTTCACCGGCAAGGTGCATCACCTGAAGGCGGAGGTGGGCGGCACCTATCGGATGTCGTTCACGAATTTCTCGTCGGGTCACGGGCACACGTTCGGCGGGACGTACCTCGAGCTCGTCCCGAACGAGCGCATTGCCCATACCGACAAGTTCGACGATCCGAACCTGCCGGGCGAAATGCGCACGACGATAACGCTGTGCAAGGTGTCCTGCGGCACCGACGTCGACATCGTGCAGGAAGGCATCCCCGCGATGATTCCGGCCGAGAACTGCTACCTCGGCTGGCAGGAGTCGCTCGCGCTCCTCGCCCAGCTCGTCGAGGCGGACGTGCCCGGCTGACCGGCGAGCAGCCGATGCCCGCTTCAACGTCACCCGACGGCCGCCGCCGCTCGATGCACATCGAGCATGGTGGCGCGCGCGCGGGCGGGTGAGCGCGCCGTGACCGCTCGCGTCGTGAGGCTCGGCAGCGCCCGCGGGAAGAGCGAGGGCCTGCGACTCGGGACGGTGCGCCTGCCGCCGCGCGGCGTGCCGCGTGCGGAGTTCGCCGCGCGGAACTGGTACGACGTCTGGCTGCCCGCGCTGGCGCCGTCGCTGCCCACGATGAAGCTCGCGCGGGGCGCCGCCACGCCGGCGCAGTGGGCGACGTTCGTGCGCAAGTATCGCGCCGAGATGGCCGCGCCCCTGGCGCGCCAGACGCTCGAGCTGCTCGCGGCGCTGTCGCATCGCACGAATTTTTCCGTCGGCTGCTATTGCGAGAACGAAGCGCGCTGCCATCGCTCGGTGCTGCGCGCGCTCCTCGTCGAGCATGGCGGCGCGGTCGAGCCAGCGGCAACCGGAGAAGCTGCTTGACGCGCGCGCAGCCTCGAACGGCGGCGCCCGACTACTCGGGGACGCCGCTCGCGCGCAAGCTCGGCATCGGCGAGGGCGCGCGCGTCGTAATCCGCTTCGCGCCGCGCGAGTACACGCAATGGCTGCGGCCGCTGCCCGCTGGCGTGACGTTCGGCAAGGCGGCGACGCCGGACACCGACGTCGTCCACGTCTTCGCGGCGCGCAAGGCGGTGCTGGCAGACGAGCTGGCCGCACTGCGCGGCACCATCAGGCCAGACGGCGTCGTCTGGGCGTCGTGGCCGAAGAAGGCCGCGAACGTACCCACCGACGTCACCGAGCAGACGATCCGCGACGTCGCGCTGCCGCTCGGGTTCGTCGACATCAAGGTGTGCGCCGTCAGCGACGTCTGGTCGGGACTGAAGCTCGTGATCCGCAAGAACCAGCGGCGCGTAGGCGCCGCCGGCTGACGCGGCGACGCTGCGCATGAACGTCCCGCAGCTGAAAGCGTTCTGCAAGCGGTTTCCGCGTGTCACCGAAACGCAGTACGACGAGCCGTACAACTTCCTCGTCTATTCGGTCGGCGGGCGCAAGTTCGCGTACTTCAAGACGAGCGAACCGGAGCGCTGGCGCTTCAGCACGCGCGTGACGCCGGAGCGTTTCGTCGAGCTGACCGACATGCCCGGCGTGAAGCCTGCGCGCTACCGGGGCCGCTTTGGTTGGATCACGATCGTCAACGTCTCGTCGTTCCCGGCGGCGTACCTGCGCGAGCTGGTGGCGTGGTCGTACGAGCGCGCGCAGGGCTCGTCGGGCAAGCACCGCCGGCGCGCGCTCGGCGGAGGCCGCTGAACCTGCTACGATCGTCGGCCGATTCGCCGACAAATTCACGCTGGCCGAGGGCGAGGGCACGATGTCACGATTGCGCGTCCATAGCTTCGCCGTCTCCCTCGACGGTTTCGGTGCCGGCCCGCGCCAGGATCTCGAGAATCCCCTGGGCGTGGGCGGGCCCGCGCTGATGGAGTGGTTCTTCGCCACGCGCGTGTGGCGGCGCATGCTGGGCCAGGACGGCGGCGAGACGGGCGTCGACAACACGATGGCCGAGCAGGGCTTCGACAACATCGGCGCGTGGATCCTCGGGCGCAACATGTTCGGACCGGTGCGCGGTCCCTGGCCCGACGAGCGCTGGCGCGGCTGGTGGGGCGACGAGCCGCCGTATCACGTCCCGGTGTTCGTCCTGACCCATTTCGCGCGTCCTCCGCTGACGATGGCCGGCGGCACCGAATTTCGCTTCGTCACCGACGGCCTCCATGCAGCGCTCGCGCAGGCAAAGGCGGCCGCCGGCACGCGCGACGTGCGCGTGGGCGGCGGCGTCGCCACGGTCCGCGCGTTTCTGCGCGCCGGGCTCATCGACGAAATGACGCTCGCACAGACGTCCGCGCTGCTGGGCACGGGTGAGGCGCTGTTCGCCGATCTCGACCTGCCCGCGCTCGGTTACGAACGCGCACGATCGGTTCCCGGCGAGCGGGCGACGCACGTGGTCCTGCGCAAGCGCGCGTGACCCCGATCGCCCAACGCCTCGCCCTGCCGTGCCTGGAGAACAATCGTGACGCTGACGTCGAACGCCGCCTGGATCGTGCTGCTGATCGCGGGCCTGCTCGAGATCGTGTGGGCGATGAGCATGAAGGCGTCGGCCGGGTTCACGCGCTCGTCATACACGCTCGTCACGCTGGTGGCGGCCGGCGCGAGCTTCTGGCTGCTGGGGCTCTCGCTGCGGTCGCTGCCGGTGGGCACGGCGTACGCCGTGTGGACAGGCATCGGCGCGGTCGGCGCCGCGACGCTCGGCATCCTCCTGTTCGGCGAGCCGGCGACGCTGCCGCGCATCGGCTGCATCGCCCTGATCGTCGTCGGCATCTTCGGGCTCAAGCTGCTGAACGAGTCGTAGGATGACGCATTCCGCGAACAGCGCCGGCGAGTCGCCGCACGCCACGTCGACGCGCGACGGCGCGCCCGATGCCTACGCCACGCTGCACTTGGGCGACACCGCGTCCGTGGCCGCGCCCGACGGCTCGGACGTGCGGGTGCTGCTGGGCTTCTCCAATGGGCGGATGGCGCACTTCGAGCTCGCCGCCGGCTGCGTCAGCCGCGCCGTCGTGCATCGCACCGTCGACGAGGTGTGGTACGTGGTCGAAGGAAGCGGCGAGATGTGGCGCCGGCAGGGCGAGCGCGAGGATGTGGTCGCGCTCGTGCCGGGCCTGTGCGTCACCCTGCCGCACGGCACGCATTTCCAGTTCCGCGCCTCGCCGACGGACGCATTGCGAGCGGTCGCGTTCACCTCGCCCGTGTGGCCCGGCGACGCGGAGGCCGCGCGGGTGCCGGGACCGTGGAGCGCGACGACACGCTGATCGCTTCCACTCGCGGCACTCGCCCACGCATCCTTGCGCCGGCGCGTGACGCGGACAACAATGGCGCGGTGACGGGCGCCGCTGCAGGTCGCCGAGTCCGCGTGATCTTCGCGGCGCCGCCAACGGAGACGCTCGTGACGAACCCCGCCAGCGACAAGGTATTCACCGGCGCCGTCCCGAAGCTGTACGAGACGCACCTCGTGCCGCTGATCTTCGCGCCGTACGCCGCCGACCTCGCGCGGCGCGTGGCGGCGCGCTCGCCCGCGCGCGTGCTCGAAATCGCGGCCGGCACGGGCGTGGTGACGCGCGCATTGGCGCAGGCGCTGCCCCCAGGGAGCGCGCTCGTCGCCACCGACCTCAACGCGGCGATGCTCGACGAGGCTCGCTCGGTCGGCGCGTCGCGGCCGGTCGAGTGGCGCGTCGCCGACGCGATGACGCTGCCATTCGACGACGCGTCGTTCGACGCGGTCGTCTGCCAATTCGGGGCGATGTTCTTTCCGGACAAGCCGCGCGCGTTCGCCGAGGCGCGGCGCGTGCTGGTGCCGGGCGGCTCGTTCTTCTTCAACGTGTGGGACCGCATCGAGGAGAACGATTTCGCGCACACGGTCACCGCGGCGCTCGCCGCGCGATATCCGGCCGACCCGCCGCGCTTTCTCGCGCGCACGCCGCACGGCTACTCCGATCGCGCGACGATCGAGCGCGATCTCGCCGCCGGCGGCTTCGACAAGCCCGCGGCGATCGCCACGGTCGCGGCCCGCAGCCCGGCCGCGTCCGCGCGCATCCCGGCGATTGCGTATTGCCAGGGGACGCCGCTGCGCGGCGAGATCGAAGCCCGCGACGCAGCCGGGCTGGCGGAGGCGACGGAGGCGGCGGCCGCCGCCCTCGCCGCCCGCTACGGCGCGGGCGCCATCGACGGCCGCATCCGCGCGCACGTCGTGGCCGTCGAACGCTGACGCGATCGCCGATGGACGAGCGCCGCGCCGACCCCGGGCCGCCTGCGCCGTTGCTGCGCCTGTGGCTGTTCGGCCCCGGCGCCGACGCGCCGGTCCACGACGCGATGGCGGCGAGCGGCGCCGACGTGCTGATCCAGGACCTGGAAGACTTCACGCCGCCGCCGCGCCGCGACGAGGCGCGCGCGCTCGCGGCCGCGCTGTACGAGCGTTGGCGCGCCGCCGGTGCGCGCGTCTGCGTACGCATCAATGCGCTCGCCGACGACGGCCCGCGCGATCTCGCGGCCGTCGTCCCCGCACGGCCGGACTTCGTCGCGTATCCGAAGGCCGCGACCGCCGCCGACGTGCGCGCGCTCGACGCGGTGCTCGCGGCGGCCGAAGCGCGCGCGGGATGGCCGCGCGGCGGCATCGGCATCCTGCCGGTCTGCGAGACGGCGCTCGGCGTCGTCAACGTACGCGAGATCGCCGCCGCGTCGACACGCGTGCGGTATGCGCTGCTCGGCGCCGAAGACCTCGCGGCGGACCTGATGGCCGAACGCAGCCGCGAGGCGGTGGAGCTCGACCACGCCCGCCGCCGCTTCGTGCTGGAATGCCGCGCGGCGGGCATCGAGCCGATCGACGCGCCCTACACGTTCACCGACGCGGACGGCGCCGGGCGCGAGGCGCGGTACGCGCGCCGCCTGGGTTATCGCGCGAAAAGCCTGGTGCGCGCCGATCACGCGGCTGCGCTGCGCGCAGCGCTGGTCCCCGGCGCAGAAGAGCGTGCGCACGCGGCGCGCGTCGTCGCCGCGTTCGAGGCGGCGCGGGCACGCGGCGACGAGCGCGCGCTCGTCGACGGCCTGTGGGTCGAAGTGCCGACGTACCTGGGCGCGAAGCGGTTGCTCGCGCAGCCGGAGTAGCGGCCACGCCGCTCATCGACCATGTCCTGGCCCCCGTCCCACCTGCGCGCGCCGGCGCCATGACGACGCTGCGCGCGATCGTCGCCGACATCACGACGCTGCGTGTGGACGCCATCGTCAACGCGGCGAATGCGTCGCTGCAAGGCGGCGGCGGGGTCGACGGCGCGATCCACCGCGCCGCGGGCCCGGCGCTGCTCGACGAATGTCGGCGCCTGGGCGGCTGCGACACGGGCGACGCGAAGCTGACGCTCGGGTACCGGCTCCCGGCGAAGTATGTCATTCACGCGGTCGGGCCGGTGTGGCGCGGCGGGGGCGCCGACGAGGCGGCGCTGCTCGCCCGCTGCTATCGGCGGTCGCTCGAGCTGGCCGATGCTCACGGCGCGCACAGCATTGGCTTTCCGGGGATCAGCACGGGCGTGTACGGCTATCCGGTGGAAGCGGCGGCGCCGGTCGCCGTGGCCGCCGTGCGCGAGATGCTGCCCGTCGTGCCCGCGCTCGACGAAGTCGTGTTCTGCTGCTATCGGCCGAGGGACCTGGCCGTGTACGAAGCGCTTCTGGCCGGCGGGAGACGCGGATGAGCTCCGAAGCGCCCGTCCAGCGTCAGCTCGACGCGTACAACCAACGCGACCTCACGCGCTTCGTCGCCGAATACGCCGAGGACGTCCGCGTCTACCGCCCGCCCGACGCCGCGCCTGCGCTCGCGGGGAAGCGTGCGCTTGCCGACTACTACGCTGCCAACCGCTTCAATCTGCCGGCGCTTCATGCCGCGCTCCTTGGCCGCATGGTCGTCGGCAACAAGGTCGTCGACCACGAACGGATTAGCGGCGTGCGCGACACGCCGTTCGAGGCGGTCGCGGTGTACGAGGTCGCCGACGGCCTGATCCAGGCGGTGTGGTTCTTCAATGCCGAGTGAGCCTCCATGAGCATCGACCTCGACCACACGATCGTCTCGGCGCGCGATGCGCCGGCCGCCGCCCGGCGACTGGGCGAACTGCTAGGCGTGCGCTGGTCCGAACGCGGCATCGGCCCGTTTTCGCCGGTGTACGTCAACGACGGGTTCACGCTCGACTTCATCGCCGACGCCGGGCCGTTTCCGGTCCAGCACTTCTGCTTTCGCGTGAGCGACGCCGAGTTCGACGCAATCCTCGCGCGACTCCAGGCGGCGGGCATCCGCTACCGCAGCAGCGTCCACGGCGCGTACGATCAGCGCGTCAACACCGACTACGGTGGCCGGCTCGTCTACTGGAACGAGCCGGAAGGCCACCAGTGGGAAATGCTGACCGTGAGCTACGCGCGACCACCCGCCGGCTGAGCGCGACGCGCGGCTGGCGTCACGGCTGACGCCCTCGCGCCTAGCGCACCACCTCGAACGATCCGTGCACCGCCGTCCAGGTCTTGCCGTCCGACGCCACGCCCGTGATTGTTCCGTCGGCGTAGTTGAGCGCGACGGTCAGCGTGAAGCCGGAACGGGACAGATAGGACACGAGCCGCACG